>OGEU01002846.1_pt1 | contig 11765 bp, 8 predicted proteins | sample 1570651 | NCBI WGS metagenome assembly OGEU01 (sample SAMEA2582129, study PRJEB24529) | metagenome | biome: Human gut stool | place: China | collected 2011 | reverse complement strand
GTACACAGATTACGTTCGAGGGAACAGGCGAAGGAAAAACTTCTGTTACCATCGGGGCAGTTACCTATTATGTTGTAGTAAAAAATGAAGTACAGAAAGGGGAACTGAAAGTCGGAGAGAAATTCCTTGCACCTGGAAAGCTGATGCAGCAGGAAAGCGGTCAGGAGATTGTTTCTCTTACAGCAAATGGCGATCAGCCTCCATATGTGAAAAATACAGAGATCGTATCAGGAAAAGAATATCTGATCGGTCAGAGCTCTTATGTACTGGTAAACAGCCAGAGTACTGCATCAGGAACACCGACAGGACTTGCAATGAAGGCAGCAGACCTTGAGTCGGATGACCAGTCTGCTTATATGTGGACTGTGAAAGCGGTTGACGGAGGATATACAATCCAGGATGTCAACGGAAAATATTTAAGTTTTAACGGAAGTAATGTAGGACTGAGCGATACAGCTCAGACACTGACAGTAGGAAATGGAGCATCTGATGGATTTGGTATTTCCTATGGCGGACAGTATCTGAACAACTACGGCCGCAGCAATACAAAGGTTGCCGGCTATTCTGCAAATGACAATGACTGGTATTTATTTGCACCGGGAACAGGCTATTTCGTTACCGCAGAAAAAGCAGGAACAACAACCGTTGTGATCGGTGGAGTGACATACGAGATCGTTGTAACAGAGACAGTGACAGAGTGTAAGCATGAAAATACAGAAAGAGTCGGAGTAAAGGATCCTACCTGTACGGAACCGGGATCTACAGGAAAGCTTGTTTGTAAAGACTGCAATGAGACACTGGAAGAAGCAACAGAGATCGCAGCAACAGGTCACAGCTATGGAGAATGGACTGTTGTAAAAGCGGCCACAACAGAGGAAGAGGGGCTTGAAAAGAGAGTTTGCGAGAAGTGTGATGCAGAGCAGACAAGAAGTATTCCGAAGCAGGAAAAACCGGGAACTCCTGAAAATGTGAATGAAACTGAGATCAGAAAAGATTCAGTTAAGATCAGTTGGGAAGCACCGGAAAGTGGTGCAGAAGTTGCCCAGTACGCAGTCTTCTTAAATGGAAAACAAGTTGCCAGGGTAGATGCAGCAATTACAGAGTATACATTTACCGGACTGAATGCCGGAACAGAGTATACAGTCGCAGTTCAGGCAATCGGTACAAACGGAGAAGTTTCAGGTACAGTTGAGATGAAAGTGACAACTGCGGATGATGATAAGAAACCGACAGAGGACGACCAAAAGCCGTCTGATACGCAGAAACCGTCCGATAATCAGAAACCATCTGACAACAAAACTGCCGGAACAACAGTCACAGGCAGCAAGGCAGCTAAGACCGGAGATGTTTCCAATGTACTCCTTCCGGGAATGACCATGCTTCTTGCAGGTGGTGCTGCAGCCGGAACACTGCTTGGGAAAAAAAGAAAGAAATAAAAATCAGGATTTATAATGGATCAGAGCGATTATAAAATCTGAAAAATAAGACAGACTAACTTCAACCCTTTCTATTGGATGGGTTGAAATTTTTTGCCCTTTGAGAAATAATATGGTCAGAGAAGTCTGGTATCGACAGAAAGAAATGGAGAGAAAAGATGGGAATTTTTGACATTATCGGACCGGTTATGGTCGGACCGTCCAGCTCTCATACCGCAGGGGCGGCGAGAATTGGTTTTGTGGCAAGAAATCTGCTGGGAGAAGATGTGAAAGAGGCAAGGATCCTCCTTTATGGATCCTTTCTTGCAACCGGGAAAGGGCATGGAACGGATAAGGCACTTGTGGCAGGACTCCTGGGAATGAGTCCTGACGATGGAAGAATTGCTGACAGTCTGAGGATTGCAGAAGAAAAGAAAGTCGGAATTGAGTTCGGAGAAGCAAGATTAAAGGAAGGACATCCCAATACAGTGGAACTGAAATTAAAAGGAGTTTCAGGGAAAAAACTGGATATTATTGGAGAATCCATCGGTGGAGGGAGGATCAATATCGCACAGATTGATGGGATTGAAACGAATTTTTCAGGTGAAAATCCGACCTTGATCGTCCATAATCAGGATCAGCCGGGGCATGTGGCAGAGGTGACTTCCATGCTTGCACAGAAAAAGATCAATATTGCAACGCTTCAGTTATATCGCTCCGGTAAAGGCGGTCGTGCAGTCATGGTTGTGGAATGTGATCAGGATGTGCCGGAAGACGGACTGGAGTGGCTGGAAAAAGTGGAAGGAATCATCAAAGTGACCTATCTGAAGAAAGCCGGAGGAAGATAAGCATGGAATATCATAGTATCAGACAGTTGGAAGAACTTTGCAAGACAGAACAGAAGCCGGTATGGAAGATCGTACTGAAGGCAGAGCAGACAGAGACAGATGAGACAGAAAAACAGATTTTTGAAAGAATGCGTCAGATGTATCATGAAATGAAAGCGGCAGATGAGGGATATGCTGCAGAGCTTCGTTCGGCAAGCGGTATGGCTGGCGGGGATGGAGAAAAAATGCACCGGTTTAATGTGACCGGCAAAAATCTGTGCAGTGGATACATGGCTCTGGCAATGGAAAAAGCATTGAAAATGGGAGAATCCAATGCCTGTATGAAGCGGATCGTTGCCGCTCCGACTGCAGGTTCATGCGGAGTGATCCCTGCAGTACTTATAAGTTATGAGGAAGTTGTGGCAGAATCAGAGGAATCAGGAGATGATCCGGCAGAAGACCGGATGGTACAGGCACTTTTTACTGCAGCGGGAATTGGTAAAGTGATTGCAGAAAATGCGTCCATCGCAGGAGCATCCGGCGGATGTCAGGCAGAGATCGGGACGGCAGCGGCCATGGCAGCCGGGGCGTTGACTTTCTTACAGGGGGGTACGACCCGGCAGATTATGCAGGCAGCAGCCTTTGCCCTGAAAAATATGTTGGGGCTGACGTGTGATCCGGTGGGAGGACTGGTGGAAGTCCCCTGTATCAAGCGGAATGTTGCGGGAGTAGTCAATGCAATATCTGCCGCACAGCTCGCCATGGCAGGAATAGTCAGTGCGATATCACCGGATGATACGATCGACAGTATGAGACGAATCGGGAATGAACTTCCTGTTTGTCTGAAGGAAACCGGTATGGGTGGACTTGCTGTGACGGAATCTGCAAAAAAGATTATGAAAAAAATGTTAAATGTTACAGAAATGTTAAAAATAGATTGAATTTTCATCGATTATTTATTATAATGATGCTAGGATTGTGGGAGTGCGTAGCACGGAGCAATCCGTAGGCATCAAAGTCGGGGACTTTTGACCCCGACATCTTATAATGATTGATATGAATGAAACAAAATGACCGGATATGTCTTTGACAGAAAAGTTTTTAAAAGAAGATAGAGCAGAAGATGCAACCGCTTTTTTCAGGCAGTTTTTATAGTTTTTAAGGATGATTCGTATAAATCTGTTGAAAAAAGCTGTCTGATGTTGTATCATGAACGATATATGTGGGGACATAGATAATATAATAAGGATTGGTGAAAAGATGAAATTAAAGAAGATTTGCAGTGTAGTTGTTGCAGCAGCGTTGACCTTTTCACTTTCAGTCACTCCGATTCTTGCAGATGAGGTAAGTGATCTGAAGAAGCAGAAAAAGGATACTGAGGAGCAGGTGAACAGCCTGCAGACGCAGCTTAATTCTCTGATGACAAAGATTTCAGAGCTGGAGAATGATCTGATCACGACTGGTGAAGAGATTTCGCAGACAGAGGAAGATCTGAAGGCTGCCCAGGAAGAGCAGGAGCAGCAGTATCAGGCGATGAAGCGTCGTATCAAGTATATGTACGAGGCGGGAACCGGAAGTGCAACGGTGGAAAAGGTACTTTCTTCCGGTAATACGACAAGTGCATTGAAGCAGGCAGAGTATTCTCAGGATTTACATAGTTATGACAGAAAGAAATTGAATGAGTATGTAGCAACAGTAGAGAAAGTTGCAGAGCTGAAGGATACGCTTGAGACGAAGATGGATGATCTTGAGAAGACGCAGACGGAGTATGAAGAGCAGAAGACGGAACTGAATACGACGATCACCGAGAAGAGTTCTGAGATCAAGGATCTTGATGTGCAGATTGACGAGGCTGTGAAGAAAGCAGCCGAGGAAGAGGCAAAGCGTCAGGAAGAAGCAAGAAAAGCGGCAGAAGCTGCTGCGGCAGCCGAGGCGGCTAAGAAGAATAATAATAACCGGAATACCGGAGGGACAACGAACAACGGTGGTACTACAAATAATGGTGGTACGACCAATACCGGAGGGACAACCAACAGTGGTGCTACATACAATCCAAGTACCGGAAATGCGATTGTAGATGCAGCGTATTCACAGATTGGTGTTCCGTATGTATGGGGTGGAACAACTCCATATGTCGGACAGGACTGGTTCAGTATTGTTACAGACAGGCAGGAAAGTCGATCCCGAGAACAAGTGGTTCGATTCTTGCAGGCGGAACAATCGTCAGTGATCCGCAGCCGGGAGATATCTGCTGGACACCGGGTCATGTGGCAATCTACATAGGAAATGGTCAGATGATCGAGGCACAGCAGACGGGTGTGCCGGTGAAGGTCAGTAAAGTCCGTGTGGTATATTATGTGAGATATTAGCAGGAAAGAAAAAAGTCATCGCAGTAAGCGATGGCTTTTTTTGATTATTTTCTATGCAGGCACAATTTCCAGCCAGTATCCGTCCGGGTCAGAAATAAAATAAATTCCTCTGTTGTCTTCAACATCATATCATAAAGCAGAAAAAGGAAAAGAATCTCAATAAAAAATCAGGGAAAAAACCAGGACTGGGTACGGAAAAGAAAAGTGAAAAAATAAAAAGAAGAAAATGCATGAAAAAAGGTGAGAAAATGCAAAAAGATAAAAATAGAACCGTAAAAATTCGATTTAAACTGACAAAAATGCAAGAAACCATTGACGAAATGTCAAAAGTTGTATACAATAGCAATTAGTGTGGCGATGTCACAAGAGTATTCAAGAAAGAATGGAGGAATCCTGCAATGACTGCATACAAAGATTTGAGCAAAGAAGAGTTATTAGAGTTAAAGAAGGGACTGGAAGCCCGCTTTGAAGAGATTAAGGCGAAGGGTCTTTCATTGGATATGTCCAGAGGTAAGCCGGCTGCAGACCAACTGAATCTGTCAATGGGGATGATGGATGTACTGAACAGCAGTGAAGAGCTGACCTGTGCCAATGGCGTTGACTGTCGGAATTATGGTGGTCTTGACGGAATTGATGAAGCAAAGCAGCTTCTTGCAGATATGATGGAAGTACCAAAGGATAATGTGATCATTTTTGGTAATTCAAGTCTGAATGTTATGTATGATACAGTTGCAAGAGCAATGACTCATGGAGTTATGGGAAGTACACCATGGTGTAAGCTTGATAAAGTAAAATTCCTCTGTCCTGTTCCGGGATATGACAGACACTTCGCAATTACAGAGCATTTCGGAATTGAGATGATCAATATTCCGATGACATCGGAAGGACCAGATATGGATCTAGTAGAAGAACTGGTAAATAATGATCCTGCAGTAAAAGGAATCTGGTGTGTTCCGAAATATTCTAATCCACAGGGAATTACGTACTCAGATGAGACAGTCTTCCGTTTTGCAAATCTGAAACCGGCAGCAGAAGATTTCCGTATTTTCTGGGACAATGCCTACTGTGTTCACCATCTGTACGAGGACAAGCAGGATTATCTGCTGGAGATTTTGATGGAGTGTAAAAAAGCAGGAAATCCGGATATGGTCTATAAGTTCTCATCTACATCCAAGATCAGTTTTCCTGGATCAGGAATTGCAGCAATGGCTGCATCAGATGCGAACCTGAAAGATATCCGTAATATGATGAAGGTACAGACGATCGGACATGACAAGGTAAACCAGCTTCGTCATGTAAGATTCTTTAAAGATATCCACGGAATCGTAGAGCATATGAAGAAGCATGCTGATATTTTAAGACCGAAGTTTGAAACGGTACTGGAAGTACTGGACAAAGAACTTGGCGGACTGGAGATCGGTTCATGGATCGCACCAAGGGGAGGTTATTTTATCTCCTTTGACGCACTGGATGGATGTGCAAAGGCGATCGTGGCAAAGGCAAAAGAAGCGGGTGTAGTGCTGACCGGTGCAGGAGCTACGTTCCCTTACGGAAAAGATCCTCATGACAGCAATATCCGTATCGCTCCGTCTTATCCGACTCCGGAGGAACTTGAGATGGCAGCAGATATTTTTGTACTGAGTGTGAAGCTGGTAAGTATTGATAAGATCCTGGAAGAAAAATAATTGAAGCAGAACAGATAAGAAAAAGAAAAGTGTCGCTTTCCGATCCGCAGAGGATGATCCTCCAGAAAAGAAAGTGGCACTTTTTAAATCCTGTCTGACAGTGAAATTCTACCAGATACCGAGAATGTGCTGCATCATAAGACTGACAAAAGCAATGCCGATCCAGCAGCAGAATCCGGTGAGAATAGGTTTCATTCCGGTCCTGACGAGCTTGACAATATTCGTATTCAGACCGATTGCGGACATTGCCATGATGATTAGAAATTTGCTCAGTTCTTTCAACGGGGCGGTTACACCGGCAGGAAGATGAAAGATGGTTGTGACAACCGATGCAAGAACGAAAAACAGTACGAACATCGGAAAGGCACGTTTCAGACTGAAAGAAGATCCTTCGGTATTTTTGGATTTCCGGCTTTTGTAAATGGCGAGGACTAATGTGATCGGGATGATCGCAAGTGTTCTTGTCATTTTTACGATTGCAGCAGCTTCCAGTGTATTGCTTGCATGGATTCCGTCCCAGGCGGTAGCAGCGGCAGTGACAGAAGAGGTATCATTGATGGCGGTTCCTGCAAACAATCCGAATCCTTCATTTGTCAGACCAAGGGCAGCTCCGAGTGAAGGAAAGACGAGGGCGGCAATGACGTTGAACAGGAAAATAACGGAGATAGACTGGGCAATCTCTTCATCATCAGCTCCGATGACCGGTGCAGTAGCTGCAATGGCACTTCCTCCGCAGATAGATGAACCGACACCGACCAGAACTGCACTGTTGGAATTGATATGCAATATTTTATACATAATAAAAGCAATTACCAGTGATGTAGTGATGGTGGAAAGAATGATCGGGAGAGACTGCTTCCCTTTTGCCAGAATTTCTGTGAGATTCATTCCGAATCCAAGGAATACAACGGCTGTCTGCAGGATCTTTTTGGATGTAAAATTAATTCCCGGTGAAAAGACGGTTTTATCGGTCAGGATCAGGGTAACGATCATACCGATCAGAATAGAAAAGACCGGACCGCCGACAACGGGGACAGCCTTTCCGAGCAGCCATGATGGAATGGCAATCAGCAGGCATAAGAGCAGGCCTGCACCATTTTTCTTAAAAAAGTTCATAAAATATTCCTCCTGTGTTTTATGTAATAAAAATCTTCAGTCAGCGATAACGATAGATTCCTGTCTACAGATACTGTAGCCAGCAATTACTATAGCACATCCGGATGAGAATTGGAAATGATATCTCTTTATAAAAAAACAAAATTATGGTATGATTCTGAACGGAAAGTATTTATGCCGGAAGATATCAAAAATTATTTCCGCGATGATGTATATGATATAAAGGGGCAGAAAGAGTTATGGTAAAAGGTGTTATATTTGATGTAGATGGAGTTCTTCTGAACTCCATGCCTGTATGGGAGAATCTCGGTGAACTCTATTTACAGAAATTCGGGATCCAGGCAGAAAAAGATTTAAGTGAGATTCTATATGAAATGAGTCTGAAAGAAGCAGCGGAGTATCTGATTTCTCATTACGGACTGAAGCAGACCGTGGAAGAGGTTACAAAGGGGATTGTAAAGGAAGTAGAGCAGTTTTATGTGGAAAAAGTGCCTCTGAAAGAGGGAGTACGTGAATATCTGAAAGAATTGAAAGAACGGAAGATCCCGATGGTGATCGCCACTTCCGGTGACCGGAAGAATGCAGAGGCAGCATTGAAAAGACTGAAAGTTTTTTCTTATTTTGAAGGAATTTTTACGGCTTCAGAGATCGGAAGTGGAAAGAATCAGCCGGATCTGTATTTCGCAGCGGCACTTCAACTGGATACAGATCCGGGGCAGACCTGGGTCTTTGAGGATGCATGGCATGCAATCAGAACGGCAAAGAGTGCGGGATTTAAGACGGTCGCAGTCTATGATAAGGCGAACGATAAAAATCTGGGACAAATCTGGAATCATGCGGATATTTATCTGCCGGATCTGTTGAATTTCAATGAGTTCTGGAGCAGGGCATCTGAAATGTGAAAAAGAGAAAATCGTTGTGCTTCTGCAAGGCTTGTTATAGAAAAGGCTTGTCATTCTGTAAAGCTTCCTATAGAATGAAAGAGATGCAAATGAAAGGAATGGAGTAAAATAAATGGACGGGTCTATGTTTATTGGAACATGGTGGGCTTTGATTCCACCGCTTCTCGCAATTATACTTGCGTTTATCACAAAGGAGGTATACAGCTCCTTATTTATCGGAGTAGCCGTAGGAGCACTCCTTTACAGTGGATTCCACCCGTGGGATTCATTTGTTAATTTTTTTGAGATCATGAAGAACAGTATGAATCTGAATATTCTTATTTTTGATGTACTGTTGGGAATGATCATTGTACTGATGGCAAAATCGGGAGGTTCTGCTGCTTATGGAAAATGGGCGGGAACAAAGATCAGAACCAAGCGGAGTGCCTTACTTGCGACGATGGGACTGGGTGTCCTGATTTTTGTAGATGACTATTTTAACTGCCTGACAGTCGGATCGGTAATGCGTCCGGTCACAGATCAGCAGAAAGTTTCGAGAGCAAAACTTGCCTATATCATTGATGCAACGGCAGCTCCGGTGTGCATTATTGCACCGATCTCAAGCTGGGCTGCTGCAGTGAACTCGTATGTGCCTGCAGATGCAGGGATCAGCGGTTTTCAGTTGTTTTTGCGTACTATCCCGTATAACCTGTATGCGATCCTTACAATTGCGATGGTCTTTTACATCTGCTACACCGGCTTTGATTTTGGTCAGATGAAGCTCCACGAGGATAATGCCGCCAAAGGTGATCTTTTCACGACCGGAGGCGAGGAGTTTGAGCAGGTTTCCGAGCAGGAGGTCAATCCGAATGGAAAAGTCATCGACCTCGTGCTCCCGGTTGCCGTACTGATTGTATCAGCGATTGGAGCGATGGTTTACACTGGCTTCCTCGGCGGCGCGGACAATGTGATTTCCGCGTTCGCAGGATGTGATGCAGAGACGAGTCTGATTTTTGCCTCAGTCGTGACGATCCTGTTTATGATGGCGCTGTATCTGCCGCGGAAGGTCATCACCTTCAAGAGCTTTATGGACAGCCTGTCCGAGGGCTTCAAGCTGATGGTTCCGGCGGTTACGATTCTCGTCTTTGCGTGGACCTTAAAAGGCGTCGGTGATGCGATGGGCCTGGCCCAGTTTGTCGGAAGCGTCGTGGGAGACCATGCATCCGCAAGTATTTTTATCCCGGTGGTGCTGTTCGCCGTGGCGGTGTTCCTTTCCTTTTCGACGGGAACCTCCTGGGGAACGTTCGCGATTCTTGTGCCGATTGCAACGGGCATGTTCGCCGCCGGAACAAATCTGGAGATGATGATTATCTCGGTATCCGCCGTCCTGGCAGGGGCGGTCTGCGGTGACCATATTTCGCCGATCTCGGATACGACGGTTATGTCAAGTGCGGGTGCGCAGAGCAACCATCTGAACCACGTATCGACGCAGATGCAGTATGCGGCCGTTACGGCGTGTGTCTGCCTGGTGGGATATCTGATTGCAGCCGTGACCAGAACGTGGTGGATCACACTTGGCGTCAGCCTTCTTCTTCTTTTGGCTGTTTTAACCGGAATGCGCAGATTTTGCGAAAAAAAAGCGGAAAACGGCAAAAAATAAAAAAGAAAACAGAAAAACGCGTGAAATGCTTGACGGGAGAGAAAAAGAACCGTATACTAAAAAATAGAACAAACATTCACAGGACAACGGTGTCCTGCAAAGAAGAAGCGGAACGCTTTTGGAGCAGGAATGTGAATTGGAACAGAAGGAATTGGATTTTTCAAAGTCCAGTTCCTTCTGTTTATCTCTGTTAAAATTGCATCGGAGCTGTGAAATGCAGGAGAAGAAAGGAGGCATTCCGGGGCGAAAACGCTTTGGAAAAGGGAAGGACTGTTATGGTCAGAAAGATCATAGCAGACAATGGCAAAAACAAAAAGAGGGAGAAAATATATGATATTTGGAAAGTACATTAACAAATACTACCTGAAGAATGCGCCCATTCTGATTCTCGGTCTTGCAGCGCTGATTCTCGTAGATTATTTCCAGCTTTTCATACCGGAGCTGTACCGCATGGTCATCAACGGCATGAACGGCGACCCTGTTCTGGTCAACGGCCAGGCGGCGGTGTTTGATATGGAATTTCTGCTGGATCAGGTCTGCCGGCCCATGATTATTACCATTATCGTCATGGTAGTCGGCCGTTTCCTGTGGCGAGTCTGCTTTTTCGGCTCCGCGATCCGCGTGGTGACCGATCTTCGTACCTGCATGTTCGCGCACAGCAAGGAGCTGTCCCAGGAGTATTATCAGGTCAACAAAGTCGGAAACCTGATGAGTCTTTACACGAACGATCTCGATACCGTGCAGGAGTGCTTCGGCGACGGTATTCTGATGTTCTGCGATGCGCTGTTTTTAGGCCTGCTTGCCGTGATCAAAATGTGGCGCATGAACCATTTCCTGACCGGCCTTTCCATGATCCCGATGGCATTTCTGATGGCCGCCGGCACAACGCTCGGCAAATACCTGATGAAAAAGTGGGAAGAGCGCCAGGCAGCCTTTTCCGAGCTGTCCGATTTCGCGCAGGAAAACTATTCCGGTCTTGCTGTCATCAAAGCATTCGTCAAAGAGACGAAAGAGCTGATGATGTTCCGTAGACTGAACCGCGAGAACGAGGACATCAACGTAGAATATACCAAAATTTCCACACTGCTGAACATTATGGTAACGCTGTTCGTCGAGTCCGTCATCTGTGTAATCTTAGGCTACGGCGGCTATCTCGTTTACTGCGGAAGCTTCGACGCCGGCCAGCTTGTCGAGTATATCGGCTATTTCTCGGCCGTTGTATGGCCGATCATGGCGGTCTCCATGCTGATCGAGAAGACATCCCGTGGAAAAGCGTCCTTAAACCGTATTACGGAACTGCTTGACGCAAAAGTCGATGTGAAGGACCGCGGCGGGGCGCAGGATCTGCCGTCCATCCATGGAAAAATCGAGTTCCGCAATCTGACCTTCCGCTATCCGGACGGGGAGTACGATGTGCTGAAAAACGTATCGTTTACCATTGAGCCGGGCGAGAGTGTCGGCATCGTCGGAAAGACCGGTTCCGGAAAAACGACCATCGTCGATCTGCTGCTCCGCACCTACAACGTGCCGGACGGCACCCTGTTCATTGATGACCACGATGTCAACACCGTTTCCATCCACACCGTGCGTGAGGGCTGTGCCTACGTGCCGCAGGACAACTTCCTGTTCTCCGACACGATTTCCGGCAATATTTCCTTCGCCTTTGATGACGAAAACCAGGAGGCCATTGAGGATGCGGCGATGATGTCCGATGTCCATGACAATATCGCAGAGTTCAAAGAGGGCTACCGCACCGTTCTTGGCGAGCGCGGTGTGACGGTTTCCGGCGGACAGAAGCAGCGAATCTCGATT
>OGEU01002845.1_pt1 | contig 11769 bp, 9 predicted proteins | sample 1570651 | NCBI WGS metagenome assembly OGEU01 (sample SAMEA2582129, study PRJEB24529) | metagenome | biome: Human gut stool | place: China | collected 2011 | reverse complement strand
GCTTCGCTCATCTTCTGAACGTCGTAAGCTAACTTCTTCTTACCCCATTCTTCAACTTCTGTAACAGTACCGCCTGCACGAGTGATATACTCTTTTGCTTTCTCAACGGTTGCTGTTCTCGCATCATCTTCGATCTTTGCACTGACAACGAGTGCTAATTCATACTTGTTCATGCGAAATGTTACCTCCTTTTGGTCTCTGGCTCACAGGATTATGCCTGTGAACAAGGAAAAAATAGTTATCACGAGGATATACTATACCATGTTTTATGCGGATTTTCAAGCCTTTTCTTTAACTTTATTTGAGTTTTTCCCAAGATTATGTTATAGTGGGTTCTGAACGGTATTCATACAGAAACTGTATCGACTGCGGTATATTTATAATGTATCGCCCCAAATGAATATGTGAGTCACCTTTACACAGGATTTCGACGGACACCTGTTACACAGGATCCGATCCATTTAATTACCAGAAGGAAGGTGGTAGCATGAAAACAGGAATCATAGGCGCAGGGCGCGTAGGCTGCTCCCTTGGAAAATATTTCCGGAGCAAAAACGCAGACCTTGTGGGATATTATGATACCAATACCGCGGCCGCAGAAGAAGCCGCCGCGTTTACACAGACTGCCGGTTTCAATCAGGTGCAGCAACTGGTGCGTGAATCAGACATCCTCTTCATCACGACACCCGATTCGCTCCTTGTACCCGTATGGGAAGAAATCAAAGGCATGTCACACAGGAATCAGATTATATGTCATTGTAGTGGCGCACTTTCATCCGATTCATTTTCCGGAGCCAAAGAAGCAGGGGTATCCTGCTGCTCGGTTCATCCAATGTTACCGTTCAGTAACAAATTTTCATCTTATCAGCAATTAGAACATGCATTTTTTACCGTAGAAGGGCATCCATATGCCGTAGAAATCATCACAGATCTTCTTACTTCCTATGGAAACGAAGTCTGCCAGATTGATGCCAAGGCAAAACCAAAATACCACGCGGCAGCCAGTATCTTAAGCAATCAGGTGATTGCCGTACTGGATATGGGATACCGGCTTCTTAAGGACTGTGGATTTTCCCGTGAAAAAGCCGTTGCAGCAACTGCTGCGCTTGTCCGTCAGAACATTGAAAATGTAATTTCACAGGGCTGTGTCCATGCACTGACCGGTCCCATCGAACGCGGGGATGTATCTACTGTAGAAAAACACTTACAGGTTTTAAACCCAGAAGATGCTGCACTGTACCGTATGCTCGGCACTCGGCTTCTGGCAATTGCAGAAGAAAAAAATCCAGCGCAGAACTATGAAAACATGGAGCATGTTTTAAATGCTGTAGCATATGAAAAAGAAAATGGAGGATTTCAATAAATGAAAAACACAGTTGTTACATTTCAGGAAGCTAAAAATAAAGGCGAAAAGCTTTCCATGCTGACTGCCTATGACTACTCTACTGCCAAACTCATTGATGAGGCAGGTGTCAATGCGATTCTCGTAGGCGATTCTCTGGGAATGGTTGTTCTGGGATACGAAGATACACTCTCCGTAACGATGGAGGACATGATCCATCACAGTGCGGCCGTTGCCCGTGGCATCAAAGACACTCTGCTGATCACAGACATGCCGTTTATGTCCTATCAGACTTCTGTCTATGATGCAGTGGTCAATGCCGGACGCCTGATGAAAGAAGGCCGTGCACAGGCAGTTAAGCTGGAAGGCGGAAAAGAAGTCTGCCCTCAGATCAAAGCCATCGTAGACGCTTCCATCCCTGTTTGTGCCCATCTCGGTCTGACCCCGCAGTCTGTCAATGCCTTTGGCGGATTTAAGGTACAGGGAAAAGGCGAAGCTGCCGCACAGAAACTGCTTGATGATGCGCGTGCCGTTGAGGAAGCCGGAGCTTTTGCCGTTGTCTTAGAATGTGTGCCGCAGGCCCTTGCCACAAAGATTACCGAGAGCATTCATATCCCGACCATCGGAATCGGTGCCGGTGCCGGATGCGACGGACAGGTACTTGTCTATCAGGATATGCTTGCCATGTATTCCAACATGAAACCGAAATTTGTCAAGCAGTTTGCACAGGTCGGTGAACAGATGCGCGAGGCATTCCGCACTTATAAAGAAGAAGTTGCTGCCGGAACATTCCCTGCTGCTGAGCATACCTTCAAAATGGATGAAACCGTTCTGGATAAATTATATTAAAACATTCCTACGGAATCATTCGCAATGTTTTTGTCAAATAACAATAAAACCAAATTACAATGAAAATCAGGAGATTATAAAATGGAAATATATGGAGAAATCAGTAAAGTAAGAGCTGCCGTAAAGGCATGGAAAAAAAATGGATTAACCGTCGGATTCGTACCGACCATGGGCTATCTGCATGAAGGACACAAAAGTCTGATTGACGCAGCCAGAAAAGAAAATGACCGTGTCGTTGTCAGTATTTTTGTAAACCCGATGCAGTTCGGACCAACCGAAGATCTGGAGAGTTATCCGCGCGACCTCAAAAAAGATGCTGCATTGTGCGAAGCTGCAGGTGTAGATATCATCTTTCATCCGGAACCGGAGGAAATGTATGCCGACGGCTTCTGTTCCTATGTGGATATGAATGGTCTTACCACCGAACTTTGTGGAAAAAGCCGTCCGGTTCACTTCCGCGGCGTGCAGACCGTTGTATTGAAACTCTTCCACATTGTAACTCCGGACCGCGCATACTTTGGCCAGAAAGATGCCCAGCAGCTTGCCGTCATCCGTCGCATGGTCAAAGACTTAAATGTGGATACCCGGATCATCGGCTGCCCGATCATCCGTGAAGCAGACGGACTGGCAAAGAGCTCCAGAAACACTTATTTAAACGCCGAAGAACGTCAGGCGGCACTTGTGTTAAACCGCAGTTTAAAAGCTGGAAAAGCCCTTGTGGATGCCGGAGAAACACGCGCTTGTGTCATCAAGTCTGCAATCACAGCAGAGATTGAAAAAGAGCCGCTTGCCAAGATTGATTACGTGGATGTCGTTGACTTTGACACCATTACTCCGGTCGAAAAACTCGAAGGTTCCATTCTTGTAGCCATTGCCGTATACATTGGCAAAACCAGACTGATCGATAACTTTATCGTGGAAAAATAGGAGATTACTCATGCAGTACAATATGTTAAAAGGAAAAATTCACCGGGCTGTGGTAAAACAGGCGGATCTCAACTATGTCGGCAGTATCACGGTCGATACCGATCTCTTAGAAGCTGCCGGAATTTTAGAATATGAACTGGTACAGATCGTCGATGTGGAAAACGGCAATCGCTTTGAAACTTACACCATCGCAGGGGAAGCCGGTTCCGGCATGATCTGTTTAAACGGTGCCGCTGCCCGTCAGGTCGCTGTGGGCGATCATGTCATTCTCATGTGCTATGCACAGATGACACCGGAAGAAGCAAAAGAACATCACCCGAAAGTTGTTTTTGTCGATGCGGATAATCACATTGCACGGGTCACCAACTATGAAAAACACGGAAAACTGACGGATGATTTTATCGGTGCATAACAAAAAGGAGGTTACTGTAAACAGTAACCTCCTTTTTTCTCTCTACGTGAATGACAGCAGATTTCTATAGTAATTTGTCCGATGCTACGGTATAATAAATGTATTGAAAACGAAGGAGATTCCCTATGAAAATTGCCTTATGTGATGACGATGAGAAGGAATTGTCCAACATACGGTCGCTTTTGGACAGTTATCAGAAAACTCACAATATTCCGTTTACCTATCAAGAATATCACAGCAGCTGTGAACTTGCCCTGCGGGCATCAAAGGAACGATTCGACATTTATCTGCTAGACATCCTCATGCCACATATGACCGGCATGCAGCTTGCACGCGAAATCCGTACTTTCGACCATGCTGCCGATATTATTTTTCTTACAACCTCATCGGATTTTGCGGTGGAAAGTTATACGGTAAAGGCCACCAATTATCTGATGAAGCCGGTATCCTCCAACGCTTTCTTTGCTGCCATGGATGACATCCTACGGGCAAAAACACAGGAACAGGGGCATTTTCTTGTACTAAAAAGCCGGATTGGCGTACATAAAGTTCCCCTGTCTGAACTTGTCTATGTGGAAGCCCAGAACCGCAAAGTTATCTACTACACGAGTGGAAGGGAACAGATCGTCTGCACAGAACTGTTCTCGTCCGTATGCGACAGCCTGCTGCAACACCGGGAATTTATTCAGGTACACCGCTCGTTCCTTGTAAATATGAACTATATCCGCTCGATCGGCACAATGGATATGTGTCTTCACAACGGCACAAACATTCCGCTTGCACAGCGCAGGGTTGCCGATATCAAAAAACATTATCTCGCTTTCCAGATGGAGGAATGATTATGCTTGAACTTTCATCCGTTTTTTCTTTAGTTAATTATGCTTTTGTATTATTTTTCGGCATCGTGGCGGCACTGTATCTTGCCGACATCGGTTTTTGCGATCATAAGCGTGTCTATGTCCTGACGCTTTTTTTCTTTGGCATTGCCCAGCTTCTTTTTTATCTGATCATGGGGGAGTCGGTGCTTTACAAATGCTATCCGTTTCTGATCCATATCCCTTTGATTGCCTTAATTTTCCTGCGGTTTCACCGGAATCTGTCAATCTCTGCCATCTCCGTTTTGTCCGCATATCTGCTGTGCACGCCACGCAAATGGTTTGGCACCTTTGTTGCTTTCTTTTTTGACAGAAATCCCGTTGTATCGAACATTGCCTCCATCATTATTACCATTCCGCTTCTTGTTCTTGTGATCCGGTTTGTCTCACCGTATATCATCCGGCTGAAATATGAAAGCCGCACGACACTGCTTTTGTTTTTCCTGCTTCCGCTGGTATACTATGTCCTGGAATACACGTTTACTGTCTACACGGATCTGCTCTACACGGGCGGTGCAGTCGTTATTGACTTTATGGACAGTTTTCTTGTCGTATCCTTTTTTATTCTGTCTATTCTCTCGCTTAAATTTTCAAGTGAAAAAAATAAAGCAGAACGGGAAAATATTCTGCTTACTACGGCTGCCACACAGGCACAGAAAGAAATTGCCCAGCTTTCCGCTTCCCAGCAGCAGGCAGCCATTTACCGGCATGACCTGCGACACCATATGAATTTCATCCAGAGTTGTCTGGATCAGAATAACCCAAAAGAAGCGACTTCCTACATCCACGAAATCTGTACCAATCTTGAACACAGTTCTGTCATTCGCTACTGTGTCAACGAATCGGTCAATCTGATTGTATCCTCCTACGCCAATCAGGCTGCCGTAAACCACATTCCAATGCAGATTTCCATTACTGCGACCGAATTTTCCCGTTTTCAGATTACAGATCTGTGCAGTTTATTTGCCAATGCACTTGAAAACGCACTTCATGCCTGCCAGCAGATGAATCCGCAGTCCCAACGCTATATTTCACTTAAGGTATATGAGAAAAATACACAGTTATGTATCCAGATAAAAAACAGTTATGAACAACCTGTCGTTTTTGCAGATGATATTCCGATATCCCGTTCCGTCAACCACGGCATCGGCGTACAGAGCATGATCTCTGTTGTCGAAAAATACCATGGTGTCTATGGATTCTTTGCAGATCATGGGGAATTCCGGTTTCAGGCTTCCATGTAACATCTGATTTTCTGTCGATTCGTGAACTCTTTGTGTCCTCCCCGCAATTTTCATCAAATAGACACAACTTCATACGAAAATATCTCCAGATTGAAACGGAGGTTATTACCTATGGGAAAAAACAAAAAAGAAAAACCGGAACTTACTTTAGAAAACTTAAACCGTGCCATCCGCACCTATCAGCGCGAGGAAGTTTTATATCTGATCCAGCACGGTATTTCAAAAGATATTCCGGAAGATGAAAAAACTGCTACCTATCAGCAACTGGTTTCTCTGCAGAATATGGAGATCCTGCAGTCTGTTGCCAGGCAGGAAAATTTCCTTGATCCGGAAATTTTCTGTAATCAGTCCGACTCTTCACAAAGCAAAGTATTTGTCAACCAGTGCCTGACAAAATTCCGAAAACAGTTTCTGCTTCAGGATGATGATGTCTGCAATACACTTTTTACACTTGCATGCGCATGTGGCTGCATCAGTATGCTGCATATTTTAATTGAACAAAAGAAGGTAAAAGAACGTTATCCGGAACTTGCACAATATTCTCTGGATGTATTAAAAACAGTAAAAGAAATTCCTGCCGGTACGATGTCCGGCACGGATCTGGTGCAGCTGTATTTTCTTGCTGCCATATCTGCGGACTGTGAGAAAAAACTGGATTATCTTTCCGCCAGCGGCTTTGACCTGTATGTGAAAAATGCTTCCGGAAAAACAGTCATTGACCGGTTGGAGGAACGCATCAAAGAAAACAAATACAGTAAAAACCGTCGCGGCAGCCTGATGCAGATTGAAGATAAAAAGATACTTGCCAAACTGACCAAAGCCCTCTATGAAAAGACACACCCTCCAGTAAAAGAGGCTTCATCGAAGAAGATGATTGGCTGCGGTCTGGCAATCGCCTGTATGGCAGTTCTTGCAATCGCGGTCTGTGTAGCATCCTCTTCGTCCAAAAAATCAGACAACCAAAACGAGACAACCACGGAAAATTCATCCGCTTCCCTGACCGGTTCCACCGAAGCCGACAGTGCCTCTGCGTCGGATTCCTCCGAATCCTCCAGCAGCTCCACGGAAACGGATTACAGCACCGACTCCAGCCTGACCGTAAAAGACGGGAACCAGGTAAACATTGATTATGTCGGTTATATTGATGGCAAGGCTTTTGACGGTGGAGATACGCAGGGACAAGGAACCGATCTGACCATTGGTTCCGGATCCTACATTGATGATTTTGAGGATCAGTTGATCGGTGCCCATCCGGGGGATAAAGTAGAAGTGAAAGTTACCTTCCCGGAGAACTATGGTAACGATGAATTGAATGGGAAAGAAGCAACATTTAAAGTAACTGTAAATGGAATTTATGAATAACCAAAACCGTCTGAGAATCTGCATTATGCAAAATTCTCAGACGGTTTTTCTCAAAAAACAGGAAAGCGGTTGTGCATTTTGCACAACCACTTTCCTGTTTTTTGTGTCGGTTTTACCATCCCATTTTTTCTCAATAATCATTTTCGCCAATTTTCGATGACCTGTTTCAGCACAAATTCACGAAGATATTTTTTAGTCTTTATTTAACTTGAATATTAATTTTTCAGTGCCTATAATTAAGCTAAATCAAGGTGTTAAAAACTAAAAATTTTAATCATGAAAGGAAAAGGTGTAGTATGAGAAAGCAAAAACAACTGGCAAAGAAACTTATGGGGTTTCTACTGACACTCGTGATGATCTGCACATTAATTCCACTGGCTCCACAGACAGTGAAAGCAGCATCTGATGGCTTCTATATAAGCGGAACCAGTGTGTATGATGCCAATGGCAACAAATTTGTTATGAGAGGTGTCAACATCGCTCACGCCTGGTACACCAGCGAGACCGATACTTCCATTAAGGCAGCCGCAAGCAAAGGTGCCAACTGTGTACGAATTGTATGTTCGAACGGAAAACAGTACACAAAGACATCTGCTTCCGAATTACAGCACATCATTGATGTATGTAAACAGAACAAAGTTGTCTGCATCGTAGAAGTCCATGATGCAACCGGTTCTGACAGTACATCGGATCTGAATGCAGCAGTTGATTACTGGAAAGAAATGAAATCCATCTTATCTGCAAATAAGAAATATGTGATCGTAAACATTGCAAACGAATGGTACGGCACATGGAACGGAAGTGCCTGGGCATCCGGTTACAAAACCGCAATCAAAAATATGCGTAATGCCGGAATCCATAACTTATTAATGGTTGACTGTGCCGGATGGGGCCAGTATCCGGATTCCATCAAAGATTATGGAAAATCCGTTATCCAGGCAGATTCTGATAACAATATTATGTTTTCGATTCATATGTATGAATATGCCGGAAGCGATGCAAATACTGTCCGCACCAATATCGATAACGCACTTGCAACCGGTGCTCCTCTGACAATCGGTGAGTTTGGTTTTAAACATACCAATGGTGATGTCGACGAATACACAATCATGCAGTACAGCCAGCAGAAAGGTGTCGGATACATGGGATGGTCATGGAAAGGAAATGGCGATACATGGAAGTACCTGGATCTTGCAAATTCTTTCGACGGCTCCAGTCTCTCTGATTGGGGAAACACTTTATTCTATGGCGATAACGGTATCAGCAAAACTGCCAAGACATGTACCGTATTTACCGGTTCTTCCAGCAGTTCTTCCGGAAGCTCCTCCTCTGGAAGCAGCTCTTCTGGTTTAAGTTCATCCGGTTCAGGTTCTGGAAGCTCCAGCAGTACCGATTACAACACCAGCGGATTAGATGGTGTGTACTATATTAAGAATGCAAACAGCGGAAAATACCTCGATATCGTAAACGGTTCTTCCTCTGATGGTACAAATGTACAGCAGTATCAGTACAATGGCTCAAATGCCCAGAAGTTCAAATTAGTAAATGACGGCAATGGATATTACTCTATCCTTACTGCATGCTCCAAATACAAGAGCGGTGTGGATGTCAGCGGCTGGGGAACATCAAATGGAACTAACATCCAACAGTGGTCTTACCACGGTGGTGATTGCCAGAAGTTCCAGTTCGTAAAATCCGGTGATGCATACATCATTAAAACAAAAATGTCCAATTGCTACTCCTGCCTTGATGTTTATGCAAAGAGTAAAGCAAACGGTGCGAACGTAAGCCAGTGGTCATACTTAGGTGGAAAGAACCAGTTATGGTACTTAGAGAAAGCTTCTTCCAGCAGTTCCTCAAGTTCTGGATCTTCCAGTTCTTCAGGTTCCAGCTCCTCAAGCTCTTCGAGCTCAAGCAGCAGTTCTTCAAACTATAAGTCTCTGTTCTGGGGTTCTAAGTCTTCCAGCAACTGGAATCAGGCAGTATCTGTTATGACTTCTAAAAATGGTGGAAGCTTCAATGGCAGTGACGTGAAAAAAGGCGGCTGCTTCTACGTAGAATATGATGGTAACAAAGATGATTTAGAGTTAATCTTACAGAGCTGGTCTGGCGGTGCATCCTGGGCAAAAGTTTCCATCAGCGAATCCGGTTCCGCAAACGGACACCGTTACATCAAATGCTCTTATGACAATTGTGTATCTGCATTCGGTACCAGTGATTTCTCTGGAAAACTGGATCAGGTTCACGTAAGTGCAAAATCAGGTAACATAACTGTTTATTCTGTTTGCTATATATATTAAATGATGATTAAAGGGTCAAAAGGTATCATCGATGCATGCTTGCATGCAATTCGATGTATACCTTAGTGACCCGCACTACACCGAGAAAGTAGCAATTTGCTGCGAAAACGCAGAAAATTTGCGGATTTCGAGGTGGAATCGGCAAAATGTTTGGCCGCGCTTTTTCCGGCGAGAGCATGTTTGTCAACCGTTACACAGCAAGAAACGGAAACGGACTGATTGCATTCGCATCCAGTTTTCCGGGATCTATTCGTGCATTTGAAATCGCACCGGGACAGGAAATCATTGCACAGAAGAGTGCATTCCCGGCTTCAAGTGCTTCCGTAGAAATGTCCATCTTTTTCCAGAAGCGATTCGGAAGCGGATTATTCGGTGGAGATACGCAGGGACAAGGAACCGATCTGACCATTGGTTCCGGATCCTACATTGATGATTTTGAGGATCAGTTGATCGGTGCCCATCCGGGGGATAAAGTAGAAGTGAAAGTTACCTTCCCGGAGAACTATGGTAACGATGAATTGAATGGGAAAGAAGCAACATTTAAAGTAACTGTAAATGGAATTTATGAATAACCAAAACCGTCTGAGAATCTGCATTATGCAAAATTCTCAGACGGTTTTTCTTTTATGAAATGTTGTAACTATTCAGAAATATTTTAAATCATACCATCCCGCAGCACATCATGATCCCGTAACAGCTTCTCGATCACGGTTCCCTTGATCTTACCAAGAAGCGGTTTCTTGATCACATTGAGCGGTCCAAGGTTCATCTGCAGCGGGGACTTGCCATCCATCAGCTTCACGCTGCTGTCTAACAGTTCACGCACATCGTAGACGCTTCCCCATACTTCCGGCACGCCGCGGTCCACACCGAGCAGTCCGTAGACCGCTTCCATAGCGGTACGCACCGAATACTCGGTTGTAAATACCGTGTCTCTCGGTGTCTCAGTGAACTGTCCGAGGAATGCAAAGTTAACACAGCCATCCGGAATGACATCCGGGCGGTCACCCTTGGCTCTTGGCATAAAGAATGCGGTGATATACGGCATCATGGTCGGTACGCAGACGGCGCTGTGCTCTGCCAGATCTTCAATCTGATCTTCCGGCACACCCAGATGATACAGCCACTCTTCTGTAATCTCTTTACCGGTACACTCTTTCATTGGCTTCTTGATAAAATCACCCGGCACATCGGTAAACAGACCGTATACCCATACACAGACTTTATCTTTGTCCTGCTCCTTGAACTGTCCCTGACGGTTGATCGTCCAGCTTAACAGCCAGCTGGAATCCTTGCAGCTTACGATACCTCCGGTAACCGTCTTTCCGCTGCGCGGATCACGCTGGCAGATCTTCTCAATATATGGAAGAATCTTGTCATCCAATGTGGTAACGGTTGCCGACTCCCAATTGGTCTTTGTAATATCGGAACAGAATTTTTCCGGATGTCCGAACGCCGGATCCTGTTTTGCAATGTTCTTCCACAGGCTCCAGCAGCCACTGGTCCGCACTTCGGCATCACCGTTTGGTGCATGGTTCTGATCGCCGTAAATCGTACCTTCGGTACAGCTTCCGTTTGTGACAAATACCAGATCATTTTCGGTCAGAACGATTCCGGTCTCTACCCCTTTTACTTTGCAGTCAATGGCTTTTGCCACTTTCTTTCCATCTTTGATATCAAAAATAACGTTCGTTACTTCGGTATTGAACTGAAACTCTACACCGGCATCCTCAAGATATTTCTTCATCGGAAGAATCAGGGATTCGTACTGGTTATAGCGTGTAAATTTCAGTGCAGAGAAATCCGGCAGTCCGGAAATATGGTGGATAAACCGCTGGAAATACAGTTTCATTTCCAGTGCACTGTGCCAGTTTTCAAAGGCAAACATCGTGCGCCAGTACAGCCAGAAGGTCGAGTCAAAAACTTCCTCATCAAACACATCCTCGATGGTCTTATCATACAGATCTTCATCCTTTGTCATAAACAGCTTCATAATTTCCATGCAGCCCTTCTGACTCAGATTAAATTTGCCATCGGTATGTGCATCCTCACCACGGTTTTCGGTTGCACGGCAAAGTGAATAGTTTGGATCTTCTTTGTTCAGCCAGTAATACTCGTCCAGCACGGATGCCCCTTCGATTTCCAGTGATGGAATGCTGCGGAACAGATCCCACAGACATTCAAAATGATTTTCCATCTCACGGCCACCGCGCATCACATAGCCGCGGGTCGGATCAAAGATACCGTCACAGGCACCACCTGCCACATCCATTGCCTCTAAAATATGAATATGGGAACCTGGCATCTGCCCGTCTCTGACAAGGAAACAAGCCGTTGCGAGTGCTGCAAGTCCGCTTCCGACAATGTATGCATTTTTGTCATCGACTCCTTCCGGTTTCTTTGGCCGGGCAAATGCTTCATAGTTTCCGTTGGTGTAATAAATGCCTTTGCTGTTTTT
>OGEU01002840.1_pt1 | contig 11790 bp, 10 predicted proteins | sample 1570651 | NCBI WGS metagenome assembly OGEU01 (sample SAMEA2582129, study PRJEB24529) | metagenome | biome: Human gut stool | place: China | collected 2011 | reverse complement strand
TACCTTACCGCTAATGATCCCCACGCTGGTTTTCGTACTGGTGATCTCTTTTATCGAAACGCTGCAAATTTTCGATGTGGTTTATCTGCTGTTTGGCAGTTCATCCATGGTGGACGATCAGACGATGACTATCGCCTATCTCTTCTATAAATACGCCTTTATCTACCATGAAAAAGGGTATGCCTCAGCGATCGCCGTGGTGATTTTCGTTATCACGATGGTCCTGACGCTGCTGCAAATATGGATTGGTAAACGACTTAAAGCACAGTGAGGCAACCACGATGTTCATGACTAAACGTGAAAAATGGCTAATTTACGGCTTGATGATCCTCGCGACGCTGGTAACTGTGGTTCCCTTCATCTGGATGATCATCACCTCTTTTAAAACCCAGGCAGAAAGCATCGCCTTTCCGCCGATCCTGCTACCTGCCAACCCAGGGTTTCAGGCTTACGGTAAAATCTTGCATGAAATGCCTTTTGGCAGCTTTTACTTTAACTCGATCGTCTCCACGTTGGTCATCGTCATTTTGCAGACGCTGATTGCGGCAATGGCAGCGTACGGTTTCTCCCGACTGCGTTTCAAAGGACGAGATGTCCTGTTTATGCTGTGTATTTCAATTCTGATGGTGCCCGGTCAGATCTTTTTAATCCCACAGTTTTTAACCGTTGAAAAAATCGGTTTGCTGAACTCAATTCCTGGACTGGTGCTACCGGGTTTATTCAGCATATATAGCGCCTTTTTATTGCGTCAGTTTTTTCTGTCAGTACCTAAAGAACTGGAAGAGGCAGCCATTATGGATGGGTATAACCATCTGACTATTTTCTTCAAAATTATGCTGCCATTAATTAAACCAGGGCTGATTGCCTGCGTCATTATTAACGGATTGTGGAGCTGGAATAACTTAATGTGGCCGCTCATCGTCAACACCTCCATGGATAAAATGACATTACCGGTGGGGTTAGCCTCACTTTCCGGACGCTCAGGCGTGGAATATCCGATGTTAATGGCGGGCGCATTGCTGGCGATTATCCCGATGTTGTTACTTTATATCTTCTTCCAGCGCTATTTTATTCGCGGCATCGCTGGTGCCGGAATTAAAGGATAAGGGGCAGTGTTATGTCAGGTATTCAATTACAGGCAGTAAGCAAAGTCTATCCCAATGGTTTTCAGGCGATCCATGGCGTTGATCTTGAAATCCACGATGGCGAATTCATGGTGTTTGTCGGGCCATCAGGCTGCGCCAAATCAACGCTGCTGCGCATGATTGCAGGTCTGGAAGATATTTCCTCCGGTGAACTGAAGATCGGTGACAGAGTAGTTAACGATGTAGAGCCGAAGGATAGAGATATCGCGATGGTATTCCAGAACTACGCTCTGTATCCTCATATGTCTGTATATGACAATATGGCTTTCGGTCTTAAGTTAAGAAAAGTACCGAAGGATGAAATTGATAAGATGGTTAAGGAAGCAGCTAAGATCCTTGATTTAACACCTCTTCTTGATCGTAAGCCGAAGGCTCTTTCCGGTGGTCAGAGACAGCGTGTTGCCATGGGACGTGCAATCGTTCGTAATCCTAAGGTATTCCTTATGGACGAACCTCTTTCCAACCTGGATGCCAAGTTACGTGTACAGATGCGTATCGAGATCGCTAAATTACATCAGAGATTAGGTACAACCATCATCTACGTAACACATGACCAGACAGAAGCTATGACCCTTGGTGATAGAATCGTTGTTATGAAGGATGGTGTAATCCAGCAGGTTGATACTCCTCAGAACTTATATGAGAAGCCGACCAACTTATTCGTAGCAGGATTCATGGGATCACCTCAGATGAACTTCTTAGATGCTACCGTAGAAGTAAATGGTGACACTGCAAGCCTTAAGGTTGCAGGAAGCAGCATTCCGCTTCCTCCGGCTAAGTCCAAGAAGCTGATTGAAGGCGGTTACGCTGGAAAGACAGTTACATTTGGTATTCGTCCTGAAGATGTATATGATTCCGAAATGTTCATCGAGACATCCAAGTGTGTATTTGAATCTACAATTAAGGTATATGAATTACTTGGTGCTGAAGTTTACTTATACTTTGATCTGGCTGAGTTCCCGATCACGGCAAGAGTTGATTCCCGTACAACAGCTAGACCTGGCGATACTGTTAAGTTCGCTTTCGATGTTGAAAAGATTCATGTATTCGATAAGGAAACAGAACAGGTTATTACAAACTAGTATGATGTATATGAGAGGGATGCCAAAAGGCATCCCTTTTGTGTAGAGCACTTAGCGAAAGCGAGCCGAAGGCGGCCCGAAAAATGTAAAGGAGTAAAGAGATGATATCTACTCAGGTTTTGGCAAACTGTATTGAGGAACTTCATAATATTACCAAAGTAGATCTTTGCATTTATGATGCAGATGGAATCGAGGTGGTTTCTACCTTTGACAATGAAGAGGTTACGGGAGACATGATCCGGTATTTCATTGCTTCTCCTGCGGACAGTCAGGTGATTGGAATTCATCATCTTTTGAAAGTATCGGAAGAAGGAGAATTACTCTATGCGTTAGTCGCACGTGGAAGTGGTGATGAAAGCTACATGGTTGGTAAAATTGCGGTCAGCCAGCTGCTGCAGCTGCAGAGTGCTTATAAGGAGCGTTTTGACCGGAATAACTTTTTCCAGAATCTGTTAATGGATAATCTGCTGTTGGTTGATGTGTACAACCGGGCGAAGAAGCTTCATGTTGAGGTTGCAGTACCACGTGTTGTACTTCTGGTTGAAGCGGATAAGGAGAAGGACAGCACGATAGCAGAACTGCTTCGCGGCATGTTTTCTTCACAATCGGGAGATTTTGTTACTGCGGTAGATGAGAACAACGTTATTCTGATTAAGAGCCTGGAGCCTGAAGAGGGTTATGAGGAGATTCATCAGGTGGCGCAGAGCATTGTGGATACGATCAGTGCGGAGGCTATGACGAATGTCCGTGTGGCATATGGAACCATTGTGCAGGAACTGAAGGATGTTTCCAAGTCCTATAAGGAAGCAATGATGGCGATTGATGTCGGCAAGATCTTTTATGCGGAGAAGCGTGTAAATTCCTATGCGACACTTGGCATTGGAAGACTGATTTACCAGCTTCCGACCAATCTTTGTAAGATCTTCATGGAAGAGATCTTTGGAGATACCGATCCGGGCAGCCTGGATGATGAGATTGTATCCACAGCATATAAATTTTTTGAGAACAATCTGAATGTATCAGAAACCTCCAGACAGTTATTTATTCATCGGAATACATTGGTGTATCGTGTTGAAAAGCTGCAAAAGGCAACCGGACTGGATGTGCGTACCTTTGATGATGCGCTGACCTTTAAGATTGCCATGATGGTATATGATTACATGTGCTATCTTGAGGCACAGAATGGGATTTAAGGTTTGTATTTTATTAAGAACAGGTATAGATTTCTCCATACAATGAATATAGTAGTACAGACTATATTCATTGTATGGAGTTTTTATGTTTGTAAGAAAAAATTATTATCTTTATGCAGAAAATGCGGAAAAACAGAATGAAAAAAAGAAACTGCTGGGAAGCGTAAGGCTCACACGGATCGAAGAGCAGTGGACAATGGAAATCCAGTGGAAGGACGAAAATGATGCAGCAGCGTTGGTTTCAAAAGCGGAGGAAGAGGAATTACAGCTCCAGATCAAGGAAAAAGAAATAATTCTTAGGTGTAAAAAGCGGGACTTGAGAGAGGATCAGGATCAGAGGAAACCGGTTGGAGAACAGAATGAAGCGGGAAGTCTGGCAGGAATTTATAATGAGGAGAAGAAAATATCTGTAAATACAGGGAAACACCAAGAACAGGAATTGAGTGAAAATACAGAAAAATATATAGAAGAAGATGCAGAGGATGCAGCAGATACCAATGCGGATAAAACAGAAGAGCAGGAGTTAGCTGTTACTGCTACAGAAAATATACGGAAAGAGGACAAACAGGAAGAAGATAAGCAGGAAGAGGATAAACAGGAAAGGGAGGAACAGCAAAGGAAACTACAGATCCGGACAGGCGGAGAAGACAGGGGCCATCAGATCGATCAGGAATGGGAGCAGATACGCAGTTCCTGTCACAAGGTGGAGGATTGCAGGGAGCTTGGAGAAGTCTATCGTGTTAATAAGGGAAATTTCGCAGTACTCCCGGAATCAATGAAACATATCCTACAGAACAGCTTTTTAGTGCATGGCCTGATGAATTATGGATATTTATTATTATTCCGTGTGGATGAAAAGGTGAGACAGTTCGGAGTGGGGGTTCCCGGTGTATATTACGAGAAAGAGAAGCTTGTTGCAGAGATGTTCGGCTTCCCACAATTCTGGTGTGATGGCAAGTCAGATAATGGAAAATTTGGTTATTACTTGCGAATCGTGTCATAGAATTGTATAATGGAAATAGTAAAAAAGAACTATCTTACGATAGAGGGATTGCTATGAAAATTGCGGTTATTATGGGGGGAATCCGTTTTGACAGCCAGAAACGGATTCTGAATGGAATTATAGAGAAGGCGAAAGAGGATCAGGCAGACATCTATGTATTTAGTTGTGACGTGTGGTCTTATTCAACAACACAGTTTATTACCGGAGAGATGGAAATTTATAAGCTCCCCGATTTTACGAACTATGATGGTGTCATTATTCATGGTGATACGTTATATAATGCTGAGACGATTGCAAATATTGTTCAGAAGGTGCATGATGCCGGAGTACCCTGTGTTAATCTGACACTGGAAGTTGAGGGTATGGCGAATCTTAGTATGGAGAATGACAATGGGATTACACTGTTGATCAATCATCTTGTTGAAAAGCATGGTGCGAAAACCATCAACTTTATTTCCGGTCCGGAGGGAAATTTTGATGGAGAAGGACGGTTGAATGCCTATAAGAAGGCATTGGAAGAGCATGGAATGGAGATTGAGGATCACCGGATTTATTTTGGTGATTACCATCCTAAGAGTGGAATGGAGGCTGTGGAATTTTTTGCAGATTCCGGACTGGATATGCCGGATGCTATTATGGCAGCAAATGATGAGATGGCACTCGGAGCCCTGTACGAACTTGAAAGGCGTGGGTATCGTATACCGGAGGATATCATGATTACCGGATATGATAATATTTATGAGGCACAGAACCATGCACCCCGTATTACGAGTGTACAGCGTCCGGAGGAGGAGCTGGGACGTAAGGCATATACCTATCTGATGGATGAGATCGCCGGCAAGCCTAAGATCGGCAGTGAGCAGCTTCTTTCCTGGCCGGTGTTTGCCGAAAGCTGTGGATGCAGGTGCGATACGAAGGAAGACTTTGCAGAACTCCGCAGGAAGCTGGCACAGGATCGAATTGAGACTACCACCTATACGGAGATTATTAAAGCTTCCTCTGCAGACTTTGTAGGGGTGGAGACACAGAAGGATCTGTTTGAGAAGATTCGTAAATATATTGCCATGTTAGATCCGGAGGAGTTTTACCTTTGCCTGGGATATAACACGAATTCCATTAATACCGATATTATGTCTCATCTGAATACCGAGGCCGGAAATACGGATTTACTGACGTATCCGAAGGATGCGACAGTTCCGATTGCTTACCGGAATGGACATTTTGAGACCTACGGACGTTTTCATGTAAACGAATTGCTTCCTGAGAAATACAAGGAACATGACGGAAGTATGCTTTATACCATCGTTCCGGTACATTATCAGGAAAGAACCTATGGATACTGCGTACTGGGAAAGAGCCGTCTCCTGATTGACAGCTCCTGGTTTCATTTGTTTATTATGAATATTAATAATGCCTTAGAGAACGTGCGGAAGCAGGAAGTTATGAATGCGATGGTTGAGAGACTGAACCGCATGTGGGTATATGATACCCTGACCGGTATCTTTAACCGTGCCGGATTCTTCAAGTTCTCTTCTGCAATTGTAAAAGAGGCACAGGAACGAGGTAAGCCGTTATTTGTGTTGTTTCTTGATCTGGATGGTCTGAAGAAGGTCAATGATCAGTATGGACATGACGAAGGTGACGCATATATTAAGGCAATGGCCAATGTATTGAATCAGGTACGTAAGCATGGTGAGCTGCTGATGCGGTATGGTGGAGATGAATTTGTTATTCTGTCCAAAGGTTACACAGATGCAGATGCGAAGAACTATATTTCCCAGATCCAGACAGGAATCGAGAATTATAATGCAAATTCGAACCACGAGTATACACTGGAAGCAAGTATGGGGTATACCATTGTAGAGCCGGCACCGGATCTGGATATTGAGGAAATTATTGAGACCGCAGACCAGGAAATGTATAAAATGAAGAAGGCCAAGAAAGCGGCACGCAGGGATTGACTGGTATAACGGTTTCTAAATAACTATACCACCATTCAAAGGCATGCCCAATAAGGCAATATGGACATTGAAGGTAAGCAATTGATGTATTAAAAGAACCGTGGACTTTGTCCATAAGGAACTGCTACGCGTTACCAAAGCAGTTAACTGAGATCAGGCACCCTTACGGCACATGGCAGGTTCTGCTTAGTGCTGCTTTGTTCCCAACCTGACACGGTTCGCAGTCTCCATTGCGTAAGACCCAATCGTTAACGCCACTTACTCTGGGCAGCCATAGCAGCTCCTTACAAACAAGAGCTGCACGGTTCAGACTTATTTAGTATATGTGTTTTTTGATTCTTTGTCAATGGGAGTTATACAATGTTAATCAGTGGTTTAAATAAAACAACATTATTGGATTATCCTGGAAGAGTTGCAGCAACGGTATTTACCGGAGGCTGCAATTTTCGTTGTCCGTTCTGTCATAACGGGGGACTGGTATTAAGCCCGCTGACACAGGAGCATTATACGGAAGAGGATATCCTTGGTTTTCTAAAAAAACGTAAACATATTCTGTCCGGCGTCTGCATTACCGGTGGAGAACCGACCATTCAACAGGATCTTCCGGACTTCATTCGGAAAATTAAGGAATTGGGGCTGGCAGTAAAACTGGATACGAACGGTTCCCATCCACATATGCTGGAGGAATTGATCGGAAAGAAGCAGATTGATTATGTGGCAATGGACATCAAGAATGTACCCGGGAAATATCAGGAGACAACGGGACTTGCAGAAGAAGGAGCGTATGCAGAAGCATCTGATATGGCTTTTCCTGTGAAGGCGGTGCAGCAGTCTGTGGAACTGCTGAAAAACTGCACTATTCCTTATGAATTCCGGACAACGGTTGTAAAGGAATTTCATACGCAGCAGGAGCTTAAGGAGATCTGTGTGTGGATTGCCGGATGTTCCGCCTATTATTTACAACAGTTTGAGGATAGTGGACAACTGATTGCAGAAATGGAAGGCTCTGTGGAAAAGCATATGATTTTTCATGCTTATGAAGAAGCAGAGATCAAAAGAATTGCGGAGCACCTGAACCATATTCCGGGGATGGAAGGAAAGGTGCATCTGCGAGGAATGAACGGAGAATAAGCAAACTATAGCTATGACCAGGAGGTTCTGGTGAAAACAACACAACTAACCGACCAGGAAAAGTACATGAAGGAAGCATTACGGCAGGCGAAGAAGGCCTACGCATTGGGTGAGGTGCCGATTGGCTGCGTGATCGTATCGGACGGAAAAACCATTGCGAGAGGATACAACAGAAGAAATACAGATAAAAATACATTTGCGCATGCGGAAATTACCGCAATCAATAAGGCAAGCAGGAAATTAGGTGACTGGAGGCTTGAGGGATGTACGCTGTATGTGACGCTGGAGCCTTGTCAGATGTGCGCCGGGGCGATTGTACAGGCAAGAATCGATGAAGTGGTTATGGCCAGTATGAATCCGAAGGCAGGCTGCGGAGGATCCATCTTAAATATTCTGGAAATGCCTGAGTTTAATCATCAGGTGAAGGTGACAAGGGGAATTTTGGAAGAAGAATGCTCCCATATGCTGACACAGTTCTTTAAAGAGCTCCGTATCCGCAACAAGGCAGAAAAGGAACTCCGTAAAGAACAGGAGCAGCAGAAGAATCTGAATGAGGATTTATCATCCGGTCAATAAGAATTCACAATGTTCTGCAGCCAGACATTACTCTTAATCATAAAGAAGCCGATGATGACCTTGATGATTTCTGTAAAGCTGACAAGGAAAAATACCATCGTGATGGAAAGCGTGGTAAAGCGTGATAGAACGAAGGCATAGGGAATCATGACCACCCAGGTATAAACACTGTCAAACAGGAAAGTGACGATGGTTTTGCCGCCGGAACGCAGGGTAAAATAGCTGCAGTGGGAGAAGGCACACAGAGGCATCGCCATTGCAGAAATAATAATGAAGTTTTTGGCAAGAGCCTTGATGCCGGGTTCCGTCTTATAGATTTCAGGGAAAAGACCGCCGAGCAGGATCATAATGACAGAAATACAGGCACAACACGCCACATCAAAGAAGATGATCTTATTATCAGCATCCTTGGCTTCCTCGAGCTGACCGGCTCCCAATTTCTGACCAACCACAATCGAAATACAGTTTCCAAGCTGCAGATAAACAATATTAAACAGATTGCTTATGGTAGAGGAAATATTCTGTGCCGCTACTACCTCAAGGCCACGGACAGCGTAGCACTGGGCGATCACAGCCATTCCCACTGCCCAGAGCATTTCATTAAACATTAAGGGCAGCCCCTTACGGAAAATATCGGCAAGAATGGATCCGGGAATGCGTAATCCTTTATACACACCAATAAGATAAGGATTCTTATAAAGGTGGCGGTGAGCCCAGACAACAACAATCAGGCATTCGGTGTAACGGGCGATTACAGTAGCAATGGCAGCTCCCGCTACGCCAAGCTCCGGTGCTCCGAAGGCACCAAAAATCAGTACATAATCAAGTACCAGGTTGGTGATCACTGCTACAATACCGGAAACCATCGGCACGAAGGTCTGTCCGGTTTCACGGATCGTGCTTACATAGGTCTGGGAAACGGCAAAGGGGAGCAGGCCCAAGATCATGATGGCGAGATATTCTTTGCCATAGGACAGGGCAAGCCGGGTATTGCCGACAGAACCCTCATCATTTAAGTAGAGGGAAATGAGCGGTTCATCCAGAAAATGAAACAGTACGCAGGCAAGTGCAGTGATCAGAAGACAGGCATATAATTTGAAGCGGAAGGTATATTTCTGTCCTTCATAGTCTCCTTTTCCAAAAAACTGCGCACTGAAAATACCTGCACCTGAGACGCCTCCAAAGATGCAGATATTAAATACGAAAAACAACTGATTCACAATGGCAACGCCAGACATGGGTTCCGTCCCGATCTGTCCGACCATAATGTTATCTAAGAAACTGACAAAGCTTGTGATGCCGTTCTGGACAATCATCGGAAAGGCCAGAAAAATCAGATAACGGTAAAAGGCTTTATCTCCAATAAATTTTTTCTTTGCTTTGGTTAAAATTCCAGTCTGACTCATAAGGTACTCCAATTGTTTCATATTCGTGCATTTATTCTGTTTTCATAGTGGAATCCGGCCAGTGAAGACGATGGAGCTCTCCGGTAAGCTGCATACTTTCGAAATTCTGCTGACGGAGTGCTTCGTATAAAACGATCGATACCGAATTCGATAAGTTTAAGGACCGGATCGTGGGCAACATCGGGATTCTGATGCACGTGTCTGAATATTCTATCAGAATTTCCTCCGGAATACCAGCACTTTCTTTTCCAAACATAATATAATCGTCCGGTCCAAAGGAAACGTCCGTATAGACATGCTGCGCCTTGGTGGTGGCCATCCAGATTCTGGCGCCGGGATGCCGGGATTTGAAATCCTCAAAATTGATATAACGAGTGATATTCAGATGCTCCCAGTAATCCATGCCGGCACGTTTAATGGACTTTTCGTTAAGCTGGAAGCCAAGCGGCTCAATTAAATGAAGATCTGTGCCGGTGGCGACACAGGTTCTTCCAATATTTCCCGTATTTGCCGGAATCTCCGGCTGATGTAAGATGATATGCATGTTGTTCCTTCTTTCTGTAATGAATGATAAATGTGGTATCTTCTGATCTGGCCGGAGAAATTAGTATTCATCCTCTTCGTCTGCGGCAACCGGAAGTGAAAAAATAAATTCAGAGCCAACGCCTTCTGTACTGATGACGTTAATGTTTTCACCATGGGAACGGATGATTTCCCGGGTAATGGAAAGTCCTAAGCCGGTTCCCTTCTTGTCCCTGCCACGGGACAGATCGGACTTGTAAAAGCGTTCCCAGATCTGCTTCAGTTCGTCCTTCGGAATACCGATTCCACTGTCCTTTACAGAGACAAATACCTTATTGTGCTTTTCCGTGGTTTCAATCCTGATAATGGAATCCTCGTGGCTGAATTTGATGGCATTGTCGAGAAGGTTGTACAATACCTGTTGGATCTTCCCGACATCGGCTTTGACATAAAGCTCGTCACCGGTGAGGATGAGTTCAATGGCAATCATCTTCTTCCTGCAGGTGCCTTCAAAGGAGGCAGCCGTGTTACGGATGACGGCGTTGATGTTAAAGCGGCTGATATCCAGGAGCATTCCCTTCGTATTCAGGTTATTTAAGGTCAGCAGGCTGTTTGTCAGCTTACGGAGCCGTTCGGTTTCGTTCAATACAATGTTCAAATATTTTTCGTAAAGCTCCGGAGGAATTGTGCCATCGAGCATTGCTTCCAGATAACCCTTGATGGAGGTTAAGGGTGAGCGGAAGTCGTGGGAAACATTTGCCACGAACTTCTTCTGATCGTCTTCGGAACGTGCAATTTCACCTGCCATGTAAGAAATGGTTGCACCAAGGTATCCGATTTCATCTTCACTGTCGATCTGAAATTCATAGTGCATGTTGCCGGATGCATACTGCTCGGTTGCCTGCGTGATTTTGCGTAAAGGAAGATAAACCAGCTCAGTAAAAAAGATCAGGATAATCAATGACAGTAAAAACAGAATGACGAGCATAATATAGGAAATGTTCAGCAGACTGTTACAGGATGCGGTGAGGTTACTCATCGGATAATGGATGACTACATATCCACGTACCTTGAAATCGGAGGTGATCGGAGCAAAGACACTCAACTGTTCCTCTGTAAAGGTATCAAAGAAATTCCCAACGGTGTAGTAGGAGCCTTCCGTAATGGTCGGGTCAAAATTGTCGATGACAATTTCATTTTCCACGTTGATGGGTTCATTGGAACAGAGCACCAGACGTCCGGACGGGTTAATGATCCACAGGGTAGCTGAAAGATAGGTATCCAGCGCATCCAGCTGGTTTTTCACACTTTCCAGTGTGGTTTCATTGTTGTAAAGGTCGGAAGCGTAGGTGTTGGCAATCAGTGTTGCTTCCTTATACAAGGCATCTGCTTTTTCACGCTTCAGATGCTCCATGGTCATACTGCTTACAAAGGTAGCAACAACCATGAAACCAAAAAATCCGAAGATGATATAAGCCAGAATAAATTTCAGATAAAGTGTTTTTTTCATAAAAGCCTCGCTGCTTATCATCGATAAGCATTCATGAATTATTTCGTCTCAAACTTGTAGCCGATACCCCAGATGGTGGCAATCCTCCAGTGTTCATGATCGTTGATTTTCTCACGCAGACGCTTAATATGTACGTCAACGGTACGGGTATCACCAATGTATTCATATCCCCAGATCTGGTCAAGAAGCTGTTCACGGGTAAATACATGGTTCGGGGAAGAGGCAAGGAAATACAGAAGCTCCAGCTCCTTGGGCGGCATA
>OGEU01002828.1_pt1 | contig 11819 bp, 6 predicted proteins | sample 1570651 | NCBI WGS metagenome assembly OGEU01 (sample SAMEA2582129, study PRJEB24529) | metagenome | biome: Human gut stool | place: China | collected 2011 | reverse complement strand
CAAACTCAACTTTTACGTTGATATGTCCGTCTGGCTTTTTGTGGGAAAGCAGTACAACCGTTTCCACATGCACACCCATCGGAAACATATCTACCGGCTGTACCTTTCTGACCACATACCCATACTCGTTCAGATATTTCAGATCCCTTGCAAGTGTTGCACTGTCGCAGCTGACATACACGACTTTTTCCGGTGCCATATTAACAATGGTATCCAGCAATTTTTCATCGCAGCCCTTACGCGGCGGATCTACAACCACAACATCGGCGGTGACTCCCTGCCGATAGAGGTCCGGAATGACTTCTTCTGCTGCCCCGCAGTAAAACTGTGCATTTTCGATGTGATTGATCTGTGCATTGACTTTGGCATCCTCGATTGCCTGCCCGACAATCTCGACTCCAATGACGTGCTTTGCCTTTTTTGCCAGGAAGAGGGATATCGTACCGACTCCGCAGTAGAGGTCAAAGACATTTTCTTCCCCGGTAAGTTCTGCATAATCCAGTGCTGTGCCGTACAGTTTTCTTGTCTGCACCGGATTTACCTGATAAAAGGACAGCGGTGATATGCGGAATTTTACATCTCCGATGTAGTCTGTAATGTAGACTTCCTGATAGACCGGGATCACTTCGCTTCCAAGAATCCGGTTGGTGTGTTCGGTATTTACATTGATGGAGATACTCGTCATGCCGTCTATTTTCTTCAGATTATCGACAAGATCGAACAATCCCGGGAATTTCTTTCCGTTTAATATCAGACAAACCATGATTTCTCCTGTGGTAAATCCTTTGCGGATCAGAACATGGCGTACCAGTCCTTTGTGATCTTCCTCACGATATGGCTCAATTTTCCACTTTTCCATATGGGCAATGACCATGTGCAGAATATCTTTGTTCTCTTTGATGCCGATGGCACAGTCCTCACATTCAATGATACTGTGGGTGCGGCCTGCATAGAAGCCCGCGATAATTTTTCCTTCTTTGTTTCTGCCGATCGGAAACTGTGCTTTATTGCGGTAATTCCACGGAACATCCATGCCGATGCAGTCATAAAATTCCGGTGCATTTTCTGCATTGAAATCCAGTTTTCCGATGCGCTCCAGATTTTCCTTTACCTTCTTTGCCTTAAACTTAAGCTGTGCCGGATAGTTCATCTCCTGAATCTGACAGCCGCCGCAGCTCCTTGCCACCGGACAAAGTGGAGCAATTCTGTCCGCAGACGGGGCAATTACTTCCAGCAGCCTTGCAAAGCCGTAATTTTTCTGCATTTTCATCACTTTGACACGCACTGTATCACCAATCAGGGCATCCTTTACAAAAAGGGCAAGACCATCTACATGGCCTATACCCTCTCCATTGACACCCGTATCTTCTATTTCTAATATAAATTCATCATTTTTCCTTATCATGATTTACCTCATCTATACTATATTACACGGTTGTTTTTCTGATATTTACCTCAAACAGACGGTTATAGCCCAGCCAGTCACCGCCATCTGCCGGAGTCGTACCCTTTAAGATTTCTTTCATTGTTTCGAGTTTTGCATCGGTATTATCCGCCATATTCAGTGCAACAGCCTCTATCAGGGACGGCTTCTTCGGTGAACCGTATTCCAGTTCGCCGTGATGTGCAAGGATACAATGCTTCAACTGTGCAAGCAGACGATCCGGAAATCCCTCTATCTTCGATGCCGCTACGGAGATCTGTTCACTTCCGATGACAATATGTCCCAACAGATTTCCGTCATCGGTATAATCATTTACAGGGAACGGTGCTATCTCCTGTATCTTTCCAATATCATGAAAAATAGCCGCTGTAATCAGCAAGTCTCTGTTAATACATTCGTAATTTGCTGCATAATAATCACATAATTTTGTAACAGAAAGGGTATGCTCCAGTAATCCGCCGATAAATCCGTGATGGACACTTTTTGCAGCCGAATGGACTTTAAATTTTGCGATAAAATCTGCATCCTGCACGAAGAACATTTCCAGAAGTTTCTTTAAATATGGATTGGAAACGGACGCAATATAACCCAGCAAATCATTATACATCTGATCCAGATCTTTGCCGCTTACCGGAAGATATTCCTTCGGATCATATTCACCCTCTGCGACTTTTCTGGCACGCTTGATATTCAATTGCAAACCGCCGTTAAAGGTAATAACATCGCCCACAACATCCACATAATCCAGGGCATCGAAATCATCGATACCGAGGGAATTCGGATCCCAGATTTTTGCATCGATTGTTCCTGTCTTATCCTGCAGAATAACCGAATCATATGGCTTTCCGTTTTTTGTAACTGCAGAAGTCTTTGATTTGCATAAGTAAATATCGCCTACTTTTTCTCCGTCCCTGAACGTCTCAATATATTTCATAATTAATTCCTTTCTCCTATTACCAGATTTATCTGCATTTTTTTATAAGTATCGCCTATTTTACGTTTCAGTACAATCTCTATACTGTCGCCCGGATTGCGACTGTTCACTGCTTCTCTTACGTCCGGCATATTTTCAATATCTTCCGTACCTATTTTCATGATAATATCCCCTGCCATGATTCCCGCCTGATATGCCGTGGATTTATTATCCACTTCCGTAATGTATAATCCTGTCGGTATGTTTTCCCCTATATATCTCTGAATCTCGTAATTCATGCTGACTCCCTTGATTCCCAGATATCCCGGTGTTTCCTGATTCAGAAGCTTTGACAGAAGTCCTGTGATATCGCCCAGGGCAACGGCTGATATCGTACTGTTCTTTGGATCTGCATATTTACTAAGCACCATGCCTAACAGGCAGCCGTCCCCATCAAAAAGGAAACCATCCTCTACACTGTCCATCACAACATCCGTATAGAATATGCGGAAATACAGGTCATAAATATCATCTGTTTCACTGATATCTGCGATTTTTCCGGTATATGCCGGTACAAGTTCGCCAAATGCATTTCCCTCATACACGCAGTCATATCCCCTGCTCATTTTGCCCGCACTGGCTACCTCTGCACATACAATCGCCCCACTCAGCTGTTCGTCAATATCCGATCCGTTAATTTTGATAATGGCAATTCCCAGTTCTTCATCATGACTCCAGAATTTTGCCTTTATCATTTCCTCATTCCAGAACTGTACCTGTACTTCATCCTCTCCCCTGATTTTTTCATATGGTACTAAAATATATGCATCATCCGCCAGTGCCATGACGACACCGGTACATAACAACTCATCCTGTGCAGAACCAGCATAAATCATAACGAGCGTTTTATTAATGATTTCTTCGAGCCGCACAACATCACTCTCAATATTAGCATCATCCTTGTCTGCAAGTGTCACGCTTACCTTTGTTCCGGCTGTGCTCTGTTTCTCCCCAGCAAACAGCAGCTCCCTCAGATTATCCCGGAATACAAACAGAATCACCAGCACTCCGGCACTCAGAAATAACGCAGCTCCCACCAGTGCCAGACATTTCTTTAAAAACAGTCGCAACCTGCTTGGTTTCTTACGGATAACTTCTTCTACAAAATCATACTTTTCTTCCATATAATCCTCTTTATAGTTATAGTAATTACTTGTTTAGTGTAGCGGACAAATATGAATAATCTATGTCGATTCAGGTAAACATGTTATGATTTAGACAAGTTGAACTATTATATCTACCGATTTCAAATTGACTGTAAATTCTGCCATTAGTTTGTGAAAAAGTATTTGCCCGAAACTCTTTCTTATGTTAAACTGTAAGTATTAAATCTTATGATTGAGATGGAGTTTTAATATGAATCAGAAAGTTTTTAAAACATTAGAATATACAAAGATCCGAAACATACTGGCTGACAAAGCCTCTTCTCCCGGGGGAAAAAGGCTTTGCCAGGAACTGGCACCATTTGACAGCCTTTCTGCTTTGCAAAAAGCACTGAAAGAAACCTCGGACGCATTGTCCAGACTATGGCATGGCGGTTCACTGTCATTCTCCGGTGTACATGATATTACCGCTTCCATCAAACGTCTGGAAGTCGGAAGTACCCTGTCACAGTCAGAACTATTGGAAGTAAGCCGGCTTCTTGACACGGCACTGCGGGTAAAAGGTTTCGGAAGAAATGAACAGGATGAGGACCGCGAAGATTCCCTTACTGAGTATTTTCAGGGAATTGAACCTCTTTCCCCGGTAAATAATGAACTGAAACATTGTATTGTATCCGAAGAAGAACTGGCAGACGATGCCAGCAGCACATTACATTCTATCCGCCGGACGATACGCAATACCAACGATAAGATTCGTTCCCAGCTTAATTCCATGGTAAATTCCCAGAATATGAGAACAAATCTCCAGGACTTTGTAATTACCATGCGAAACGGCAGGTACTGTCTTCCGGTTAAAGCTGACTGTAAGGGCAATGTCCCTGGTATGGTGCATGACCAGTCATCCACCGGTTCTACCCTTTTCGTAGAACCCATGTCCGTAGTTCAGATGAATAATGAACTCCGGGAACTGGCAGGAAAAGAAAAAGAAGAGATTGAAAGAATTCTTGCAGAACTGAGTGCTTTAGTCGGCGAAAAGACGGAAGAACTCACATATAATCTCCAGATTCTTACACATCTCGACTTTATCTTCGCAAAAGCAGCCCTTTCCAAAGATATGAAAGGCTGTGAACCTGTGTTTAATGACAGAGGAATTATTAAGATAAAATGCGGCAGACATCCATTATTAGATGCCAAAAAAGTCGTTCCGATCGATATCCGCCTCGGCGATACGTTTGACCAGCTGATTGTAACCGGTCCGAATACGGGCGGTAAAACGGTTTCTTTAAAGACGGTCGGATTATTTGAACTGATGGGATTATCTGGCCTGCATATTCCTGCAGATGAAGGATCGGAACTGGCATTATTTACAGAGATTTTTGCCGATATTGGGGACGAACAGAGTATTGAGCAGAGCCTTAGTACATTTTCTTCCCATATGACAAACATTATCCGGATTCTGGAAAAAGCAGATGACAAATCACTGGTATTATTTGATGAAATCTGTGCCGGAACGGATCCTGTGGAAGGTGCGGCACTTGCCATCAGTATCCTGACTTTCCTGCATAACATGAAAGTACGCACCATGACGACCACGCATTACAGCGAGCTGAAATTATTCGCACTATCCACGGACGGCATTGAGAATGCCTGCTGTGAATTTTCCGTGGAAACCCTGAGTCCTACCTACCGTCTGCTGATCGGTATTCCGGGAAAGAGTAATGCATTTGCAATTTCTGCAAAGCTGGGACTTCCAGGTTATCTGATTGAAGATGCAAAAAAGCGGATTGATTCCGATAATGAAGCTTTTGAAGATATCCTGACCGATCTGGAACAGAGTAAGGTTAAGATTCAGCAGGAAGAAGCTGAGATTACCCGCAATCGTGCTGAAATCGCGGCTTTGAAGTCGGAACTTGAGAGTAAAACGGAACGTCTTCAGAATCAGCGTGAACAGATTTTAAGGGAAGCAAATGAAGAAGCTGCCCGGATTCTGTCGGATGCCAAAGATTTTGCGGATGAGACAATCAAGAAGATTAATAAACTTTCTAAAGGTGCTAATATTAATCATAAAGATCTTGAGAATGAACGTCATAAGGTTCGTAACAAGATGAATGAAGCCCAGAGCAAACTGGCACTGAAAAACACGAAGAATCAGGCAAAGAAGTATACGGCGAAGGATTTCAAACCGGGTGACAGTGTAAAGGTATTAAGCCTGAATCTGAAGGGCACTATATGCGGAACACCGAATGCCAAAGGCGATGTCTCCGTACAGATGGGTATTCTGCGATCCGTCGTAAATATCCGCGATCTGGAGCCAGTGGATGAACCGGTTATCACGGCACCAAATATGCAGCGGTTAAGTTCGGGCAAGATTAAGATGTCGAAGACCGCGACTATATCGACCGAAATTAATCTGATCGGAAAGACAACGGATGAAGCGATCCCGCTTCTGGACAAATATCTTGATGATGCATATCTCGCACATCTTCCGAGTGTGCGTGTCGTCCACGGACGGGGAACGGGTGCATTACGTACTGCCGTTCATAAGTACCTGAAACGTCTGAAATATGTGGATTCTTTCCGTCTGGGAGAATACGGCGAGGGAGATTCCGGAGTAACCATAGTAAATTTTAAATAATTATTTTAAGTAATATTGAGGAGGACGAAAATGGCCAGTAAACAAAAAATTTTGATTGTAGATGATGATACAAATATTTCTGAATTAATTGCGTTATACCTGACAAAGGAATGTTTTGAGACAATGTGTGTCGAGGATGGCGAAGCAGCTTTGAAAGCCTGCGTAAGTTTTAAACCGGATCTGATTCTTTTGGATCTCATGCTTCCGGGCATGGACGGCTATCAGGTGTGCCGTGAAGTCAGAAAGACATCTTCCACCCCGATTATCATGCTTTCCGCAAAGGGAGAAGTCTTTGATAAGGTACTCGGTCTGGAACTCGGTGCGGATGATTATATGATCAAACCTTTTGATTCAAAGGAGCTGGTTGCCCGTGTGAAAGCGGTATTAAGACGTACCACGGCAATACCTGCCAAATCCGACATACCGGAAGTAAATATTATCTCGTATCCGGATCTGGAAATTAATATGAACAATTATTCTGTAAATTATATGGGGAAAAAGGTGGATATGCCGCCGAAAGAAATTGAGCTGCTGCATTTTCTTGCTGCATCCCCGAACCAGGTATTTACCCGTGAACAGCTTCTGGATCATATCTGGGGATATGAATATGCCGGCGATACCCGTACCGTCGATGTCCATATCAAACGTATCCGTGAGAAAATCAAAGATAATAAGGACTGGTCACTTTCCACTGTATGGGGCATTGGTTATAAATTTGAACTCAAGAAATAACTGAGAGGCATATCATGAAACACAGTATTTATAACAAAATATTAATCGGCTATATTATTTTTGCCGCCCTCTCACTAATCTCCATCAACACCTTTATCTCGTCAAAGGTACTGGATACGGAAACCAGGCGGCAGGCCTCGGAGCTTTACAACCAGGCAAATGCCGCAAGTACATATTACAGCAATAATTATTATAATGTATATGACTCTTTCCAGCACGACTATGAAAGGGATGTAAATGTATCGTTTACCCCGCAGGATACGAATATATGGATTGTAGGAATGTCAAATGATATCCTGTATTCTTCCACCCCTGACAGTGATCCTGAAGTACTTCCGGATCTTTCTGAATATTTTACGGACACCTATTATGTGGTGGGAACTTTCAACGGAATTACAAAGGAAGAACTGCTGACGGTTTATTCGCCGATTGTGAATAATTATCAGTATTATGGATATGTGGTCATGAATAAATCCATGTCCGCAGTGGAAAACAGGCACATACAGATTATGAATATGATTAATATTTCATTTATTATCATATTTGCATTTTCCATGATTGTGCTTGTAATCTTCTCCATCTTTGTATACAAGCCATTAACAGATATTATGAATGCGACGAAGGAATATGCGAAGGGTAATTATGATTATGAAGATCTTAAGATTCATTCTCATGATGAACTCCGCAGCCTTGCAGATTCCCTGACCTTTATGTCAGGAGCATTCAAGAATCTCTACAGTGGTCAGAAGAAGTTTATTGCAAATATTTCGCATGATTTCCGCTCGCCGCTTACCTCGATTAAAGGTTATGTGGAAGCAATGTTAGACGGTACAATTCCTGTTGAGATGCAGGAAAAATATCTGAAAATCGTAATTTCGGAAACAGAACGACTTACAAAACTGACAGGAAGCCTGCTTACCCTGAATACCTTTGATGCAAACGGCATTATGATCGAATTATCTGATTTTGATATTGTGCCGGTCATCAAGGATACGATGGCATCTTTTGAGGGCCAGTGCAATGCGAAAAGCATTAAAATCAAGCTTTCCCACGAGGATAAGGATTACATGGTCAGTGCAGATAAAATGCGTATCCAGCAGGTTATTTACAACCTGATCGACAATGCAATCAAATTCAGTCCGACCAATGCAGATATCGAAGTAGATGTCTCCGATAAAAATGATAAGGTATTTGTTTCGGTCAAAGATTACGGCATCGGTATTTCTCCGGAAAACCAGACAAAGATCTGGGATCGTTTCTACAAAGCAGACGACTCGCGCGGCAAGGATAAGAAAGGAACAGGACTTGGTCTTGCCATCGTAAAAGAAATCATCAATGCACATAATGAAAACATCAATGTCGTCAGCACCGAGGGAGTCGGAACGCAGTTTACATTCAGTCTTGAAAAAGCAAAAGAGGCACATTAAAAAATACATTCAAAAAGCACATTCTCCGGTCTTTAACCTTTGAATGTGCTTTTTGCTGTCAGGATAAAATGCTTAAAAGCTTATTTCTTTCCTGTCTTTTTCTGTACTTTCTTTCTTGCCTTTGCACTGAATACCGCACTTCCTGTCATAAGAGCCGTTACCATGCCAAATGCGAATACCCATGGATTTGCAAAATCACCTGTTTTTACATTTCCATCCGCAGTCTTATTTTCACCTGCTGCAGTTGTTTCTTCTGTATTTTTCGCTGTTGTTTCTGCGATCTGTACATCGTTCTTCTTTTCTGTACTCTGTACTTCTTCTTTCTTTTCCGCTGCAGTTGTTTCTTCTGCATTTACAACATCGTTCTTCTTCTCTGTCTCTTTGTCAGCAGAAGGATTTTCTGTGGATGGCTTCTCTTCTGATGGTTTCTCCGGATCCGGATTTTCCGGTACATCCGGTGTTTCATCTGCTTCGATTTTTCCGTCTTTTATAGTAATATCATAAACAACATCGTTATTAAAGCCGTTTGCAGCAACGGTAATGGTATAAATTCCATTCTGTGCAAATACTGTTTCTCCTCTGGATTCTGCTGCCAGATCTAGGCTTCCGTCCTCTTTAATCAGTGTTAATGCACCTTTTCCGCTTGTTTTATATGTCTTTTCCGTATCGCCTGATTTCACAGTTACGGCTGAGATATTACTGATATAATTTGCAAATTCTTCTGCTGTGACATCTTTTGCTGCTTCTAAGCCGGTATGATCTTTTCTGATTACTGCCACATTCTGATCGGTTATCAGTGTAAAAGTAACTGTCTTGTCCGCATATTTTCCGGATGCATCCCGGATGACCAGTGTGTAAGCACCTGCATATGCATTTTTGTAGGTAATTACATTGCCTGATACGGTAAATTCAGATGCTGCCCTTGCGGAAGTATTGGCAACCTCATCTCCTGCTGCATTTCTGATAATGTAAACGGCATCGAAATCATCCGGTAATGATGTCTTTGTTGTTCCGTCTTTTTCTGTAAATGAAAGACTTACACTTCCATCTCCGCTTGCTCCGCTGCTTACTTCTACATTCAATGCTGCTTTATATGGAACTGCCAGTGCTGTTTCCTGTGCGGTTGTGTCCACGGAATAGATTCCATTTGCACAGATATAAGTTACTTTTGTAATTGTCTGGCCCTGCATATCCTGATATGCTCTGTAAGAAAGAAGATTTCCTTTTACTTCTGTTGTTCTGTCGCCAACGGACCATGCCAGTTCGCCGATTTTTTTCCAGATGTTTTCCAGATGACGCATACCATATACACTTTCCTCTCCGGACTTATTGACGGTAGTTACCAATACGCCATATACAGTTCCGGCATTGCTTAAATCAAGTCCGTCTGCATCGATCTGGATATCGCCCCATTTGCTGTCTGCATTGAGTGTATAAGTAACTCCTTCGAGCATTTCTTCTGTTCCCTGTAAAGCAGAATAACTTCCGTCTGCATTCAAAATCTTGTATACAGCAGGAGCCGTACCTTCTGTCATGGTAAATCCGTCCGCTTCCGTGAGTGTTTCACTTACGGACTTTAATACAGCCACTGGGAAGGTTACACCAAGGATTTTTCCTCCGACCGCACCTTCTGCTGTATCTGCTTCATAATAAGTTCCATCAAAAGTCTTCCACTTCTTATCGGTTGCAGACGTTACGGCATCGATCTGCTCTGCCTTTTCACTGCCGGCTTCTGCTTCGTAGAATTTTGCATATGGAATATTCATTGTTCCATATACATAGTCTGCCTGCAATGCGTCGATTGCCATATTCAGATGTTCGGTTGCTTCATCGACATTTTCCTGCGTTGTCTTTCCTGTCTGACCAGCTTTCTCAAGTTCGTCCCTGGCTTCTGCAAGTTCTGCCTGCATATCATCCCATCCGGCTGTATAATCGGTTTCAACAAGGCTTTCTGCCTTCCCAATGGCTGCTTCCAGAGCTTCTGTACTGCTTACTGCATGAGCCATATGAATATCGGACTCTGCCACGTTCACAGGAATCACAGTATCGGCATAACCCAGTGCACATATGGTCACGGTCCAGTTTCCACTTCCATCGTATCCTTCCGGAAGTGTACATCTCTTAGATTCTGTAAGGCCAAGCTGGATACCCATGGATTTATGCATCCAGTTATCTGCGGCAAATTTTGTTCCATATACGGCAAGAGGTGTACCTGTGGTATCATTTTCCCCATAGTATTTCCAGATAACGGACTGCATATTTGCACCGAGATCGCCGTAGTTTCCGGTCAGATCCACACGGATAAAATCGCCGTAGGAACTGCTGTCTTTTACTTCTACGCCAAGCGTGCTGATATCCGCTGTCTTTAATTCGCTGTCTTTGATACCGGAATCAGTTCCTGTCTGTCTTTCCCCAAAGGAAAATGTTCCATCACTGTTCTTTACGGCTTCTTTTAAACCGTTGGTATCCGCTGTTACTTCTGCGGTTTCAGAATAGGCTGAAAGATTCACTTCACTAAATCCGCCAAACAGTGTTTCACCGTTCTCCACTACTTTATACTGATTCTTAAATTCTTCATAGTCACTTGTCTTTACAGCCACCGGAATATATTTAAAACCGGTAACCTCATATCCTGCCATGGTTTTTGTTTCTTCACCAATGGTAATTGTACCTCTGTCAAATCCTACTGTAGTGCCGTCTGTAAGGATAATGGTATTCTTACCGTCCCAGCCTGCTGCTTCATAAACATTTCCTTCTGTGTCATAAATCACTACCGCACCCTGGAAGCTTCCTCTGTGAAGTCCATGGTTTGTGGTTGCACGAGTAACCGCATCAAACGCACCTTTGTCGTACTCGCCTCTGGTATCGGTTTCATCGGAAGTTTCTGCGGAACCGGCATTCTGTACCTTTTCTGCCGCATAATATTCATCATAAGCAAGCTTTGCATATACATAAGTATATTCTTCCTCTTCTTCTGCCTTTGGTGCTTCTGCCATCATGGACTTTAATGCTTCTTTTACTGCGGACGCCGTACAGGTAGCTCCGGACACCGCATCCAGTGTTTCCACCGTCTGATATGTCGCCGGCTGTCCCTTTAACATTTCCTCCAGACCTTTTACCTTAGAAGTTCCTTTAATTGCTCTCTTTACATAAGATGCATTCTCTGAACCGACACTTCCATAATTCAGTGATTCAATCACTCCATCCTTAACTGTCAGTTCCAGATCCAGTGAATAATTACTCCATGATTCCTCATCATCCGTAAAAACTGCCGCTTTTCCGGTATATGTATTGTCCTGTGCCGTCTCTGCATCATGCACCGCAAGGCTCGCCTGCGGAAGTGCAGAAACTGCAAGACAGCATGCTGTCGTAGCTGCAACTACTTTTTTTGCTTTGATTCCTGTTCCTGTAATCGATTTAAACATATTTCCTCCTTTTATTGAATCTTCCAGTTAATTGCAAAACTCATAACTTATCTTTATTGTATATGCAAATTGAACAATTA
>OGEU01002823.1_pt1 | contig 11833 bp, 10 predicted proteins | sample 1570651 | NCBI WGS metagenome assembly OGEU01 (sample SAMEA2582129, study PRJEB24529) | metagenome | biome: Human gut stool | place: China | collected 2011 | reverse complement strand
TGTTTGACTTCTACTGCCAGGCCATCGCGGGCATGGCGGAGGCGAAAAACATCCGCTTTTCGGGGAAGCTGCACGACATTTCCCACAATGTGCTGCTCTCCGACCAGATCCGCCTCGGGCAGATCTATATGAACCTGCTCTCAAACGCCGTCAAGTATACGCCGGAAAACGGCGATGTGAAGTTCGAGGTCTATGAGGAAAAGCTTGCCGAGAGCGGCAAGGTCCGCCTTGTCTCGGTCGTGAGCGACAAGGGCAGCGGCATGACGCCGGAGTTCATGGAGCAGATGTATTCGGCCTTTTCCCGCGCGGTCGACACGCGCGTCAACAAGGTGCGCGGCAGCGGCCTCGGCCTTGCCATTGTGAAAAAGATCGTCGACCTGATGGACGGTGCGATCGGGGCTGAGAGCAAGGTCGGCAAGGGCACGACATTCCGCGTGACGCTCGACCTGCCCGCCGCGGCGGACGACGCCGAGACCGAAGAGCACACCGAGACGGCCATCACGCTGCCGGAAAAGCCGCTCACCGTGCTCGTGGCCGAGGACAACGACCTAAACTACGAGATCACCGCCGAGCAACTGCGCGGCTACAGGGTGTACTGTGTGCGCGCTGTGAACGGGCAGGACTGCTTACAGCGGATCGAGCAGGCCGCGCCAGACGAGTTCGATGCGATCCTGATGGACATGCAGATGCCGGTGATGAACGGCCTGGAGGCGACTGCCGCCATCCGAAAGCTCGACAGCGAGACGGCGAAGCACATCCCCATCATCGCCCTCACAGCCAACGCCTACCATGAGGACATTCAAAAATGCCTCGCCGCGGGCATGAACGCCCACCTCTCCAAGCCCATCAACATCGACCGCGCGGTGCGCACGATCATCGAATGCGCCCGCACGGCGAAAGAGAACGGATAAAAGAAAAAGACTCACGAAAGCAATGCTTTCGTGAGTCTTTTTGCGATATTTACTGCTTGTCGCCGCCAAATATCGAAATTTGACTCTCATCGCTCTGGCCGTGCATCTCGGCGATGACGGCAAGACTTTCTTCGCTCGCGCCGCCGGGTTCGACCTGCGGCATCGCGAGGAAGAAGCCCTGCAGAAGGTCGACGCCGAGCGACAGCACGGTGCGTACCTCGTCCGCGGTCTCAAGGCCCTCGGCCACGACCTTCATGCCGCGCTGGTGCGCGTAGGACACGGTGTTCGACACGATCTGGCGCTTGTTGGCGTCGGTGTCGATGTCGCGGATGATGGACAGGTCGATCTTGATGTAGTTGGGCGAGAGCTCGAGAAGGCTGCGCTCGTTGCTGTAGCCGCTGCCGTAGTCGTCGAGCGCGAACGCACCAGAGCTGCCACGGATCGTCTGCTTGATGCGCAGCGCCTTGGGGTCGAGCACCTCTTCCTCCGTGATCTCAATGACGATGCGCGGCAGGATCGAGGCGTAGCGCGCGGAGTATTCCGAAAGCTCATCGGGCGTTAGATACTGGCTTGCAATCGAATTGACGAACAGCAGCGCGCTGGGCACGACCTTACCGGCGATTTCAAGCGCCTGATATGCACTTGACGCACAGAAGAACGTGATGCGCTCGACCTCGTGCAGGCAGTTTTCCTCGCGCGCGAGGCGCAGCACGTCAGCAGGGGAGTGCAGCGTGGGAAGATCCACGCGCATGAGCGCTTCATAGGCGAAGACGCTGCCGTCTTTTGCGTCGATAATCGGCTGGAAGTGATAGGAGATGAGCTCTTCGTTGATGAGACGGCGGAACTCCTCATGGCAGCGTCTTTCCTGCAGGCTGGTGCGGTAGACCTCAGGGTCGAATTCCAGCAGCTCGCCCTTGCGCGAGTGCTTGACCTGATACATGGCAAAGTCCGCGTATTTGCGCAGTGTGATGAGATTTGTGCTGCTCTCGGGATACCACGCGATACCGCCGGAGACGCTCACGCGCAGCTCACGTCCGCTGGGAAGCTGGACGACAGAATGCTCAAGGGCGGCTTTCAGCGCGCGGATGTCGGCGCGCAGCGTATCCTGATCGTTGTAGCCGTAGAAGAGTGCACTGAACTCATCGCTGCTGATGCGCGCGCAGACGGTACGCGCGGGAGCGTTCTTGGCAAAGCATTCGCCTGTGCGGCGGATGTACTCGTCGCCCCAGTCGTGGCCGAATGTGTCGTTTATTTGCTTGAGGTTGTCGAGGTCGAACATCAAAAGCGCCGCGTGGCCGAGCTTTTCGGGTGAGCAGAAGAACTCGGCGCAGATGCGGTGGAAGGCACGGCGGTTGTAGAGGTCTGTGAGCGTGTCATAGTCGCACTCGTGCTCAATGCGCAGCTTTTCAAGCGTGTTGGCGGTCGCATCCTCGGCAAGGCCGACCTGCGTGCCGTCCTCGTGCGTCGTCTCGATGCGAAGGTAGCGCTCTTTGCCGCTTGGCAGACGGATGTGGTAGAGCATCGCGCCGTCGGGCGCGGGGGAGTGGGGGCACGAGCGCTCAAAGCGCTGCAAAAGCTCGCGGAAACTCTGCGCTGTTAAGTCGTCTGCGTCAACGCCGGGCATGCCGAGAAGGTCGAAGAAATTGTCGGTGACATAGATGCTGTCGGGAGCGGAGCGCAGCTCATAGCCGCCGAGCTCCACGCTTGCCATGTCCATGATGCGCAGAAACTTGGTCGAAGTATCGAGTACCTCGCGTCCGAGCTGCGTGAACGCGGAGGAGAACCGGTCGAGCTCGATGATGCCGGTGGCGGAGAGCATGGGGATGGAGCTGCGGCTTTCACGCGCGTGCGCGACCTCGTCGGAAAGGCGCGAAATCGGGCGCGAGAGCTTGCGCGCCAGCACAAGGCTGCTGAAAAGTCCTGCAGTGAGCACGACGAGGACCGCGATGATCAAAAACCGCAGCACATAGCCTGAAAAGGCGTAAAGCGCCGATACCGGCACCGAGCCGATAAGCAGCATCTGCTCATTGGAAAACGGCGCGTTGCGGTTGTAGAGCGTCAGCGGCGCCACGGCGGCGTGACAAAGGCCGAGGGGGGAGTCACTCTGGTAGCCACCGCGCTTTGACAGCTTGAGCAGCAGCGTCTGGTCATAGGATTGCTGCGGCGCATTTGCAGCGGGGGAGGCGGAAATGACGCTGACGGTAAGGTCGTCTTTTCCGATGGCGGAATTCGATGCGACGCCGAGAAGATAGGTGCCCGAGCTGTCGTTCTGCAGCTCGGTGCCCGGCAGCAGGGCTTGCAGGTAGCTTTCAAGAATTTCGACGCCGAGCACGCCGTAGACCGTGCCGTCATCTAAAATAAGCGGGATGGTGTAGGCGATGGCGGAGTGATTGTCGCCGGAGAGCGTGTAGGGCGAGGACGTCCAGTGGCCGTAGTCCGCGGCGTCCAGTTCGCCGTTTCCGTGGTAGGCTGCCTGAAAGACGGGATAGAGAAAGCCACTGCTGCCGTTGGCTCCGTAGTTGATCGAGGGCGTCCAGCTCGTGTCGGTCGCAATGTAGAGTGACTGTACGACCTGTGCGGGTGCGCGTACGAGCATAAGATCAGAATTGCGCTGCGAGGGGGAGGAATTCGGGTCAAGGTCGCGCAGATAAAGGCAGGGCAGCGGCTCGCCCTTTTTGCGTGTGTCGAGATCGTGCGTGTTGAGCACGACAAAAATGCCGGTGATGGGGCGGTGGCGCATCGAGGAGATCAGGCTGTCGCCGATCGAGAGCAGCAGGGGGGATGCGGCGTCGCTGCCGCTGTCGAGCGTGTCGAGGCTGATCTCGCCGTCGTCGAGCATGGCCTGCGTCACGGCGTTGATCTTGCCCGCAAGCGACGAGAGGTCCTGCGCGTCGAGCATCTGGCCTTGCAGATAGTTTTGGCGGTTTTCCGTCTGTATCTGCAAGATGTCGACAGCATTCTGCTCAAGGTTCGTGTTGATGCGGCAGAGATAGAGAATGCCGACAAGCAGCGCGATCTCGATGAACAGGATCCAGAGCATGGAGCGCAGGATCGTATGGAAGATGGGGACATGCGGCACGTGATCCGATGGTTTGCGAAAGAACATAAAACGGCCCCTTTTTGTCATTGAACAGTCACTCAGCCCTGAAAGGCCTCAAGCGATGCAAGCGTATCCTGATACCAGACTTCAAAGCATTTGTCGGAAAGGAACTGCGCCGAGGCCTCTTCAAAGCTCTGTCCCTGCGCCATTGCCTCTTTGACCGCGGCGCGGTCAGCGCTTGCCTTATCGCTCATGGAATATTCAAGAATGGCGCGGGCGTTCGTGCCGCCGGAGAAGGCGCGGGGCGTGTAGAGATGGTTTTCGTTGACCGTGTCGACTGCGGCGGAGAGGACTTCGTCCATCTCATCGCTGAGGGCAAGACCGCTTATGCGGATCGCGTCGATGGAGTTGCCCTCGTGCGTGACGGGGAGGTAGCCTGAGTCGACAGAGAACGTGATGTTGTGCTCGGGTGAGGTGAACCATTTGAGGAACACGAGGCTTGCCTGAATCTCGGCATCGCTCGCCTTCGTCACGACCATGCCCGCGCCCTGCTGCACGGCGTAGTCCTCGCCGTTCGCGAACTTCGGGCTTTCAAGCGCCTTGCGCGTGATGTCGTGGCTGTCCATGTCGTCGGCGATGACCTGCGTGGGGAAGAACGTTGCGCTCGAAGACGAGCCGACGTAGGCGATGATATTGCCGGTCTTCACATCATCGCTGCGGAAGCGGCCGCTTGCGGAAAAGTAGCCCTTGATGAAGGGTACATAGTAGTTATCCCAGAGGGTGCGCACGGCGTCGTGGTCAAAGTTCAGCGTCATGCTGCCGTCCTGCGCGTCGAAGATCGTGCAGCCGAGCTGCTTGGCGCCGATGAGCATGTAGTTCGCCATCGCGTCGCGGCCGAAGAACGCGCGTCCATCGTTCGGGATGTCGGGCGTCTGCGCGTCGGTCCACTCGTAGTAGCGTTCGGCGACGGAGACGAGGCCTTCAATCGTGGCCAAGTCGTCATAGGTTGCGCCTGTGGCGGCGGCGAACAGCTCCCAGTCCGTTTCATTGAGAAACAGCAGCTCCGCCGACTTGGCGACGGGGAAGATCTTGATACTGCCCGAGCCGGAGAAGTCGCCTTCGCTCAGATAGTCCTCAATAAAGGCGGCGCGGTCCTCTTCGCTTAGATAATCGCTCAGATCGGCAATTTGACCCATCTCATCGAGCGCGTAGGCAGTGTCGGCGTAGGCGGAGAAGATGTTGGGCATCGCCTCGGCACCGACCTTGCCCTCGGCAGAAGCGAGCACGTTGTTCTCAAGATCGGTCACGCTGCCGTGGCTGGAGCTCTCAACCGTGATGCCCTGTTCCTTGCCGACGGTCGAGTTGAACTCGTCGACGAGCGCGTTGAACGCTTCGAGCTGTTCACCGTTGTAGTACGTCCAGATCGTGATATTGACAGGGTTCGCCGGGGAAAATCCGGGGTCTGCCTTGCTGCTGCAGCCTGCGAGCAGCATCATCGCCGCCGCTGCGGCGAGCACGCGAGGGAGAAATTTGTTGTGTGCCATGATGCTTCCTTTCTATTTTGCGCGCCGTTCCGAGATGTGCAGACGAGCTGGCGCAGCAGAATGTCGGTGATGGCGCGCACATGCAGAATGTGCGTGCCGGATTCGAAGTTGCGCGACTCGACGACGTGGCTCAGAATGTTGATGATGGCGCTGTTCGTCTTCTCGTGCTCGTAAACCTGCTCTTCGGCCAGGTGGACAAGGTGCTTCTGGCGCGCGTAGAGCGTGAGTGCGTTGCTCACGCGCCGCTGCGTGACCGTCAGGTTGAACGGGCGGCGGATGTAATCCGTTACGCCGAGCTCGTAGGCCTTCTGGATGAACGACTCGTCATCCTCAGACGAGGTGATGATGACGGGGATCTCCTGCAGCCAGTTGCGCTGCTTCATCACCTCGAGCACGCCGAAGCCGTCGAGGCGGGGCATGTTGATGTCGGGCAGCAGCTCGAGCGCCTGCATGCCGTCGTCGGCATAGAGGTATTCGTAGCGGCCGCCGAGGATTTCGGAAAGGATCTGCTGGTTCATTTTCGAATCGTCCGCGATCAGGATTTTGGCTTCGACCATAGTGTAGACCTCATACGCATTTTAGGGCGCGCTCTTTTGTAGAAATGCCGCCGCGGGGCGAGCGGACAAGAAAATAGGCACCGGAAAAGCCAGTGCCAAACAAAAACTGTTTATGCATGTTTTTTAGAAACATTTGATACTTAATGTAAACTTAGCACAGAACCACGGAACATTCAAGGGATATTTTCCCGATTTTTCCTGCTGTTTTGCCAGAAATGATTGAAAAAAGAGCGGAAAGGGCGAAGCGTTTCCGCAAAAAACGGGAGAGCCGTCAGCGGACGGTAAAAATGCACGATAAATTTGAGGAAAAAAGAAATATGGATTGTAAAATATGTGCGAAATGGGGAGAAATACTGAACATTATTGACAATTTTTAGAAAAAAGTTTATAGCAATAGCGCATTTTTCCTGATATACAACTTCTTAACATACATCGGCAGATAGCAGATGGAGGTGGATGAATATGGCGTACATGCGTTTGGGCGATCTTCTGGTCTCGTCGGGCGTCATCACGAACGAGCAGCTGGAAAAAGCGCTTGAAATGCAGAAGGAGACAAAGGAGCGCCTGGGCGATGTGCTCATCCGCGCCGACTTTATCACGGAGCAGCCTCATTGAACGCGCGTTTTCCGAGCGCGCGAGCGATATCCACTTGGAGCCGCAGGACGGCGAAATGGTTGTGCGTATGCGTATCGACGGTCTTTTGCGCCGCGTGCTTACGGTCCCATCCGAATTGCAGAGCACCGTCATCTCGCGCCTCAAGATCATGGGCGGCATGAACATTGCCGAGCATATCGCCGCATCTTTGACATTGCGCGGCTGGTCGCCCCGACGATCTGTGTGGAGCTGACGAAAACGGATGAGGGCTGCACGCTTAAAAAGAGCGAGCACTGCTACGCGGTGTGGAAAAAGAAGCGCCGCTGCGAAAACTGCATTTCGCAGGAGGTGCTGCGCACGCACAAGCCACAGACGAAGATCGAAACGCGAGCGAGCGATATCTATTATGTGCTCGCGTCGTTCATCGAGGTGGACGGCAGGCCGTATTCGCTCGAGCTGGTCAAGCGCACCAAGAGCGACGACATGTTCGAGCGCGAAAATGTGCTCAACCAGCTGCTCGTGCGCGACCGGCAGGTGTATATGGACTCGGTCACCAAGGTCTACAACCGCCGCTATTACGACGAGCGGCTCAAGAATCTGGAGGGCTGGTTCTCGTTCGCCATGATCGACATGGACAACTTCAAGCACATCAACGACCGCTTCGGCCATCAGGCGGGCGACGCGGCGCTCTATCGCGCGGCGCAGGCCATCAAATCGCAGATCCGCAGCGACGACGAGCTCGTGCGCTACGGGGCGATGAATTCTTCCTGCTGTTCCGCGACCTGCCGCAGCAGATCTTGGAGAAGAAATTGCAGTCCATCCGCGCCGCGCTTGACGAGATCGTCATCGAGGAGTATCCTGAACCGTACATCAGCGCGAGCATCGGCGGCGCGTTCGCGGCGGGACGCATCTTAAGAACGATCCGCAGGGCGGACCTTGCGATGTATCAGGCCAAACTGAAAAAGGATTGCGTAGCAATTTATCGAGAGGCGAAAGAACGTGAAACTTGACGAATTTTTCCGCTGCGTCGGCGGCGGCTACGGCGAAGCCAAGGCGCGTTTTCAGAACGACGAGCGCATCGTGCGCTTCCTTAATATGTTCCCGGGCGATGACAGCATGCAAAACCTGACGAATGCGATGAACACGGGCGACACGACTACGGCGTTTCGCGCGGTGCACACGCTCAAGGGCGTGGCGCTGAACCTTGGCCTCGGCTCGCTCGCCCACGCCAGCTCTCAGATGACGGAAGCGCTGCGCGCGGTCAGGATTCGATGTCTGAAAGCGTACAGCCACTCTATGTGGCGGTGCAGAAGGAGCACACTGCCGTGTGCAGCGCGCTCGAGCAGCTCGAAAAGTAATTGAGAATAAAAAAAGTCGAAACCTTTCGGTTTCGACTTTTTTACTTCTTACAGCAGCGGGGCGATGATGCGCATGCCGGGGCCGATGAGCTTTCGCATAAACGGGTCGTTTTTGAGAAGCTCTGCGTCCGCGCGGACACACCGGGCGAGCGTTTGCTGGAAATCCTGCTCAATTTTTGCGACTTCGGGCGATGCATAAAGGTACGTGCCGCATTCAAAGTGGTGGTACAGGCTGCGGTAGTCCAGATTGTGCCGACGGTCGCCTTGCAGTCATCGCTGATGAAGACCTTCGCGTGAACGAAGCCCGGCTCGTACTCATAAATTTGTACACCGTTTTCAAGCAGCCTGCGGTAATACGTGTGCGCAAGCGAGAAGGCGATCTCCTTGTCGGGCACGTGCGGCAGAATGAGCTGCACCTCCACGCCGCGGCGCGCGGCGTAGGTCAGCGCCGTGATCATCTCGTTGTCAATGATGAGATACGGCGTCATGATGTGTACGTAACGGTTGGCCCGGTTGATGATATCCATATAGACCATCTCGCCGACGAGGTCGCGGTCGAGCGGGCTGTCGCCATAGGGGATGACATAGCCCGCTTCCTTTTCATGCGCCGGCTGCGGCACGTCGAGATACTTGCTGTAGACTTCGGGCGTAAAGTGCACGGAGCTGACGTCCCACATCTGCAAAAACATCAGCGTCAGGCTGCGCACGGCGTCGCCGCGCAGGGCAATGGCTGTGTCCTTCCAGTGGCCGAGGCGCGAGGTGCGGTTGATGTACTCGTCGGAGAGGTTGATGCCGCCTGTGAAGCCGATCTTGCCGTCGATGACCATGATCTTGCGGTGGTCGCGGTAGTTGTAGTGCGTGGAGACGAACGGGCGCAGCGGCGCGAACATCTTGCAGGCAATGCCGAGCTTTTCGAGCTTTTCGGGGTAGGAATAGGGCAGCAGCGCGACCGCGCAGGTGCCGTCGTACAGCACGCGCACCTCGACGCCCGCGTTGACCTTTTCCTTGAGAATTTCAAGGATGCGGCCCCACATGTAGCCCTCCCTGACAATGAAATACTCGAGGAAGATGAAGTGCTCGGCCTTTTGGAGCTCGTCGCACATGACCGCGAACGCATCGTCGCCGAGGGGGAAGTATTGCGCCTGTGTGTTTTGATAGCAGGGGAAGCCGCAGGAATTCAGGTAGGAGGCAAGGCTTTGGAGCTCCTCCGGTAATTCCTCCTTGGAACACGCGCTTTCCGAGGGGGCGAAGTGCCCCGTCTGCGACAAGATGTCGTTGTAGCGGCGGATCATCAGCCGGTGGCCGAGGTCGGTCTTGATGTAAACATACAGAATCAAGCCGAACACCGGCAGCACCGCGAGGATGAAAAACCACGTGAGCTTGATGGTCGGGTTGTCGTCGTTGCCGAACAGAAACAGCACGACTGCCGCCGACAGCAGCGTGTTGCCGCCCCAGAAGTAGGGCAGAAAACCCTCAAGCTTGTAAAAGGCGGCAAAGAGAAACAAGATCTGCACGATCAGCGAAACGATGATGATGCCCGTGCGGCCGAAGATGATCTGCAGAAGGCCTCGTTTGCCCTTTTCTAAAAGAAGAATGTGATTGTCGTCGTCTTTCATAGATGTCCTTTCTCAAAGATGACCGTGCCCACGCGGGGCAAGGCACCTACATTTAATATATATTTACTTTATCATAACATAACTTTGCCGAAAAGCCAACCCATTTCCGCAGCGAAGCGTGAAGCGCACGCAGACGGAGAAAACGGGACTTGGCGATTTGATGTTCCTGTGTTAAAATGGCGAAAAAGGCAGAAAGGGGACGAGAAAATGGAGCTTAAGACGCAGGTCCATAATATTCCGCCGCTGTATGACGAAAAGTCGCGCGTGCTGATCCTGGGCTCGTTCCCGTCGGTCAAGTCAAGGGAGGCGGCGTTTTTCTACGCGCACCCGCAGAACCGCTTCTGGCCGACGCTCGCCGCTGTTCTGGGCGAGGAAACGCCGAAGACGGTCAAAGAGAAGAAAGCGATGGCCCTGCGCCGCGGCGTCGCCATGTGGGACACCATCGGCTCATGTGAGATCGTGGGATCGTCGGATGCGAGCATCACGAACGTTGTGCCGAACGATCTGTCCGTCATTTTGGATGCGGCGGACATTCAGGCCATCTTCTGCAACGGCGGCACGTCCTACGCCTGCTATAAAAAATACTGCCGCGCGAAGCTCGGGCGCGAGGCCATCCAGCTTCCCTCCACCTCGCCGGCTAACGCCAGATGGACGAAGGAAAAGCTTATCGAAGCGTGGGGCGCAGCGCTGAAACCGTATCTTTTTTGACGCGGCGTTGACAAAGAAAAGCAAATAGTTTATGATACAGGCTCAATCGATACAAGGAGTGTGAAACCATGGGCAAACTGGCAGCGCCGGTGCGCGCTGACAAGGAAATGATGTTTACGAATCGCCAGCTCGTCGCGCTGATGTGGCCGCTGCTGCTCGAGCAGCTTCTGGCCATTACAGTGGGGCTTGCCGACTCGCTGATGGTTGCGACCGTCGGCGACGCGGCGATCAGCGCGGTGTCGCTCGTCGACTCGATCAGCAATCTGATGATCTACATTTTCTCGGCGATGGCGACCGGCGGCGCAGCCGTTGCGGGCCAGTACATCGGACAAAGACAGAAGGAGGACGCCTGCAACGCGGGCCAGCAGCTCATCGCGCTGCTCGGCGCGGTGTCGATCTTCTTCGTGGCGCTGCTGTACCTCTTCCGCACGCAGATTTTGACCGTAATGTTCGGCCATATCGAGCCCGACGTCATGGCGGCGACGAACACTTATTATTTATATGTGATGGCATCCATTCCGGGCATCGCGCTCTACAACGGCGGCGCGGCGCTGTTCCGCACGATGGGCCACAGCGATGTGTCGCTCAAAGTTTCGCTCCTGATGAACAGTATCAACGTGATCGGCAACGCCGTTTTGATCTTTGGCTTCGGTATGGACGTCGCGGGCGTCGCGATCCCGACGCTCGTGTCCCGCACGGTCGCGGCAGTCGTCATCCTTTCGCTGCTCTTCAACCGCGACTTGATGCTGCACCTGTCCGATATTCGCGGCTTCCACCTCAATATGCGCCTGATGAAGAACATCTTCTACATCGGCGTGCCAAGCGGCGTCGAAAACGGCATGTTCCAGCTGGGGCGTCTCGTGCTTTTCAGCCTGATTTCGACGTTCGGCACGGCATCGATGGTGGCGAACGCCATCGGCAACACCATCTCAAACTTCAACTGCTTTGCCGGTCAGGCCATCAACTTGGGCCTTGCAGCGGTCGTGAGCCAGTGCGTCGGCGCGGGCGAATTCGATCAGGCACGCGCGTATCTCAGAAAAATTGTCAAGTGGACGTACGGCATCATGGCGGCCGTCAACCTGACGATCATCGCATTGCTGCCGCTCATCATGCGTGTCTACAACGTCTCACCAGAGGCGGAAAAGCTCGCCGTCACGGTCACGCTGATCCACGGCATCTCATCCATCTTCATCTGGGTACCGGCGTTTATGGTGCCGGGCTTCCTGCGTGCGGCAGGCGACGCGAAGTTCACGATGCTCGCCAGTATGCTGACGATGTGGGTCGTGCGCGTGCTGCTTGCGTACGTGCTGGGCAAATACATGGGCTACGGCGTCATCGGCGTGTGGTTCGCGCACGCGATCGTGGACTGGTCGGTGCGCAGTGTCATCTTCTTCCTGCGCTACCGCAGCGGCAAGTGGGAGACGATGGGAATCAAGACGTGATTATTTTTTAAGGATGCCTATGGCATCCTTAAAAAATAGGGGATGCGCTCCGCTTCGTGCCTC
>OGEU01002822.1_pt1 | contig 11833 bp, 10 predicted proteins | sample 1570651 | NCBI WGS metagenome assembly OGEU01 (sample SAMEA2582129, study PRJEB24529) | metagenome | biome: Human gut stool | place: China | collected 2011 | reverse complement strand
GTGATATGATCAACCTCGTCAAATGGGTTAATATCCAAATAGAAATCTATTTTTTCTAAGACCTTTCGACTGGTCAAGGGATCAAAGGATGGATAGAGAATAAGGTTTGGATACTGCTCCAACTTCACCAAATTAAACCCGAAATGAGAATGAGCCAAAACATGAAAAGCTACATCTGGAAGAGCCTGCAGCAAATGTTCCAATTCGAAGATGTCTGCAGTATTAGTATAAATCGCCGTATGGTAAGGAAAATCACCTACCATATCACTAAAGCTAAGCTTTAAGGATGGCTTTCTCAATAAGATTTCTTCCCAAGATAGGGCATAATAAAACCACCAAATATCCCTAAAACGATTGAAACGTTTGGACGTCCAAGGCTTATTGTGGGAAGTATAATGAATAACCGCTGGTACCCCTTTAAAAGCATCATACCATTCCAAATCTCCATAACCATACTGGTCCTTATCAGAACCCACTTGGAGATTATAGGTCCATGGGAGTTGATACCAAGCATCCTTGAAATAAAGATTCAAGATTCCTTGATCCCCATAAACATTTTGATGATGCTCTTTTGTCAAGTCAAAAAGAGACTCTGTCACCTTGTGTTGTCGCCACCAATCGGTATCAATAACCATCAAACCAGCGTTAAAACCATCTGTCGTCGTCGGACGGTCCACCACCGCTCCAATACCAAATCCGCCAAGATCCACTTCAAAAAGTGGTGACAAATCCTGCGTAAAAATCATATCGCAATCCAAATAGAGAACGCGATCTTCTTGAACAAACTCAGGAATTGTATAACGGAAAAAAGTCGCATAATGAATATGCGTACTTGGAAGCGAAAATTGTTTAAAGCTTTCGGCAGACACACGACAATTGAGAATTTCAGAATCAATAGCCTCTAGGCGACGATTCATCAGCGTAAACCATTCTGTTGGTAAATTCTCATTTAGCACATAAATTTTCCACTGCCCTTTATGTGCACACAAAGATTTTAGAGCCACCTCTAACTTTTCCATATAGGATAGCTCTGCTACAAATACAACTGATTTTTTCCCCATGTTTTCTTCCTCTCAAACTCTAATAAGAATATCATTTTTTAGAAAACATTACAATTTCTATCTCTTACAAAAAAAGCCAACCCTAAGGCTGACTTTAATTGGAGATCAATTTTCTTTTAGTGTTCGTTAAACGCGTAAAATAGAATTCAGACTAGCACGTGGTTTAAAACAGCGAACACCTCTCAACTCATAGACTATTCTACAGAGGCACCGTTACTTGCGATAACTTCTTTATACCAGTTAAATGATTTCTTCTTAGAGCGTTTCAGGCTACCATTACCATCGTTGTCACGGTCTACATAGATGAAGCCATAACGTTTCTTCATTTCACCAGTTCCAGCAGAAACAAGGTCGATACAGCCCCATGTTGTGTAGCCCCAAAGCTCTACACCATCTTCATTGATAGCATCACGCATGGCCTTGATGTGGGCTGCCAAGTAGTCGATACGATAATCATCTTCGACATAACCATTTTCATCTGGTGTATCCACAGCACCGAGACCATTTTCAACAATAAACATCGGTTTTTGGTAACGATCCCAAATGGCGTTAAGGGTAATACGAAGACCTAGTGGGTCAATTTGCCAGCCCCACTCTGAAGCTTCCAAATATGGATTTTTAATAGAGGCAAAGATATTTCCTGCTGTCTTTTCATTAACTTCTGGATCACCTGAAGCCACACGGCTTGAATAATAAGAGAAAGAAATAAAATCAACTGTATACTCTTTGAGAAGAGCCAAATCTTCTTCAGTCATCTCAATCTCAATGCCATCACGTTCCCACTGCTTCTTAGCATAATTTGGATACTCTCCACGAGCCTGAACATCAATAAAGAAATAGCTACTACGATCTTCTTGCATGGCTGCCCAGTAATCACGTGGGTGGGCTGTATTTGGATAATATTGACCTGCTGCCAACATACAACCAACCTTATTTTCAGGGTCAATCTCATGGGCCAACTTCGTCGCCATAGCTGAAGCTACCAACTCATGGTGAGCTGCTTGGTATTTAACCTGTTCCTCATTCTCACCCTCTTCAAAGCAGAGTCCTGCTCCCATAAATGGTGCATGGAGAATCATATTGATTTCATTGAATGTGAGCCAGTACTTAACCAAACCTTTATAACGTGTGAAAAGGGTACGGCAAAGATTTTCATAGAAACCAAGCATCTTACGGTTACGCCAGCCACCATACTCTGTAATCAAGTGCATGGGACAATCAAAGTGTGTGATTGTCACCAAAGGCTCAATGCCATACTTGTGACATTCTTTGAAGAGGTCCTCGTAAAAGGCAAGCCCAGCTTCATTTGGCTCAGCCTCATCACCCTTAGGAAAAATACGTGACCAAGCAATAGAAAGACGATAGGTCTTAAAGCCCATTTCACCAAAGAGAGCAATATCTTCCTTGTAACGATGGTACATGTCGATACTTTCCTTAGCTGGATAGAAATAGCCATCCTCAAAATCAAACATCTTACGACGTCCAGTGATAATTGAAAGGCGATCCTCACCAATTGGCACCACGTCAACATTGGCTAAACCACGCCCATCAGCATCATAGGCCCCCTCACATTGGTTGGCTGCTGTCGCTCCGCCCCACAAAAATCCATCAGGAAAAGTCATTTTTTTAGTCATTGTTCTACCTCTTTATGATTCAAGATTATTTCAGTAATAGTATATACTAATATGGAATCGTTTTCTTATAGTAAACTACGAAAAACTGATACTATCCTATGATTTCGACAAAAAACGAGAGTAGGACAGATTCCCACTCTCAATCATAAATCTTCTTACTCCACAATTGTTGCTCCAAGCACATTCTTAAAATGCCCGATAGCAAAGTCATGAGCTTCAGGCGTCAAGGAGGCTGTTGCACTTGCTACAACCTCGATATCATAGCCTAAATTATAGGCATCAATGGCTGTATGCAGCACACAAATATCTGTTAAAACTCCTGTCAAAACAACTGTCGTCACACGACGTTCACGCAAACGAATATCTAAATCCGTTCCCGAAAAGGCTGAATAGTGTCGCTTGTCCATCCAAAAGACACGATTATCATCCTTAATGGCATCATATACACCAGCTAACTTTCCATAAAGCTCTCGCCCAGATGTCCCTGCAATATTGTGCGGTGGAAAGAGCTTGGTTTCAGGATGGAAGGTATCTCCTTCATCATGTCGGTCCATAGCAACGAAGATATAATCCCCATTATCATAGGCCTCTTGAGTTACCTGGGCAATGCGGTCTTCAATGGCTTGGGCAGGCTTTCCAGCCGTCAACTTCCCATCATCTGCCACAAAATCATAAGAGTAATCAATTGATATCAATGCCTTTGTCATATTACTTTCTCCTTTAAAAAAAGTGGGGCAGGCTCCTCCTACCTCACTTTCTTTCAGTATTCTTCTTATTCGTATTCTTTCAATTTATCGTAGATACCTTCGTTAAGGACTTTAAGATAAGTCCCTTTCATACCGAGTGAACGGCTCTCAATAATACCAGCTGATTCCAACTTACGAAGGGCATTAACGATAACTGAACGTGTAATTCCGATACGGTCAGCGATAACAGACGCTGTCAAGCGACCTTCCAAACCGTCCAACTCATTCAAGATAGCTGAAACTGCCTTGATTTCTGAGTAAGACAAGGTATTAATTGCCATGTTGATAGCTGTTTGTTTACGAATTGTTTCTTCCAAGTTCTCTGTTTGAAGGTTCAACAACTGCAAACCAACAACCGTAGAGGCAATCTCAACCAAGATAAGATCTTCATCCACAAAATCATGGTCGTTACGCCAAATGATGAAAGAACCAAGACGCATCCCACCACCATAGATAGGGGCAATTGTAGTCAAACCATCTGGGAAGTCATCTTTTGATTCCACAGGGAAAATGGTCAAGTCACTGTCAATACCAATGTTTTCTTGAGTGTCATAAACACGGCTGATTCCACGTGTGTATTCTTCTGGAAGTTGTTTAGCTTCAAAAAACTCTTCTACACGATCATTGTTGGTTTTGTACTTCATGGCAAAACCAAGGAGAGCACCACCACCATTAACGATAGCAGCGTTACAATCAATGATATCCGCCAATTGAGCAGCCATATTGTTATATGGAAGATCTCCTTCCAAGCTGTCTACTGAGCGTTGCAAGATAGATGTAATTTTACGTGTTTTAGCCAGCAAATTTGCCATATTTATTGTCTTCACTTTCTATTGTAATCATAATAATATCAAGCCTTGCACTAATCTTCTGCGTCAAGACCTACTAGCCCTACTATTATAGCACACTTAACCCAGAAATTGCAAACAATTGTCTGAAAATTATTTATTATTCTACTATTCATTATATTAAGTATATTATGGCATTTTTAGGAAAAACGTCCGGATTTTGCTCAAATACATCCCCTTTTTAGAAACAATAAAAACTGGACAAGCCTTTTTGTCCAGTTTTTTAAGAAATTAACGCTTGTAATATGACAAGACTCGTTCGATTTTGTTACCGAGATCAGCCAACTCTTCCACACGAGGAAGGTAGACAATACGGAAGTGATCTGGTTCATTCCAGTTAAAGCCTTTACCTGGAACTAGGAGAACCTTCTCCTTCTTCAAGAGACGAAGACAGAATTCTTCATCATCTTCAATATCATACATGTTACGGTCAATCTTAGGGAAGATGTAAAGCCCTGCATCTGGCTTAACAGCTGAGAGCCCTGGAATAGCATTTACGGTATTCGTGATAAACTCACGTTGTTCATAGATACGCCCACCAGGAATCAAGAGCTCATCAACGGATTGGTAGCCACCAAGTGAAGTCTGAATAACGTGTTGGGAGAGCACATTAGCACAAAGACGCATGTTGGCCAACATATTAAGCCCTTCAATATAGCCTTTGACATTCTTTTTAGGTCCAGAGAGAACCATCCAACCCACACGGAAACCACAGATGCGGTGAGACTTAGAAAGACCATTCATAGACACACAGAAAACATCTGGTGCAAGACTAGCAATCGCAGTATGTTTCTTACCATCCATAACCAAGCGGTCATAAATCTCATCCGCAAAGATAATCAAATCATTTTGGCGAGCAATATCCACAATCTGTTCAAGAACATCCTTAGGATAGAGCGAACCTGTAGGATTATTGGGATTGATGACTACAATTGCCTTAGTATTTGATGTAATCTTTGATTTGATATCATCAATATCTGGATACCAGTTAGATTTTTCATCACATACATAGTGTACGGCATTACCGCCTGCTAGACTGACACAGGCTGTCCAAAGAGGATAATCTGGCATTGGAACCAAGACCTCATCTCCATCATCAAGCAAGGCCTGCATAGATATGGAAATCATCTCTGAAACACCATTACCAATATAAATATCATCAATATCTACATTTGGGAATCCCTTTAACTGGCAATACTGCATAATCGCCTTACGAGCTGAGAAAATCCCTTTACTATCCGAATACCCTTCACTGTTACGAACATTCATAATTAAATCACGAATGACTTCATCCGGTGCTGTAAAGCCAAATTCCGCAGGATTTCCCGTATTAAGACGAAGAATCTTTTCACCATTGGCAATCATACGGTTGGCTTCATCCAAAACTGGTCCACGAATATCATAGGCAACGTGTTCCAACTTTGATGATTTATCAAATGTTTTCATAAGTTAATCCTTTCAAAAGATACTAAAAGCAGATACATCTAGCAGAAAATAAGAAAATTCAACACCTGATGGGGATTTCCACTTTTATTGACACCAACTTTATTTAGGCTCAGCCATTTGGTATCATTTCTGAAGACTTGTCTTCCTATTGTTTAATTATCATGTTTCTTACGAAGCTAATAACAGATTGTATTATACCTCTTTTTCATGCAATCTTCAATTTTTAGATAATACTGAAATCTTCACATTACTACGGACATCCTAAAGTAAGCAGTCAAAAAAAGATTTCAGAAAATCCATAACAACGCTTTCATTTTTTAAATTAAAGGAGTATAATAAAGCTAAAGATAGGAGGTAGAGCTTATGTCTCAACAATATGAACGTATTATGGTAGCTGTCGACGGTTCTTACGAATCAGAACTGGCCTTTATTAAAGGTGTGCACGTTGCAAAACGTAATAATGCTCAGTTACTATTGGTACACGTTATCGATACACGCGCCCTTCAAAGCGTTGCGACTTTCGACTCTTATATCTATGAAAAACTAGAAGACGAAGCTAAAGCTGTTTTGGCTGACTTTGAACGCCAAGCCAGAGAAGCTGGTTTAACCAAGATTCGCAAAGTTATTGAGTTCGGTAATCCTAAGAGCCTCTTGGCTGTTGATATCCCTGATAAGGAAAATGTTGACCTTATTATGGTTGGTGCCACTGGTCTCAATACTTTTGAACGCTTGCTTATTGGTTCATCTTCTGAATACATTCTCCGTCACGCAAAAGTTGACTTGCTCATTGTTCGTGACTCTGAAAAAACACTTTAGTCACCTCTCACAAGCACCTCTGGTGCTTTTCTCATACAAAAAAAGAACCGAGATTTTAACTCTCAGTTCTTTTTTTGTTCTATTTTTCAGACTTTGCTGATTCAGACATCACTTCTGACTCTGAAGTTGACTGGCTTTCTTCGACCAAGTCTTCACTAGCAGATTGACTTGAGGCACCTGCTTGCTCCAAAGCAAGGCTAGTTGAAAGGCTCTCACGCTCTGCTTCCTGACTAAGGCTAGCTTCAACAATCATGAGTTCCTTTTGACGTTCTGTTTCACGAAGGTATTCACGTTCTTCTAGCTCTTCCTGACGACGTCTTTCCTGCTCAAGTCTTTGAGCTTTTTGACGCTCACGCTTAGCATGACGTTTTTGCGTCTCATCAATCAAGACCTTAGTGTTGTCTTTAATATGCATCCACTTAATAAGACGAACTAAGAGTCTCCATAGGAAAACAATAATCGATTCTGCGAAAAGAAGAATCTCAACCAGAATAACACCTAGCAAGCTCCAAGCCATGAAGAGTGTAATCAATAATTGCGTGAAAATCTTCTTCAAGTCACCCAAATGATTGTTGTGAATATTAAGAGTCTCAAGGAAAAGATCTAAAATTCCTTGCAAGAGGTGTGATTTAACAGATTTGTCTCCCTCTAAGCTCAAGTCCGTTTGAACTTCTGCCGGAGTAACAACGGTCAAGTCCCCATCTTGGTAGACATCAATACGGTCTCCTAATTTTATATCAAAATCAAAAAGCTTGCGATCTATTTTCTTAAGTCGCCCGTCAGGATGACTGAGATAAACAAAGTCATCATCAAATTTTAAAATACGAAACATAATTTACCTGCTCTTTATTGCTCCTTAAATAATAGCAAAGTTAAAAAGCCCTTGTCAAGAGCTTCTTTTTTAATCCAAGGTTTTAACACCGATACGATTTTTATACTCTTGATACGTTTCAGTGTGCATAAGAGCTTTGGCATTTTTGACCCGATCTGCTGTTGGTGGTTTGACCCCTTCCAAAGGATATGGAATACCGAGCTCACGCCATTTGAACTCACCCATTGTATGGTAGGGAAGGATTTCAAATTTATCAACATTTTTCAAGGTCTTTACAAACTCGCCGAGCTTAATCAAGTGTTCGTCAAAGTCTGTCAAACCAGGTACCAAGACATGGCGAATCCAGACTGGAACTTGTTTATCAGACAGATATTGAGCAAATTCCAAGATATTCTTATTAGGTTGACGGGTCACAAACTTGTGTTGTTCAGGATCAATCTCTTTGATGTCAAGTAGGACCAAGTCAGTTACAGCCAAAAGTTTGTCAACAACTTCATGATACTCAGGAGTATTGCGGTAAGCAAACCCACAAGTATCAAGCGTACAGTGAATTCCTAGCTTCTTAGCCTCTGTAAAGAGGGCAGTGACAAAATCAATCTGAAGCATGGCCTCACCACCTGATACAGTGATACCACCATGCTCACCCCAGAAATGACGGAAACGAAGAGCCTCATCTAAGACATCTTCAACCGTACGTTCAACAGCCTTATTTGACTCCATAGCCCAAGTATCTGGATTATGACAATATTGGCAACGCATCTTACAGCCTTGCATGAAAACAATAAAACGGATACCCGGACCATCTACGGATCCAAAACTTTCGGTTGAATGAACAAGTCCAGTCACCTGACTGTAATCAATTTCTGCCATGGCAGCCTCCTTGTAAACGCTTTTTACATATTTTTATTATACCTCTTTTATCGGAAACATGCTCCATATCTGCCTGAATTCAAGCAAAGGTTATACTATAATACATCTAAAATTAAATGATATCTATACTATACCAGAAGAAAAACAAAAAAACTGGAAAATCCAGTCTTTTATCATCTATATCTTTAGGCACGTTTCTTGAACCCCAAAAAGGCTGCAGCAGCAAGGAAGAATGTTCCTGCCAATGTCAAGATTACTGTTGATGCTTCACCAGTCTTAGGAAGTGTAACTTCCTTACCTTTAGCATCTTTACCAGTCAATGTACCGTCAGCATTCACTTTGAATCCTACTGCTTCAGGAGCGACAACACTTGTTGTACCATCAGTGTTAGCGATGACAATTTGGCTGTTTTGTGTAGAAACAATTGTTTGGCCAGCTGCAGTGATAACTGGAGCTGTTGGTGTTACAGTAACAACAGGTTGTCCATTAACATTCACTGCTGGAGTTTCAGGGTTTTGAGGTGCTTCGCTTGTCCCTTTATCAGTTGCTGAAGCTGGGTCTTCTGGTTTCTCAGTTGGTTTATCAGCTGGTTTTGTTGATGAATCAGCTGTTGGAGCCGGTGTCGCAGGTGTTTCTGGAGTTGCTGGTGTTGTTGGTGTTGTTGGCTCAGCTGGTACTTCAGGAACTGTAGGTGTTGGTGTTGCTGGCGTTGCCGCACCTGTGTTTGAATCATTGCTACGAGCCAAGTCACCATCACTTGGGGCTGTTGAAGGACCAGTTGCTGCATGATCTGTCGTTGGTTGTGTAAGAACAGCATCATTTGTCGCAATACCATCGTCCGCAAAAGAAGTTACTGGTACAAAAGCTCCTAGGGTAAGGGTGAGTAAAAGCAAGCTACTATATATAGATTTTTTAGAAGCCATTAAGATTCTCCTTTTTTCATTTATCAGTTAATTTATATTCTACCATAAAAAAGTAATAAAAGACTGTTTTAATTAAAATCTTATTTATTTTTATTCTAAATCTATCAATACACTAAAATATGTTAGAACATCTCCAAAATTATAGTTCTTTTTCTGACAAAGTCTGGCAGTTTTGATAGGTGAAAGAGGCTTTATGACGTACTTTATAGGCATTTTCTAATCTTATTATTTTGATAAGCTGATATTCCAAGATAGATAAGAAAAAGCACTTTCACTCATAATGAGAGAAAGTGCCTAATTAGTAAATAGTCGCTTTTAAGTTCCAATATTTTCTAATAAAAACATGTAGAAAACTATTCTTCTGCCTCTTCTGGAGCTGCCGTGATGATTACCTTAAGTTTGGTTACACGACCATCCTTAACCTTATCATTGATAAATTCGAGGTGTTTGTCCTTGTTGATAACTGAATAGTGTTCCTTGACTTCTTGAGTTGGAATGGCTCCCACACCTGTCAAATAATAACCTGCAATAGTATCAACATCATCACTCTCAAGTTCTGTATCAAAATGTTCATTGAAGTCGTTAAGAGTCATAGCTCCCTCGACAATATAGGTATTCTCACCAATTTCACGAACTTCCACACTAGATTTATCTGTTTCGTCGTCAATCTCACCAACGATTTCTTCCAAAAGGTCCTCGAAGGTAACAAGACCAGCAACGCCACCGTATTCATCAAGCAAGATAGCCATCTGATTATTGGTGTTACGAAAGGCTGCCAAGAGATCATCTACGAAGATAGTCTCAGGAACAAAGAGTGGTTCATTCATGATTCGACGAAGTTTGATATTTTCGAAACCAAGTTCGAAACCTGCTTTAAGAAGGTTTTTGGTATGAATGACACCGATGATCTTATCCTTGTCATCTTCGTAAACAGGAATACGAGAGAAACTTTCCTTGAGAATAGCTTGGATATTTTCTTGAGTATTGTCTTCAATATCAATCATGAAGGCATCTGTACGAGGGACCATAACCTCACGCGCCATCAATTCATCAAGAGAGAATACCCCTTGGAGCATTTCAATTTCTTCAGCCTCAAGTGTATCCTCACTCTTGGTCAACATGTACTCAATCTCATCACGTGTCATCTGCTCATCTGCATCATCAAAGGTCATAGGTGTCAAACGAGACAAAAGATTGGTTGAGGCCGAAAGAATCCAAACAAAGGGACTGACAATCTTACCTGTAACAATAATGACAGGTGCCGAGTAGATGGCTAGATTTTCCTTGAGATTCATAGCGATACGTTTTGGATAAAGTTCCCCAAAAACGATAGAGATATAGGTCAAGACAACCAAAGAAATCATGCTACCCGCTGTCTTAGCCCAAGCCGCATGACCAAACCAAGTCGCTATCACTGCACCTAGTGACGCAGAGAGACTGGCCCCCTGTAAGAGGCTAATAAAGGTAATACCAACCTGGATAGTTGATAGGAAGTTGTTTGGATTTTCAAGAACCTTGAGTAGGCGAATAAATTTCTTATCGCCTTCTTCTGCCTTTTGCTCTACACGTGAGCGGTTAAGTGATACGAGAGCCATCTCAGATGCTGAGAAAAAGGCTGTAAGCAAGGTTAAAATTAGTAGTAAAATAGATTGAAATAATAAGGACTGACCACTAGAGTCTTCCATTTTTTCTTCTCCTCTAAAAAAAAATTCTGACTTTTATTATACCATAATTTCCCAATAAAGATGTCTATTTTATGCTATAATTAGAGTAATTTATCATCAAAGGAGAGACTTATGTCACTTATACGATTAGAAAATGTCAGTTTAGCACGTCAAGGAAAAACACTCTTGTCTGACCTTAACTGGACAGTTGAAAAAGGACAAACCTGGGCTATCCTGGGACTTAACGGTGCTGGAAAATCAACCCTCTTACGTTTGTTGACAGCTGAATTTTTCCCTTCTGAAGGGAAGGCTGAGATACTAGGCTACACCTTTGGTAATGGAGACATCACGGGTCTTCGTCAACACATCGGTATCGTCAGTTCCTTTATCACTGAGCGTCTGCCTCAACATATGACTGCTGAAAAAATCGTCCTTACGGGTAAGTACAAAAGTTCAATCCTCTACAAAGCCTATGGAGACAAAGAGCTACAAGAAGCCAAGGATATGCTGACTTCACTTGGTGCTGGAGATTTGATTGGTCGTAAATACCGTGGGCTCTCTCAGGGAGAAAAGCAAATCTGTTTGATTGCTCGTAGTCTGATGGAAGATCCCGATATCATTATCCTTGACGAAGCAACTGTTGGCTTGGACCTCTTTGCCCGCGAAAAGCTCTTACGTCAAATCGACCGTATCACCTCGCTTCCTCACGCACCACTGGTCCTTTACGTCACCCACCATGCTGAAGAAATCACTGAAAACATGGACCATATTCTCCTACTCCGTCAAGGAAAAATCGTAGCACAAGGACCCAAAAATGATGTCATCACACCTGAAGTTTTAGCTAACTTCTACCAAAATCCTGTTCAAATTATTCCAATTGATGACCATCGTTTTTACATTAACCCTCTTTTATAGAGATCAGTCATAAAGGAGCTTGATTTAGGGCCAATTCTAAAACAACATCAAAACAAGAAGTCCCCCAGACTAGGTCTA
>OGEU01002821.1_pt1 | contig 11834 bp, 8 predicted proteins | sample 1570651 | NCBI WGS metagenome assembly OGEU01 (sample SAMEA2582129, study PRJEB24529) | metagenome | biome: Human gut stool | place: China | collected 2011 | reverse complement strand
GCTATATGGTGTGGATTTGATCATGGAAGCATTGCCGGAAGTAATTTGGGCAAGATGGGAATTGTAGATTATTTCCGTATACCTAAACGTTCGTGGTACTGGTATAGAAATGAGTATACCCAAATAACACCACCAGAATGGCCCGAAGAAGGCGTTCCTGCACAACTGAAACTGGAAGCATCAGGAACGACCGGCATCCTTACCGACGGAACGGATGATGTACAGTTGCTGGTAACAATACTGAATGCTGACGGAAAACCGATCAGTAATTCTCCCACTGTAGAACTGAAAATAATTTCAGGACCGGGAGAATTCCCGACAGGAACATCTATTTGCTTTGCACCGGATAGCGACATCCGCATCATGGATGGACAGGCAGCCATTGCATTCCGTTCCTATCATGCAGGTACTGCCGTGATTGAAGCCACATCGCCCGGACTGAAAGCAGCACGCATTGAAATCACATTTGAAGGAAATGATATCTGGAAGGAAGGTATAACTCCCAGAGTAAAAGAACGACCTTATACCCAATATATCCGTGAGAAACAAGAAAAGAGCATACAAACTTTTGGACGAAATAATCCGACTTTTGCAAGCAGTTACCACGAAGGACAAGCAGTGGGGTTGGCTGCGGATGGCAATCCGGCAACCTTTTGGCAAGCTGCTGAAAAAGATACAGCTCCTTACTGGATACTGGATACAGAAAAAAGCCTAACTTTGCATGAAATCCAAATTGTTTTTCCTTCGTCTGCCGTATATTGCTATACTGTAGATATTTCAGATGACAAACAACAGTGGCTTACCGTATCAGACAAACAGAATACAACCAAAAGCGAACAGCAAGTCTTGTTATCTTTTAAGAAAGAATCAGTAAATGCACGTTTTGTACGTATCCGCTTCTCTGAGAAATCGTCTGCTGCCATTTCCGAGGTCATTGTGAAAGGAATTGTACGCGAATAAAAACAATAAAATAATATTTCATGATACAGAACAAGTTATTTTCTTTTAGAGGCTTTCCAATCCTTTTTATATGGATTGTGTTTACTTTGAGTTCTTGCACTAAAACGCAACCGGTAACCCTGAAGTTGTGGTACACACACCCTGCTACAAACTGGATGACATCTGCTTTGCCCATCGGTAATGGAGAATTGGGAGCCATGTTCTTCGGTGGTGTGGCACACGAGCAAATACAGTTCAATGAAAAGACATTATGGACAGGGAGCACTACTGAACGTGGTGCCTACCAAAGCTTTGGTGACCTATATATTGATTTCAAGAATCAGGACAGCATAGCAACAGAGTATCGTCGTGAACTCTCATTGGATGATGCCATCGGCACAGTCAGTTATCAGCAGAATGGTGTGCAATATCTCCGGGAGTATTTCGTCAGCTATCCAGACAAAGCGATAGTTATGCGCCTGAGTACTCCTGGAAGTAAAGGGAAGCTCAATTTTACAGTTAGCCTGAGTGAAGCACGACCCGGAACTCACTTGGAAGTAGATAAAAGCTCCATTTTTTTACATGGAAACTTAGACTTACTTTCCTACGAAGCACAACTGAAAGTGCTTAATGAAGGGGGAACTTTAATCTCTGATTCAGATAAACTGAGCATCAAAGAAGCTGATGCGGTCACACTTCTATTGGTTGCAGCCACGAATTTCGATCTTTGTTCTGATACTTACGTAACTGAAACAGCAGAACAATTGCACAATCGGCTGACAAATAGCTTGCAGCAGGCCACTACTAAAAATTATGAAGAGTTAAAAGCCGCACATCTCAATGACTATCGCCCACTCTTTAACCGGGTACAACTGGACTTGAATGCAAAACTACCCACTATTCCTACCGATGAACTGGTACGCTCACATAAAGAATCCCTTTATCTGGATATGCTCTACTTCCAGTATGGACGTTATCTGATGTTATCTTCTTCACGTGGAATGAATTTGCCTAATAACCTGCAAGGTATTTGGAACAACAATAATACTCCGCCCTGGCAATGCGATATTCACAGTAACATCAATATACAAATGAATTACTGGCCGGCTGAGAATTGTAATCTTACAGAGTGTCACCAACCCTTCCTTCAATACATTGCTACTGAAGCTCAACGTCCGGATGGCAGTTGGCAACAACTGGCACGTAGTGAAGGACTCAGAGGTTGGACTATCAAAACCCAAAGTAACATATTCGGATATACGGACTGGAACATCAACCGGCCGGCCAATGCCTGGTATTGCATGCATCTGTGGCAACATTATGCCTATACATTGGATATGGATTATTTGAGCACTATCGCCTTTCCTGTAATGCGCAGTGCATGCGAGTACTGGTTCGACAGACTGATACCGGTAGCTGACGGTATTCTTGTTGCTCCGAACGAATGGTCGCCTGAACAAGGCCCCTGGGAAGATGGCGTTGCATATGCGCAACAACTTATCTGGCAACTTTTCAGTGAAACAACGGAGGCAGTGCAGGCTTTGCAGGAAGCAAAAATTCCGATAGATGAGGATTTTGTCATTGAACTGACGTCTAAATTCAATCAATTGGACAATGGTGTTACAATAGGCCCCTGGGGACAAATTCGTGAATGGAAAGAAGATAAACAACAACTTGATACCTTAGGTAATCAACACCGACACTTATCTCAGTTGATCGCCCTTTATCCAGGAAATCAAATATCCAATCTGCGAAACATGGAATATGCCGATGCAGCCAAGAAGACATTAGAATCGCGTGGGGATTTAGGGACAGGATGGAGCCGTGCTTGGAAAATAGCTTGCTGGGCACGTTTACTGGATGGAGATCATGCCTATCGCCTACTCAAATCGGCACTCAGTCTTTCAACTATGACTGTTATTAGCATGGATAATGATAAAGGAGGAGTTTATGAAAACTTGCTTGATTCTCACCCACCTTTCCAAATAGATGGTAATTTTGGTGCCACTGCGGGTATTGCTGAGATGTTGTTGCAAAGCCATCAGGAATTTATACAGTTACTACCGGCATTGCCTACAGCATGGAAATCGGGCTACGTAAAAGGATTGCGTGCAGAAGGCAATTTTACCTTTACTTTTGAATGGGAGGAAGCAAGACTTACAGCCTGCTCCATACAGTCCGGAGCGGGAAGCATCTGCCGTATTTATTCTCCGAACTCCCGAATTGAAGCAGTGAAAAGTATGGATGGAAGTACAGTGAAAGTAACTACAGACGATGAAAATATGTTCTCTTTTCTTACAGAGAAAGGTGAAACTTACATTCTTTCACTACAGAAAAACATATAAAACAATAATCCTATGAAACTGATTACAACTATTTTATCAGTCCTTTTCTGCTTATCTATACAGGCACAGTTAGTGACTTATCCCGGCACACTGAGTACCGGGATGCCGCACAACGATGACTATACTGTACGTGTACGCATCCCCGGGGGTGAATGGAAAGATTTATTCGAATATAACGTACAGGTAGATATGGACAAAGTGCAGGATGCTTCCATGGTGCAATTTGATATGGGAAGTCCTGTAGAAGTAATGGTGAAGAAAAACAATGGCACTGTGCGTGAAGTGGCCATACGCCCTTTGAGTAAAGGTATTGAATACAAACAGATACAAAACACCATTCTTTTCACTTTGGAAAAACCGCAATATCTCTCCATAGAGTTTAATGGCGACCGACTGCACAATCTGCATCTTTTTGCCAATCCGATGGAGACCGAGAAGTATGAAAAAGAAACTGAAAGAGTAATGTATTTCAGTCCGGGCACACACCGCCCCAAAGACTTACCCAACAATCAGATACGGATACCAAGTAATACAACCGTGTATCTGGCACCCGGAGCTGTGATCAAGGCAAAACTCGTGGTAGACAAAGCCGAGAATGTCCGCATCATCGGACGGGGAATCATAGACCATGCCATACGGGGCATCGAAATCACTGATTCCAAAAATATATGGATAGATGGTATTACAGTAGTGAATCCGGACCATTATACCGTATTTGGAGGTGGTTCTACAGGAATTACGATTAAAAATCTGAAGTCCTTCAGTTGTAAAGGATGGAGTGACGGTATAGATATGATGTGTTGTCGCCAGGTACTTATCGACAATGTCTTTATGCGCAATTCGGACGATTGCATTGCTCTGTACAACCACCGCTGGAACTGGTGGGGAGGTTCATCTGGTATCACCGTACAGAATTCCATTCTTTGGGCAGATGTGGCACATCCCATCAATGTAGGCGGTCATGGCGATCCGGACTCGCCGACAGGAGAAGTGATAGAGAATCTGACTTTCCGTAACATCGACATTCTGGAACATGATGAGGATGATCCGATTTATCAAGGTTGCATGACAGTGGATTGCGGTGATAAAAATCAGGTTCGCAATGTCCTTTTCGAAGATATCCGGGTAGAGAATATTCAGGAAGGACGACTGTTTTATGTAAAAGTACGTTTCAATGAGAAATATGATAAACAGCCGGGAAGTGGCATTGAAGGCATTACTTTCAGGAATATTACATATACAGGCATAAGAGAAAATCCATCGTTAATTCAAGGATTGGACAAAGAACGAACCGTGCAAAACGTGACGTTTGAAAATGTAGTAATCAATGGAGAACGGATGAAGGACTTGAAAGGAATAGTAACCAATGATTTTATAAAAGGGATTAAGATAAAATGAACAATCACGGAGAAATAACAGAAAATAATTGTCCCGGTGTAACCTTATCACTATTTTAGCGTCTCAGATTATGAACCAAATGAAAAACAAATAATGGAATTCATCAAATCTTTATGCCTTGGCGGCATAGCAACCACTATGCTCCTGAGCGGATGTACCCAGAAGAGCATTACTTTAGAAGGCAAAGTAATAAATACATCCGGCGCTCCCATTGTGTATAACATCACTACTGATGGCATTTACTTACCAAACAAGATTGATACTTTACGTTTAAATGCCGACAGCACGTATCAGATTACCTTACCTGTAAACGGTAACGAAAAGCTGACTCTTTTTCTATATGGTAAGCGAAACTTAGGTAGTATCTATCTTGCTCCGGGAAAACAGACGCTTGATATCGATGCTTCCAAACCCAATGAACTAAACCCGATTGACGGCTTGACGAAAGAAAATGAAATCCTAAAAAAGTTGGCTGATCTGAATGAAAACGTATTTAATCTGCGTGCACGCCGGGGAGATATCTTTAACGTCGGTAAGGACACGGTTGCCTCATCCGTATATCAAAAGCTGACAGACTACGCCACTACATTAGAAAAAGAAGTGGCAGAAGTGGACGATCAGCTCGGACAGAGAGCTATACAGGATATACGTATACAGGCTTTGATGGCATATATGAATCAGTATTTCGGTAACTACCGGAGAGGTTCCGAAACAGTCAAGAAGGAATGGGACGACGCTTACGCCCAGATGTTGGATTTTGCAAACGTCGGTCAGGCTGAAAGTGTGTTCTCTCCTGCATTTGCAGATGTCGTATCAAATATGGCAGGCATAGATATTTTCATGAAACATGAAAGGCGCACGAATAATGACAATGAACGCAATCAGTTGTTATTCGATTGGTATAAAACAAATCTGCAAGGCCGGGTACAGGAGGCTGCAATGGGACTTCTCATTCTGGAAGATGAAAGCCGTGAGTATTTTGCAACCGGTATTCCTGCATTGTTTGAAGAGTTCAAGACATTATATCCCAAAAGCGTGCTGACGCCGAAATTAGAAACAGCAATACAGAAGAACAAAGCGTTCAATGAGGCCGAACTTCCGAAAGACATTCATATATTGAATACGGACAGTGTACGTACCTTTAAGGAAATTACTGACTTATACCCGGGTAAAGTGATCTTTATCGACGTATGGGCTACCTGGTGCGGTCCTTGTCGTGCATCGTTTGCACACATCAAACCTTTGCAGAAATATGCAGCTGAAAATGATATCGTGTTATTGTATGTTTCCATCGATACTCCCCAGAAAGCTGAACTTTGGAAAAAAATGGCAGGGCACTATAACTTAAAAGGAGAGCATGTCATCATCAACGAAGCTTTCAAAATGGAAATTTATGAGAAGTTCGGGCGGAACGGTATGCTGTCAATCCCGCATTATGCCATTGTCAATAAAGAAGGAAAGCTACAATTCCCAGCGGCAGCCAGCCCGGAAGATATGGATAAGCTGACGGGGCAACTGAAAGCGGCTTCGGAATAAACGATTATTAACGAATACTAAGACTCACCGAAATATAACAAAAACAGGTTGATTCCATAAATCTTATAAGATTTGTGGAATCATTGTTTTTAAATCCCTTATCTTTGAGTGAACCCTATTCTTCGTTCGTATTAATTATATAAAAACAAAGAACCATGAATAGATATAGGCTGCTTTTTTCAATGATCCTCTTGCTTTTTCTCTCTTCCTGTTTGCGGGCAGGGGAATGGCAATGGTCTGTGACTCTTGACGGATTCGTCTCCAATGAAACTAACCGGAATCCTACGGCTTTCTTGTGGATACCCGCTGACTGTATGCAGGTAAAAGCGATTATTGTAGGACAACACAATATGAGCGAAGAAACCCTTTTTGATAATCCCCTTTTCCGCGAAAAGATGCAGAAGCTGGGAATCGGCTTTGTATGGATAACACCCGGCATCGATCAGCAATGGGATGTATCGAAAGGCACACAACAGATATTTGAGAAAATGATGGTCGACCTGGCAGACGTCAGCGGATATAGCGAACTGAAAAATGTCCCCATCGTTCCCATAGGCCATTCGGCTATGGCTACCTATCCCTGGAACTTTGCAGCATGGAATCCGGAACGCACTTTGGCTATCATTTCCCTGCACGGCGATGCTCCGCGCACGAATCTTACCGGCTACGGGCGTGAGAATCTGGAATGGGGACGTACCCGTAATATAGATGGAATACCCGGACTGATGATTGAAGGAGAATATGAATGGTGGGAAGCCCGGGTAAATCCGGCACTGGCCTTCCGCATGATGTATCCTGAAAGTTGCATCTCATTTCTGTGTGACGCAGGACGGGGACATTTCGATGTGGCAGATGAAACAGCCGCATATATTGCTCTATTTCTGGAAAAAGCTATCAATCAACGACTGACGGATGAAGTAACGAAAGACGGTAAAGTAAAACTGAATCCGGTAAACCCAGCCAAAGGCTGGCTGGCAGAACGCTGGCATCCCGATCAAAAGAAGCGAGCCAAAGCCGCCCCCTATTCACAATATAAAGGTGATCCTCATGATGCTTTCTGGTATTTTGACCGTGAAATAGCCGAAGCGACTGAAGCACGGTATACGCAAAGCCGCGGAAAACAACAACAGTATCTGGGTTTTGAGCAAAACGGCAACTTACTGACATACGACAAGAAGCAGCATGTACGTGTACAGCCCCGCTTCAATCCGGAAGCCGATGGAATCACTTTCCACCTGAAAGCCGTATGTACGGATTCCCTGAGAACCAAACTATCTGATGAGCATGCAGATGCAACACCGATAATCAGTCGCATCTGTGGACCAGTAGAAAAGGTAAATGACACCACATTCATGGTATCTTTCTATCGGATGGGTATGAATAATCCGCGCCGTACCGGTGATATATGCCTGTTGGCAAGCCAGGCAGGAGACCGGAAGTATAAAAGTGCTGTTCAGGAGGTTAGTATCCGCATCCCTTACCGGAATACGGAAGGACAAAGGCAATATATATTATTCCCAGGATTGCCCGATGTGAAAGCGGGAAGCGGTTCTTTATCTTTAAAAGCCACAAGTGATTGCGGACTGCCCGTCTCTTACTACATCAAAGAAGGTCCGGCTGAAATAGAAGGAGATCAAATTGTATTCACTCCTATCCCACCCCGCAGTAAATACCCGGTAAAAGTAACGGTAGTTGCCTGGCAATATGGTATTGCAGGCAAAGTACAGACGGCTGAACCGGTGGAACGTAGTTTCTATATTTTACAAACTGTCTCGAACATTATTTCCCTAAAAAGATAGAATCCATTGAGTATCCGCATATCCCAAATCGTATTTATATAAAAACAATAAATACGAAGATATGAAGACTATCGGCTCAGCAATTATTATGTTAGTTCTCACTCCTTCCCTCTTTGCAGACAATGACAAGGAACTGAAGCTGACATCTCCTGACGGAACACATGAAATAGCATTTTACCAGAAGCAGGTTTCACCTGCGGCAAACGAACTTTGTTATCGGGTAGATTACAAATCACAACCTGTAGTCAATGAATCACGTGCCGGGCTGGAACTGGACAACCGGATATGGGAAATGGCTCTGGGAGCACGAAACCTGAAACAGCCTGCCTGCTGGATGGACAATCTGGAAGTGGACTCTGTGACTTACCAACCCGAAACAGACATCACCTGGCAGCCACTTTACGGTGAACGTAGCAGTGTACGCGATCATTACCGGACCGGCACCCTTTATCTCTCCAAGAAAGATAACTCCGGCTACCGACTCAACATTGAGGTGCGTGCCTATAATGAAGGAGTCGCTTTCCGCTATCATTTCCCGGAAACAACAAATGGGCTTTTCCTGCATATCATAGGCGAGCAAACCAGTTTCACAATGCCTCAAGGAACAATGGCTTATTATGAGCGTTGGGCACAAGGGCCTTATGCACTTCGTCCGCTGGAAGGTTGGGGAAAAGAAGAAAGTGAACGTCCTTTGACATTGAAACTGCCCGACGGGTTATCAGTTGCCCTGTTGGAAGCGGAAATGGTGGATTATGCTCGTGGCAAATTCCGTTTGTCGGCAGACAAACCTTCCACTTTGGAGACAAGCCTGTATAGCAGTGTCGATATAATTTCTCCTTATAGCACTCCGTGGCGCGTTATCATGGTTGGCGAACGTCCGGTCGATTTGATTAACAACAATGATATTGTCTTGAATCTGAATCCGGCTTGCAAACTGGCTGATACTTCCTGGATTAAACCGGGAAAAGTATTCCGTTCGGGCGACTTGAAACAAGATAGAGTAAAAGCAGCCATTGACTTTGCGGCAGAACGTGGTATTCAGTATGTGCACATGGATGCAGGATGGTACGGACCGGAAATGAAAATGAGTTCGGACGCTACTACTGTTTCTCCGGACAAAGACCTCGATATACCCGCTTTGTGTAAATATGCCGAATCGAAAGGAATCGGACTTATGGTGTATGTCAATCAGCGTGCATTAGTGCAGCAGTTGGATACTCTGTTGCCTTTGTATAAAAAATGGGGATTGAAGGGTATCAAGTTCGGTTTTGTACAGATAGGTAATCAGCGTTGGAGTACCTGGTTGCATGATGCAGTTCGTAAATGTGGAGAATATGGTCTGATGGTAGATATTCATGACGAATATCGTCCGACAGGTTTCAGCCGTACTTATCCTAACCTGATGACGCAGGAGGGTATTCGTGGAAATGAAGAAATGCCGGATGCCACACACAATACGACTCTTCCTTTCACCCGCTATCTGGCAGGTGCAGGAGACTATACGCTTTGCTATTTCAATAATCGGGTGAAGAATACGAAAGCACATCAGTTGGCGATGGCAGCTGTGTATTACAGTCCTTTGCAATTTATGTTTTGGTATGACAGACCGGAATTCTACCAGGGAGAAGAAGAACTGGAATTTTGGAAAGCAATTCCGAGTGTATGGGATGACAGCCGCGCGTTAGATGGAGAGATTGGTGAATATATCGTTCAGGCACGTCGTTCGGGGAATGACTGGTTTGTAGGAGCAATGACGAATACGGAAGCCCGCACAATTACATTGACTACGGATTTTCTGGAACCGGGTAAGAAGTATATGCTTCATCTGTACGAAGATGATGACAAGCTGAATACACGAACGAAAGTACGCAGTACTCATAAGAAGATAAAAGCCGGAGATAAGCTTGTTTTGAAGCTAAAAGCGAGTGGCGGAGCCGCATTGCATTTCACTCCATTGGAAAAATAAATATGATAAATAATAAAGCAGGAAATAACATACTGCAAGAATTAGTTGCACGACACCCGGGTGTCAGGCGTACCGAGACCCGGATGTCAGGCATACCAACACCCGGGTGTCAGCATGCTTGGGATCCGGGTGTCATACAACTTGTTTATATAGCACAAATATTTCTTGAATACATATCGTTTCATTCATTTTTGGTACTATAATTAATCAACCACTTCACCATTTCCGGGTCGTAATGAGAGAAGAGGAGAGTTTACTCATTCATTGAGTGGAAAGGTTATTCAAGGAATTAAAGAACTAATTCCTTGAACAACCTTTCTAAAGTATTATCTAAATCTGTAGAGAATCCCGGATGAGGACGGGATACTTGAATACAGGAGCTTTTTACCGCAGTCAGCCACCGGAAGCGGTCCGGAATGTCCATATTGGCAATAACTCCTCCTTCTTTATTTCCCTGACAAATCTTGTCGAAGACTTTCAGACCTTCTATCAGACAGTTGATGTCCAATTCGGAAGAGAACAGTTTCAATTTGTTTTCATCTATTGTATAAAGAGATTTGAGATATTTGCACCGTTTGGAAAACAGTACAATACCTACATTAATAAATTCCTCACGTTCTACTTTAGGAACGAAACGGATAACTGCGTATTCATATAAGTGCCTTTCTTGCATTTTGCGCTTCATTTACAAATATTTCGGAATGCTTGATCCTTTCTTCTAAAAATTGAATATAAACATCTCTCAAGTCTTGCGGAGTTTCCTGTCCTTCCGTCCAGTTCAGCCAGTCGTCAGGGACGGCATTGACTATCTCTCGTATCTTGTCATCGGTAAGTAGTTGTTTGAATGTTGCGTCTACTTCTTCCAGCTGATCGGCAAACGGCAATAGTACATGATCTTTTATTTGTACGAACGGACTAAGTGCGTGTTTCTGCCAATTCGTCCACGAATGATGGAAATAAAGGGAAGCTCCATGATCGATTAACCACAATTCTTTATGCCACATCAGCATATTCGTATTCTTGATTGTACGGTCTACATTGGTCAATAACGCATCCAGCCATACAATTTGCGAAGCAGTTTTACCGTCCACCTTATGCACAACAGGGTCGAACGTCAATGAACCGGACAGGAAATGCAGACCCATGTTCAACCCACGGATCCATTGCAGTAAATCCTGTATTTCTTCATCCGCTTCTGTCCGCCCGAAAGCCTCATCCAGATTCAAAAATATAATCTCCGGAACTCTGAATCCCAGTGTACGGGCTATTTCTCCCCCTATCAATTCGGCAATAAGGGCTTTAGTCCCATGTCCTGCTCCTCTGAATTTTACGACATATTTAAATTCATCATCCGCTTCAGCCAAAGCCGGCAATGACCCTCCTTCCCGCAAGGGAAGAATATATCTTGTTACGTTTGCTGTACGTAAATCCATATCACTCCTTTCTTAAATTGAGAATAAAGATACAACGTTTTTATGGAATAGTCAGTGAAAGGCTTCCTATAATAATAGTTTTTTTATATTTTTCGGTTGAGTATACTTTCTTCCTGCTACGTATTATATAAAACAATGATAAATGAATTAAACATGAAACTACTTCGATTTTTGGTGTTTGGAATAATGTCCGTTATTCTGTTACCCAGCATTATAGCAGCCGAATGGCAGTGGTCTGTACAACTACCAAGTATTATTTCCAACGAAACGAACGATCATCCGCAAGCATTCTTGTGGATACCTTCCGATTGTACTCAATTGAAAGCTGTGATAATAGGCAATCATAATATGACAGAGGAAACTTTGTTTGAAAATTCTCTATTTCGTGAAATATTATCAGAAGAGGGTATGGCACTGA
>OGEU01002816.1_pt1 | contig 11858 bp, 8 predicted proteins | sample 1570651 | NCBI WGS metagenome assembly OGEU01 (sample SAMEA2582129, study PRJEB24529) | metagenome | biome: Human gut stool | place: China | collected 2011 | reverse complement strand
CGGGATAAGTTCCCTGGATTTTTTTGTAATGCTCGTATTTCCAGATATTTAATCCTTCAAAAAGATCCTTTCTGTCAGCATACTTGTTTGAAAAGAAGCATTTAAGCATATCCATATTTAAAGTTTTTCCAAAACGTCTGGGTCTTGTAATCAGGGTTACAATATCTTTTGATTCCCACCATTCTTTGATGAATAAAGTTTTATCAATATAGAAGCAGTCGTTTGTTCGGATATCTTCAAAGCCCTGATTGCCAATACTGATTGTTTTTGACATTTCCCCACCTGCTTTCTGTGAATTATCTTGTTCTGTTGAAATTGTATCATAGAAATATTTTAAAAACAATGGTACAATTCATTATTTGCTATTTTACCGAATATCTGCGGTAAATAAACATTGATATTACGACAGTAATCGTTTCGGTAATCCAGAATGCGTGCCACACTCCGGAAGCACCGAATATTCTGCTTAAAATCCATGCCATTGGAATCATAAGGACAACATAACGGCATAGTGAGATAAACAGGGAAGGGAGTCCTTTTCCGAGTCCTTCCAAAGCACCACAGGCAGTTACAGATAAGGAAGAAATAATAAATCCAATGCAGATAATTCTAAGTGCATGACTTCCGCTTGCAATGGAATCTGCATTTGAGGTAAATAATCCAATAAGTGCATCAGGGATTGCAAAACAGAGGATTGTACCAATGATCATAATCATTGCGACAAGTCCGGTAGCCTGTAAAAAGATCTGATGCACTCGTTTCTTTTCCCCGGCACCATAATTATAGCCAATCAGTGGTCGCATTCCCTGAATTACACCATTTGCCGGCAGATATAAGAATGTCTGCAGTTTATAGTAAACACCCAGAACAAAAACATAGGTCTGTGAAAATCCTGCAAGAATCATATTCAATGCCGAAATCAGCAGGGAAGGCAGAGCCATGTTCAAAGTCGCCGGAATCCCAATAGAATACATCTTTTTACATAATGTAGTGTCTAAAATGGCATCTTTTCTATGAAAATGAACGGACATAGGTCTGGTAAGGTAAATGATGAGATAAAAAACAGCACTGATAGTCTGCCCAAGACCGGTAGCCAGTGCCGCTCCCTGTATACCGAGCAATGGAAATGGTCCGATACCAAAAATCAGCAATGGATCCAGTATAATATTTGCAATACATCCGCTCATCATGCATACCATGGATACTGCCATTCGTCCCACCGCCTGGAAAGTCTTTTCAAAAACCAGTTCCCAGGCAAGAATAACGGAAAAAGAAAATGCAATCACAGAATAACTGCTTCCAAGTTCTACCACCTGTTCTGAAGAAGTAAACATCCTAAGAAAAGGTGTAATAAATAAAATGCATACTACGGTCAACACTACACCGTGTAAAGTTCCGAGCAGCATTCCCTGACTTGCTGCTTTGTCAACCATTTTCCTATCATTTGCTCCCATATAAAATGAAATCATGGCATTAATCCCGATGCCGAATCCTACCATAACGGCATTCACTAAATTTTGCATTGGAAATACCAGTGATAATGCAGTCATTGCGTCTTCACTGATTTTTGCCACAAAGAAACTGTCCACAATGTTGTAAAGTGAATTCACAAGCATTGAAATCATCATCGGAAGAGACATGGTAAGTAACAGTTTCATAACCGGGTGTTCTTTCATATAACTTTGATTCATAAAGTCCTCCTTAAAACAAAAAATGCCACACAGTCTCCTGTGTGGCGAAAAGATGAATCGAAATCTCATTCTGGAAAAATCCACAAAAATTTTCAAAATGATTATAGCAAAAGGTAAGGAAGAAAGTCAAGACGAATGTTGATTTTGGGCGATGGAATGTGGTAGTATTAGAGTAAGAAAATAATAACATTCTGCATAAGGAGAAATAATGAAAAAATACGAGGAATTAGAAAATGGATTACAGACAGCGTTTATTAATCATGCAGTGAACTCTAATCTGGCATATCGTCCGGAATTTATTTCAAACGATTATAAACAGGGAAAGAAAGTGCTTGCTTCACTGGAATATGAATTAAATCAATGTGATGAATTTTGTATTAGTGTTGCATTTATCACACAGAGCGGAATACAGCCATTACTTATGATTTTAAAAGAATTGGAAAAGAAAAATGTCCCGGGTAAAATTCTTACCACAGATTACCTGACATTCAGTGAACCAAAGGCACTTATGCGACTTGCAGAATTAAAAAATATTAAAATAAAAATGTATCGGACCAATGATGAAACTGGCGGATTTCATACCAAAGGGTATATTTTTAAACAGGATGAAATTTATCGGATCATTATTGGAAGTTCCAATATGACATTAAGTGCGATTACAAAAAACAGAGAGTGGAATACCAAATTAGTATCCACAGAGCAGGGACAGATAGTAACAGATATCCTGCAGGAATTTGATGAGCTGTGGAACAGTGAAGTGACACAGGAATATCATGATTTTATAGAGGAATATGAGCAAAGATATTTACAGAATAAATTAATAGAAAGACAGAAGCAGAGAGCTTTGTCTGATGAAAAAGTTGTAGATTTTGCAACTTATACATTAAAGCCCAATAAAATGCAAGTGGAATTTGTAAATAAAATGCAGAGATTAAGAGAACAGGGACAAACAAAGGCATTGTTATTAAGTTCGACCGGTACTGGAAAAACTTATGCTTCTGCATTTGCCATGCGTGAACTGGGATTTAAAAAAGTATTATTTCTGGTGCATAGAGAGCAGATTTTAAAACAGGCACTGATATCTTATAAAAAAGTTTTACCGGGAAATATTTCAATGGGATTGCTTTCTGGTAATTATAAAGATACGGATGTGGATTATCTGTTTTCTACCGTTCAGACAATGAGCAGGAGCCATATACTGGAGAAATTTGAAAAAGACAGATTTGAATGTATTATCATCGATGAAACACATAAAGCCGGGGCAGAGAGTTACCATAGAATTATAAAGTATTTTACACCGGAATTTTTACTTGGTATGACAGCAAGTCCGGAACGGACAGATGGATTCGATATTTACAGTTTATTTGACCATAACATTGCAAGTGAGATAAGGCTTCAGGATGCATTAAGGGATAATCTTTTATGTCCGTTTCATTATTATGGTATTTCAGATTTGGAAATAAATGGGCAGACAATAGATGATCATGCCGATTTCCGGCTGCTGGCAAATGAACAGAGAGTAAATCATATTCTGGAACAGGCGGAGTATTACGGATGTGATGGGGAAAGAGTAAAAGGATTGGTTTTCTGTAGCCGGAATGAAGAAGCAAAAGCTCTGTCAGAAGAGTTTAATAAAAGAGGATACCGGACCATTGCACTTTCTGGTGCCAATTCGCAGGAAGAGAGGGAGCAGGCGGTAGAAAAACTCGAAGCAGATAACACGGATCAAAAGCTTGATTATATATTTACTGTAGATATATTTAATGAAGGTGTTGACATTCCAGCAGTAAACCAGGTTATTATGCTAAGACCGACACAGTCCGCGATCGTCTTTGTGCAGCAGCTTGGACGAGGACTTAGAAAAGCAGATGGCAAAGAATATGTTGTTGTACTGGATTTTGTCGGGAATTATAACCGGAATTTTCTGATTCCGATAGCATTATCCGGAGACAGAACTTATAATAAAGATACCATTCGTAAATATGTCAGGGAAGGCTCCAGGATTATTCCAGGCTGTTCTACGATCCATTTTGATGAAATTACAAAGAAACGTATCTTTGCTTCCATTGACAAAATGACAACAACAAAGAAGATGCTCACAGACTGGTACAATCAGGTAAAATATATGATAGGTCATATTCCGACGATTTTGGATTTTTATAAATTAGGAGAAATAGACCCGATGCTGTTTATCAGTTATGCAAGAACGTATGATAATTTTGTCAGAATGGCAGATAAGGAATATCAAATGACATTTACTGCGAGGGAGGAGCAGATACTGGCATTTATTTCGGCACTTATCGTAGATGGAAAGAGACCACATGAATTATTGCTGCTTAAAATGCTTGTGGAAAACAGGGAGATAAATGAAAATATATTTGCAGAAGAACTAAAAAAAATAGGAGAAATTTACAGAGATGCAGATTATTATTCGGCACAGAGAATTCTTAATATGGATTTTGTTGCGGGAAGCGATGCGAAAAAGTATGCAGATATAGAGATTTTTTCCGATGAACAAATGGAAAAAGGCATTTTATTACGTTCGATAAGCTTTTTTGAAAAGCTCAGACATCTGGAATTTAAAAAGGAGCTGGACAGGTTAATTGAATATGGATTGCTCAGATATAAAGATATCTATGCCAGGCACGATAACAATAATATGGTATTATATGAAAAATATTCGAGAAAAGATGTATGCCGGCTGATGAACTGGGATAAGGATGAGAGTTCTACCATGTATGGATATAGGATTAAGCATAATACCTGTCCGATATTTGTAACGTATGAAAAGAAAGAAGATATATCTGACAGTACAAAATATGAAGATGCATTTATAGATAACCGTTTCTTCAGCTGGATGACAAGAAATGGTGTTTCGCTTGACAGCAGAGAAAGTGTTGATATTATAAATTATAAAAAGACCGGATTGAAAATATGTCTTTTTATAAAAAAGAGCGATGGAGAAGGAATGGATTTTTATTATATGGGAGAGGCAGAGCCAGTGCAGTGGAGAGAAACAACTATCCAGAATAATAAAGGAAAAATCCTTCCGATTGTAAATTTTGTATTCCGGCTGAAAAACAGTGTAAGAGAAGATATTTATGAGTATTTGACTAAATAGCAAAAGGCAGAAAGGATCACCACATGAAGACAATCAACGTAGCAGCAGCGATTATTAAATCACAGACCGAAGACGGAACTCCTGTTATCTTTGCAACCCAGAGAGGTTATGGGGAATTTAAGGACTGGTGGGAGTTCCCGGGAGGAAAGATGGAAGAGGGAGAAAATCCGCAGGAAGCACTGGTTCGTGAAATCAGGGAAGAACTGGATGCGGAAATAGAAGTTTTGGACCTGCTTGACACGGTAGAGTACGATTATCCGGCATTTCATTTATCCATGAAGTGTTACTGGTGCAGATTAAACGGCGGGGAACTCATTTTAAAAGAGCATGAAGATGCCAGATGGCTTGACAAAAAACACTTATCTGATGTAAACTGGTTACCGGCAGATATTGTACTAATTGAGAAAATAAAGGAAGAATTATGAAAACGAACAAGAAGTATGCGTTAATCATCAACGAGGCATTACGTTCGGCATTAGACTATGATACCCCAGAAGAACAGATAAACGAATTTATTCGTTTCTTTGGAAAACATATTGGTTCAGACAGAATCTATATATTTGAAGATGATTTGGAAAAAAGTATTACGAATAATAGCTATGAATGGTGTGCTGATGGTGTAGAACCACAGATAAATCTGCTGCAGGCGGTGGGAATGGAACAGATTGACTGGTGGTATGAGGCATTTGACAAGGGACAAAATATTATTATCAAAGATATGGAAACGATAAAAGACACACATCCGGCATCCTATGAACTTTTAAAAGGACAGAATATACAGAATCTTGTAGTAAGTCCGCTTCGCTACAAGGATTCCATACAAGGATTCTTCGGAGTGGATAATCCGCCGGAAGGAGATTTGGACAGGCTGTCAGTCTTTTTGGAAATGATAGGGACATTACTGATTTCGCTTATAAAATTGAGAAATTCATTTCATAAATCGACGGAAGATGCCAGATTTTCCGGATATACAGCATTGTCACAGATTTATCTGTCCATGCATATGGTTAATATAAAAACGGGAATGCTTCAAACGATTAAATCTCAGAATTTTGTTGATGAAAACCTGGATTTGCAAAGTGGTCCATATTTTCCGGTACAGATAAAAAATGTCATGGAACGGCTGGCAACGGAGAAATATAAGAGAAGTGTGTTTGAATTTACGGATATTGCGACACTGGCAGAAAGAATGAAGGGAAAAGAAACCATAGTGCATGAATTTCTAGGAACGGTTTCCGGCTGGTGTAAAGAACGTTTTATCAAAGTAGATGAGGATAATGTACTGTATTGTGTGGAAGTTATAGATGAGGAAAAGAAACGGGAGAACTGGCTGTTGTATCTGTCTGAAACTGACCGGATGACTGGAATTTGCAACCGGGGATGTGGAGAACGGAAGATTTCAGAAATGCTGGATAAGCATATCGGAGGATTGTTGTGCCTGATTGACTGCGATAAATTCAAGGCAATCAATGATACTTATGGTCATGCAGTAGGAGACAGTGTTATCATAGCAGTTGCAGAAACCTTGCAGAATTCCTGCCGGGAAAATGATATTGTACTGAGACTTGGCGGGGACGAATTTGCCATGTACATTCCGGGATTATTGGACCGGCAGGCGGCAGATTTGTTTACAGAGAGAGTATTTGCAGCGATTTCTTCCATTTATATTCCGGAGATGGGAACGAAGCAGATATATGTCAGTATGGGAGCCTCTTTTTGTCTTGAGGATGAGGAGATCAGTTTTGACCGTCTCTATAAAGAAGCTGATGAAGCAATGTATCAGAGCAAGAAGGTGGAAGGATACTGCGTAACGTTCTATAAGCATGAAAAAGAATAACACCCTTGACAGATAGCTGTAAAATGAGTATACTAGTAACTGTTGGTTGTAAAAACCATGAAGTGTATAGGTTTGTTTTACAGAATAAAAGGAGATACAAATGCGAAATAAGAAAGTACCATCAATGATTGCAGTTGGTGTATCATTGATGATGGTGGGTTACATTGGAGCAAAACAGATAGATTCCGTAGATCACAGCAAGAAGACAGAGAAAGTGACTGTGGCAGCTTATAACAGCGAGACACAGCCTATGATTGGAATTGAAAGAAGAGAACAGAGTATCGTTGCCATGGCAATGCAGGATCAGATGATGAAAGATGCGATGGGAATTACTACTCCGGAAACAGAAACCCAGATACAACCGGAAACAGAGACACAGCCGGAGACAGAAACACAGGCTGAGACACAGCCGGAGACAGAGACAGCGACACAGGCTGAGACACAGCCGGAAACAGAGACACAGACAGAGACAGAAACACAGGCTGAAGCAAAGTCAGAATTCAGTGATATTGCGATTGCACAGGTAAATGATTATGTAAATGTAAGATCCATTGCAAGTACAGATGGAGAAGTGGTTGGAAAATTATACAATAATTCAGCTGCAACTATTTTAGGGGAAGAGAACGGATGGTATCAGATTTCTTCCGGAAATGTAGTTGGATATGTAAAATCAGAATATGTAGTAGTTGGTGATGAAAACCTTGCAAAGAGTGTTGCAACAAGATATGCAAAGGTAAATACAGAAACATTATTTGTAAGAAGTGAGCCGACAACGGAATCAAAGATTATCTATATGCTTCCGGAAGGCGAAGATCTGGTAGCAATTGATGAATCTAATCCGGGTTGGATTAAAGTAACTACAGAGGCAGGCGATGGTTATATTTCTGCTGATTATGTTGTAATGACTACAGATTTTGTTACGGCAGAGTCTACCGCAGAAGAGCAGGCAAGACTGCAGAAAGAAGCAGAAGAGCGTAAGGCAGCAGAAGAAGCTGCAGAGAAAGCAATTGCGGAAGCCAATAAGGCCAATGCAAAGAAAGAAACAACTACAACAGTAAAAGAGACAACTACAGCTGCTAAGGAAACAACCACTGAAGCGGCGACAGAAGCAAAGACTTATACAGCTCCGACAAGTGCAACCGGACAGGCAGTAGTTGATTATGCATGCCAGTTTGTTGGAAATCCATATGTATATGGCGGATCCAGTCTGACAAATGGAACAGACTGCTCCGGATTTGTTATGAGTGTTTATGCAGAGTTTGGAATCAGTCTTCCTCATTCTTCTGCATCATTAAGAAGTGTGGGATATGAAGTAAGTCTTTCCGAAATCCAGCCGGGTGATATTGTATGTTACAGCGGTCATGTAGCCCTCTATGTAGGTAATAACACCATCGTACATGCAAGTACACCGGAAACAGGTATTAAATATACATCACCGGTTAATTATAAGAGCGTAATTACAGTTAGAAGAATTTTTTAATCAGAATCCACCAGTGAGATCTGATGAAAGGTTTCAACAGAGAAACAGGAGAGAGCGACTATGAGATGCCGTTCTCTCCTGTTTGGCTATAAAAAAATATATTTATAGATAGATGGAGAAATAGTATATGCTGTCTGATTTTGATTTAGGTATAACAGTAGAGCCGCTGCTTGAGTGGTTTCAGAAAAATGCAAGAGTCCTTCCGTGGAGGGAATCTCCGACTCCATATCGTGTGTGGGTATCTGAAATTATGCTTCAGCAGACAAGGGTAGAAGCGGTAAAGCCTTATTTCGAACGCTTTATGAGAGAACTGCCCCAGATACAGGACCTGGCAGAATGTGAAGAAGAACGTCTGCTCAAACTCTGGGAGGGACTTGGTTATTATAATCGTGTCAGAAATATGCAGGAAGCGGCAAAAACTGTCATGAAAGAATTTGACGGAGAATTGCCGTCGGATTACGGTGAACTGCTGAAATTAAAAGGAATCGGCAGTTATACCGCAGGAGCGGTGGCATCGATTGCGTATCATCAGCCTGTTCCAGCAGTGGATGGAAATGTTCTGCGTGTCATTACAAGAGTGGCAGAGGATTCCTCGGACATTATGAAGCAGTCCGTGAAAACGGAGATAGAGAAAAGGCTTGCCGAAATCATACCCGCAGACCATGCAGGACAGTTCAATCAGGCTCTAATGGAATTAGGAGCGATTGTGTGTCTGCCGAATGGTCAGCCGCTCTGTGGGAAATGTCCGTGGCGGTCGTTCTGCAGGGCAAGATTCCATGATAAGATTTCTGAGATTCCGGTAAAAACGAAGGCAAAGGCGAGAAAAATACAGAACCGGACCGTATTTGTCATACGCCGCCTGGACAAGGTGATTCTGCATAAAAGACCGGCAAAGGGATTGCTGGCAGGTATGTATGAATTTCCGAATGTAGAGGGAACATTATCCGAAGAAGAAGCATTAAAATGGATAAAGCAGAAGAATCTGCAGCCACTCAGAATAGAGAAGGCGGGAGAAGCAAAGCATATTTTTTCCCATATCGAATGGCATATGACCGGTTATGTTATATGGATCGATGAACTGGAGAAAGATGTCAGCGGAATGTTGTACCTTGATTTACAGGAAGTGAATGAAAAATATCCGATACCGGCAGCATTTGCTGCTTATACAAAGTACATTACAGAGAATGACGTGAGGTAGGCAGATGAGACAGGAAGAATTTAATTTTTTATCGGCGGACGGGCATACCACCATACATGGAGTTGAATGGACACCGGACGGAAAAACCAGAGCAATTATCATTATTTTACATGGTGTAACGGAAAATATAATGCGTTATGAGAAATTTGCACAATACTTTACAGAGAAGAACTATGTGGTAGCGGGTGCGGAACATTTAGGGCATGGACGGTCTATTGGACAAAGCGGACTCTCCATGTATTTCGGGCCAAAAGGAAGCTGGAACTGGATCGTAGAAGATGCTCATACCACATATAAATATATAAAAAAGAAATATTCGGAACGGAATATTCCAGTCATATTTTTTGGATTTTCGCTTGGATCTTTTGTATTGCGAGATTATATGATCCGCTATCCACAGGATTTGTCGACAGCTGTTATTGCCGGAACAGGACAGACGAATGCAGCCGTTCTGACCATTATGCAGGGAATTGTAAAAATACAGGAGATACTGCATGGAGAAAAAACAGTAACTTCTTTGATCAAGGCACTTACATTTGGTACTTATAATAAACATTTTGCACCAAATCGGACAGAGTACGACTGGCTGTGTGCCAATGAGAGTGAACTCGATAAATATATTGCAGATCCATTAAGAGGCGAATATATGACAGTAGGACTGTTCCGGGAGCTTCTGTATGGAATGAAACGAACGGGTTCTTTGAAAAATATAAAAAGAGGAAATATAGCGGTACCGGTACTGTTTATTTCCGGATCTGAAGATGCCGTTGGAGATTTTACCAAAGGAGTACAGGCTGCAAAAAAATTATTTGAGAAAGCAGAATACAAGGATATCGGGTACAAGATATTTCCGGAAATGAGACATGACGTTCTGCATGAGAGAAATTCCGGCGAAGTTCTGGATTATATCCGGAGCTGGATAGAGAAATAAATAAGAAGATATTGCATAAGGTAATTTACAAATATAAGGTTTTGTGATACATTAATAACAGATTATACAGATGGAGAATGATAGATGAAAGATAATAATGATGAAATTGCAAAACTATACAACAAATTGATTGTACAAATTAAAAGGTATCATCCGTCTTCCGATTTCAGAATGGTAAGGAAGGCATATGAAGTAGCAAAAGAAGCGCATAAGAACCAGTTCCGCAAGTCGGGAGAACCATTTTTCATACATCCGCTGAATGTTGCATTGATTCTGGCGGAGTTAAAGCTGGACAAAGAAACAATCATAGCGGCTATTCTGCATGATGTGGTGGAAGATACGGAGATTACGACAGAATATCTCGAACGGGAGTTTGGCGCAGAAGTTGCGTTTCTGGTAGACGGAGTGACAAAACTTGCTAATCTTCAGATGACGGTTGCACATGAATGCCTCTCCAAAGAAGCATTGAAGCATGAAAGTTTTCGTAAGCTGATTATGGCAATGTCCGAGGATATCCGTGTCATCATCATAAAGCTTGCGGATCGGCTCCATAATATGCGGACGATGGAGTTCCAGAAACCGGAGCGGCAGGTTGCGATATCGAAAGAAACCATGGACATTTATTGCCCGATTGCCAAAAGACTAGGAATATCCATTGTGCAGACGGAATTACAGGATCTGTCCATGCAGTATATTTATCCGGAAGCATATCGGAATATACGCATGAAGATAGAGGAAACCGAGCCTGATAGGCGTATCTTTGTCAACCGTATGTCTGCGGAGATTTACGCGGGACTGACCGAAGCTGACATAGGAGCAAAGGTGGAATATGCCCTGAAGCATTATTTCAGTATTTACCGCAAGATGATTAACAAGGGTAAGACACTGAATGAGATTTATGACAGCTACGCACTGAAAGTCATTGTGGATTCTGTCAGGGACTGCTATGTTGCACTGGGGGTATTGCATGACCTTTACAAACCGGTGCCGGGAAGATTTAAAGATTTTATCGCACTCCCGAAGGTGAATATGTATCAGTCGCTGCATACAACACTGGTTGCACCGGATGGAACATTATTTGAAGTACAGATAAAGACGAAAGAAATGCATGAAGTTGCTACTTATGGAATTCTTGCACACTGGAAGTATGGTATGCCGGGAAAGGATATCAAGACAGTATCAAACAGCCAGAAAGAGAAGGCAGAATGGCTGTCACAGATTCTGGAATGGCAGCAGGAAATCAGGGATACGGATGAATTTATCGACCTTGTAAAACAGGATTTTAATCTATTTTCAGAAACGATCTATTGCTTTTCACCAAAAGGAGATGCAAAATCCCTGCCAAAGGGTTCGACAGCGATCGATTTTGCCTATGCGATACACAGTGATATAGGCGATCATGCAACAAAATGTATAATTAACGGGAAGGTAAGTCCGATGGAAACTGTGTTAAATAATGGAGATCAGGTAGAGATAGTTACAGATGAGAAAAGAGAAGGTCCTGTGGCAGAATGGATTCATTTTGTAAAGACAGGGACGGCAAAGAATAAACTAAGACACTGGATGAATGATAAGCATTAAGAAGGGAATAGGGAGGAAT
>OGEU01002813.1_pt1 | contig 11883 bp, 6 predicted proteins | sample 1570651 | NCBI WGS metagenome assembly OGEU01 (sample SAMEA2582129, study PRJEB24529) | metagenome | biome: Human gut stool | place: China | collected 2011 | reverse complement strand
TAACTGCCCGACCGAGACAGGCTTCATTCCTGATGCAGGCGCAATCCATGCGTTTATCAGGGCATCGGCAGGCAGAGAGCCGGATCATATTATCGGAAAGCCGAACCGTGATATTATGGACTATCTTGTGGCACGGGAAGGTGTGGACAAGGCACGTACAGCGATGGTTGGTGACCGGCTTTATACCGATGTGGCAGCAGGAGTGAACAACGGATATACGGGAATTCTCGTACTGAGCGGAGAGGCGACGATGGAGGATGTGAAGGTTTCGGATGTTGAGCCGGATCTTATTTTCGATTCGGTTAAGGATATGATCCCGTTTCTGTAACGCGTCCATACAGCAGGAAGCATCTGCTGTGGAAGTCAGAAAAGGGCATTAAGGAGTAACAGAGAAATAAGATACAGAACATGAGCAGAGATAGGAGGATACATGGCGTTACAGTTTTATTTTGGACCATCCGGTTCCGGAAAAAGCAAAAGACTTCATCAGGACGTTCTTCATATGGCGGCGAAGGATCCAGACTGTAATTTCCTGTTTCTGGTGCCGGATCAGTTCACCATGCAGACGCAGATGGATCTTGTCAAGGAAAGTCCGGGCGGTGGAATTATGAATATCGATGTGTTGAGCTTTGGCAGACTCACACATCGTATTTTTGAAGAAACCGGGTATGGAAGGAAGCCGGTTTTGGATGATACCGGCAAGAGTCTGGTGCTTCGTAAGGTAGCTTCTTCGGTAAAGGAGAACCTGCCGGTTCTGTCAGGGAATCTGAATAAAATCGGTTATATTCATGAAATTAAATCTGCAATTTCTGAATTTAAGCAATATGGATTATCTGTGGAACGTGTCGGGGAGCTGGCGGAATTTTCAAAGAGCCGTGGCACGTTATATTATAAGCTGAAGGATTTAAAAACATTATATCAGGCATTTGACGCATATGTGGCAGAGCGCTTTATAACAACAGAGGATACGCTTGCCCTGTTATCTCGGGCGGTTCATGAGTCGAAAATCATGAAAAACAGCGTGGTGATTTTTGATGGATTTACCGGATTTACGCCGATTCAGTACCGGCTGATTGCAGAGCTCATGGAGTTGTCGCGCATGGTGATTGTATCGGTAACATTGGGCGAGGGAGAAAACCCTTACCGGATCATGGGAGAGCAGGAGTTATTTTATTTAAGTAAAAAGACGGTCCGTGATCTGCAGAAATGGGCACAGAAGAGAAATGTCCGGCAGGCAGAGGACGTTTATCTGGGAAAGGGCGGACTGCCCAGGTTCCGGGAAAGCAGGGAACTGGCACATCTGGAAAAGCAGCTGTTCCGTTATCCGCTAAAGCCCTACGAGGATTCACAGAAGGATTCCATACCGGCAATTCAGATCCGGGAAGCAATGAGTCCTGCCGGGGAGGTCCGGGGAGCCTGCATTTTAATTAAAAAGCTGGTATTAGAGCAGAATTACAGCTACCGGGATATTGCGGTAGTGACAGGAGAACTGGAAACCTACGGAGATTTCTTTGAACGGGAAGCCGCAACGTATGACATTCCGGTATTTATTGACCGGACCCGGGGAATTCTGTTGAATCCGTTCCTCGAATACATACGGAGTGCCCTGCGGATTGTCCTGCAGAATTTCAGCTATGAGTCGGTGTTTCATTATCTGCGGAGCGGTCTTGCCGATTTTACGATGGAAGAGACGGATCTTCTCGAAAATTATATTCTGGCAACCGGAATCAAGGGAAGAAAGAAGTGGGGAGAGCTTTTTACAAGGAATGCAACGGAGCAGATCAATGAGCTGCGGGAGCGTCTTTACGGACAGATGACACCTCTTTTGCAGAAGCAGGAAAGGGCCTCAGACTATGTAAAAGCATTGTATGAGTTCATTGTGGCCGGACGGATTCAGGAAAAGCTCCTTGCCTTTGAGGAAAAGTTCCGGACAGACGGAGAAGAAGAGCGGGCGAAGGAATATGCGCAGATCTACCGGCTGGTGATGGAGCTGCTTAACCAGATCGAAGGACTGTTAAGAGAGGAGGCAATGACCCTGCAGGAGTTTGCCGATATTCTGGATTCCGGCTTCGCCGAGATTGAGGTTGGAACGATTCCGGGTGGTGTGGACCGTGTCATTGTCGGTGATATGGAGCGGACCCGATTAAATCAGGTGAAGGTGCTTTTATTTCTTGGTGTAAATGACGGAAACATTCCAAGGAATGCAAACAAAGGCGGGATTATTTCCGATATTGACCGGGAGTTTTTAAAGGACTCAGATATTGAACTGGCACCGACGCCACGGCAGCAGATGTTTACGCAGCGGTTGTATTTATACATGAATATGACGAAGCCGTCCGAGCGGCTGTATCTGTCCTATGCCCGGATCAGCAGCGATGGCAAAACGCTCCGTCCTTCTTATCTGATTGATACAGTGAAGGATCTTTTTCCATGCGCTTATCAGGGAAATCTGATGGAGGGTAAAGAGTCTGTAACCGAACGGATTATGGGAAAGAAGGATGCCCTTCCCTATGTGGCAGAAGAACTGCGCGAGCGTGCACAGGGAAGAGCGGGCGGCATGACGGATGAGGAATTTTTCAGCCTGTGCCGGATTTACTGGGAGGATTCTGCCTTCCGCGGTCAGATGGAGAAGCTTTTGCAGGCTGCCTATGAGCATTATGAGCATAAGCCGCTGGGAGCGATGATTGCGAGAATGGTTTACGGAACGGTACTGGAAAACAGTGTCAGCCGTCTGGAACGCTATGCGGCGTGTGCCTATGCACACTTTCTCCAATATGGGCTGAATCTTAAGGAACGGGAAGTGTTCCAGCTTGAGAATACAGATCTTGGAAATATTTACCATGAGGTTTTAGAGGTGTTCTCCCATTGCCTGAAGGAGCATGGCTATACCTGGCTGGATTTTCCGAAGGAGGAAGGCGAACAGCTTCTTAGAGAGGCATTGGAGAACTGTTCCATGCAGTATGGCGAAACGATTCTTTACAGCTCTGCGCGTTATCAGTACATGATTGAGCGAAACGGACGATCTGGGCGTTAAAGGAGCAGCTAAAGAGCGGGAAATTCCTGCCGGAGGCGTTCGAGATGAGCTTTTCGAGAGTGGAAAACCTGGATGCAGTGAATATTACGCTTTCGGAGGAAGAGAAGATGAAGCTCCGGGGCCGGATTGACCGTCTGGATACCTGTGAGGATGAAGATCACATATATGTTAAGGTGATTGATTATAAATCGGGAAATAAGAAGTTTGATTTGGCAGCCGTTTACTATGGCCTGCAGCTCCAGCTCATTGTCTATATGAATGTGGCGGCAGAAATGATGAAGAAAAGTCATCCGGATAAGGAGGTTGTTCCGGCAGCGCTGCTTTACTATCATGTGAATGACCCGATGATTAAGAGTGAGGAAGAGCTGAGTCCGGAGCAGGTAAACGATCAGCTTTTGAAGGAGCTGCGCATGAATGGACTGGTGAACGACAGTGAGGAGGTTATCGGACTTCTGGACGGCAGCTTTGCAACGAAATCCTCTATTATTCCGGTGGAGCGCAAAAGTGACGGCTCCTTATCTGCCCGGTCCAGTGTGGTAAACCGGCAGGATTACGAAGTGATATCGAATTATGTAAACCAGAAGATGCACCAGTTTGGAACCGAAATCCTACAGGGAAATATTGAGGTCAATCCCTGCGAGCAGGGCAATACCGAGTCCTGTACCTATTGTACGTTCCGCGAAATCTGTGCATTTGACGGAAAAATACCGGGCTTTGAAAAACGAAAGCCCGGACATGGCATGGATGTCCTTAAGGATGAGCAGGATATCATCGAAAAGATGCGTAAGCAATCCGGCAACTTATGAATGGCATGGCTGAATGCATACAAAACCATATAAACAGCCATGCAGAACTGAATGCATAAAATGTCCGGGGGAGCCTGCTCACAGAGGACAGATATAAGAAGGAGGATGCGGCGTGGGAGTAACCTTTACGAAGGAGCAGCAGCAGGTCATAGATTTAAGAAACCGGAATCTTCTGGTTTCGGCAGCAGCCGGTTCAGGTAAAACGGCGGTGCTTGTCGAGAGGATCATTCAGATGATTCTGAATAAAGAGCATCCGGTGGATATTGACCGCTTACTGGTAGTGACCTTTACGAATGCGGCAGCAGCAGAGATGCGCGAGCGTATCCGGCAGGCGATTGACCGGGAGCTTGCAGTGGATCCGTTTAACGGGCATTTACAGAAGCAGGCAGCGTTATTACATAAGGCGCAGATTACCACAATCGACAGCTTCTGTCTTTTCGTTATCCGCAATCATTTCCATGAGATCGGGTTAGATCCCGGCTTCCGTGTGGCAGATGAGGGAGAACTGAAGCTGTTGCAGCAGGATACCTTAAATGAACTGCTTGAGCAGGAATATGATGCGGCAGATCCGAAGTTTCTGCAGTGTGTGGAATATTTTACAGGGGGAAGCAACGACCGGCTTCTCATGCAATATATCGAAAAGCTACATGACTTCGCAGAGAGCTATCCCTGGCCGGAAGACTGGCTTCTTGGCTGCATGGAGGATTATAAAGCTGCGGATGTGGAGGAACTGAACGGGACGCAGTGGTGCAGGTATCTTACCCCCCATGTGTGCTTTATGCAGGAGCTGGCCGGAAAACTCCGGCAGGCGTGCAGGCTGTCAGAGCGTCCGGCAGGTCCTTATATGTATGGGGAGCTTCTTGAAAAGGAAGCGGAGATGTTAGAGCAGGCATCGATGAAGGAGACCTATCAGGAACAGTATGAGGTCATGGAGAAGATCACCTTCGGGCGTCTCCCTTCGAAAAAGGATGACTCTGTGGATCCTGCATTACGTGCCATGGCTCAGCAGCTCCGTAATGAGGTGAAAAAGCAGATCGAGAAGCTGAAAGGCGATTTCCTGTTACGATCTCCCGAACAGGCGCTTGCACAGATGCACAGAGCCTATCCGATGGTGGAGGAGCTTATCTCTCTGGTGCTCACTTATGAACGTATGCTTACGCAGAAAAAGCGCGAGGCCAATATTATCGATTTTGGCGATATGGAGCATCTGGCGTTACAGATTCTGCTTACCAGAGAGGACGGGGAGATTGTTCCGACCAGGGCGGCAAAGGAGTACCGGGAGTGCTTTGACGAGATTCTGATTGATGAATACCAGGATAGTAATCTGGTGCAGGAATATCTTCTGATGGCAGTTTCCGGAGAACAGGACGGACGAAATAACCGCTTCATGGTAGGAGATGTCAAGCAGAGCATTTATAAATTCCGTCTGGCAAGACCGGAACTTTTCATGGAAAAGTACCATACCTATACGAAGGAAGAATCCGGCTGCCAGCGGATTGACCTGCATAAGAATTTCCGGAGCCGTAGAGAGGTTTTGGAGGGAGTCAACACGCTGTTTCAGAAGATTATGGGGCAGGAGCTTGGCGGGATTGTCTATGATGAGGATGCTGCCCTTTATGAGGGCGCCTCTTATCCGGAAAACACCGGGAATGACACGGAATATCTGATTTTTACGCAGGAGGAGGAAAGCGGAGAGTCGGTGCGCAGCTTTGAAGCCAGGGCAATTGCTGCCAAAATCCGTACACTGTATCAGAGCTTTCAGGTGACGGACAAGGAGACCGGTGCGCTGCGGCCGGTACAGTACCGGGATATGGTGATTCTGCTCCGGACGAATTCCGGCTGGGCGCAGGAGTTTAAGGAGACGCTGCAAAAGGAGGGAATTCCTGCTTATGTGAGCCTCCGCACCGGGTATTTTGAAGCCTCGGAGATCCGGGAGCTTTTGCAGTTCCTGCATGTGATTGACAATCCGAGGCAGGATATTCCTCTGTATGGAACGATGAAATCTTACTTTGGAGGCTTTGGCGAGGAGGAGATTGCGGGAATCCGGGCCGGTGTGACGGACAAGAAGATCGAAGGGAAGGCTTCAGAAGATAAGGACAAAGCAGGAGAAAATACTTCAGAAGAGAATACCGTAGTGGGGGATGATTCAGCAGAAGCGGTAGTGGCAGCCGGCAAACCGATGGCTCTGATCGATCAGTTAAGGGCTTATGATGGAGATTTAAAAGAGAAGATCGCGGACTTTTTAACCATATTGGAGCATTACCGGCAGATGTCCGTTTATACGCCGATTCATAAGCTGCTGGAAGCATTGATTTATACAACCGGGTATTTTCAGTATGTGACGGCAAAGCCCGGTGGTGAGCAGCGAAGGGCGAATGTGGAAATGCTTTTGTCTAAGGCGGCTGCCTTTGAGCAGACGAGCTTTTATGGTGTCTTTCATTTTCTGCGCTACATCGAACAGCTGTCGAAGTATGAGGTGGATTACGGAGAAGCGGATATTCTGGATGAAAATGCTGATGTCGTACGGATCATGAGTATCCATAAGAGTAAGGGACTGGAATTCCCGGTGTGCTTCGTGGCAGGCTTATCCAAGAAGTTTAATATGCAGGATACCACAGGACGTCTTGTGACCGATATGGATCTGGGGATGGGAGTGGATGAGATTGACAGTGAGCTTCGCATTCAGCGCCGTATGACGAAGAAAAATGTGGTTTCCCTGAAAATGCGTCTGGATACGCTGGCAGAAGAAATGCGTGTTCTTTATGTTGCCATGACGCGTGCCCGGGAAAAGCTGATTCTTACAGCAGTTGTCAGGGATGGAGAAAAGCTTAGGGAACAGATTGCATTATATGAAAATACGAAGGCCGAGGATGGCCGAATGCGTTTTACGGATCTTTTGAATGCCGGATCGTTCCTGCAATTCGTTCTGCCGGCATTGTCTGATGCACAGTTTATCAGTGAAGGAGAGCTGAAGGAGCAGGAGATTTCCGGGGAGTGCGGACAGCTTCTGCAAAGAGAACAGTTTGTGTACCGGATTACGAGGGAAGGGGCGTCAGAAGAAGAACTTGCACAGAAGGAAAAGCTGCAGCAGCGCATGAACCGCAGGTATGCGGACGAAGGGTTAAAGGAGCTGGTGACAAAGACCAGTGTTTCTGAGCTGAAGAAGGCACAGATGGATCTGGATTTTGCGGGAGAATTGTTTCCGGAAAAGGAAATCGTGCCGTATATTCCAGCCTTTATGCAGGAAGAGCAGGGAATGTCGGGGGCAGACCGCGGAAGCGCTTACCACCGGGTGATGGAGCTGCTTGATTTTGAGAAGGTGCTGGAAGCAAAAGCACAGATACAGGAACAAAATCAAGAATGGAAGCAGAATCAGGAACAAGATCAGAGTCAGAAAGAGAAGCATAATGAGGAAAATAATAAAGAAATGAACCGGGAAGAAAACCGGAGTAAGAAATCTGAGAAATCAGAAGCAGATACTTACATGATTTTAGAGTTGGAACGGCAGATTGCACTCATGGTAGAGAAAGAGCTGTTGCAGAAGCCATGGAGCGAAGCCGTTTCTGTGAAAAAGCTTGTTATATTTTTTCAATCTTCACTGGCACAGAGAATGGCAGAGGCACAGCACCTTCAGAAGCTTAAAAAAGAGCAGCCCTTTGTACTTGGCATCGCAGCAGACCGCGTAAAGCCGCAGTTTCCGCATGAGGAGCAGGTACTGATTCAGGGAATTATTGATGCCTTTTTTGAAGAGGGTGACGATCTTATCCTTATGGATTATAAGACCGATGCCGTAAAGACCGGGGAAGAGCTGGTGAAGCGTTATCACACCCAGATGGAATACTATACGGAAGCCTTAGAACGAATCGTTGGCAAGAAGGTAAAGGAACGGATTATTTATTCCTTTGCACTGGGTGAGGAAATCCGGATGTAATTCCATACAGGGGATTGACACCGGCCGGAAAGCGTTGTATCTTTATAACGATCGGTGCAATCACCGAAATAAATCAATCACTTCGCTAGGGGAGCATTTGCTGAGATTATCTGTTGTAACAGTTCAGCCGTGCAGAAATGATTGTGCAAGATGACCGAGGGAGCTTGCTCACTAAGGTCAGCTTATACAATCATTTCTATAGGGCGGACGCCCGACATGAAATAAGCTGCCGGAAAATACATATATTGGTTAGCCAATTTGTACAATCCGGCAGCTTATGAATGGGCAAGGCTGAACAGTTACTATCTGTTACACAGATTAACCCTCACTACTTGAACCGGGTAATACCGGCGTAAGGAAGCACAGGATAACAGGATCATATTATGTCCTCCTTAGCGATGTAAAAAGTCTAAGGAGGATTTTTTATGTCACTGTTTTTAAACAAAGAAGACGGCTACTTTTCATTGACAACAGCCGGCGAGGTCGCTGTGATTATTCTGATTGCAGTTCTCGTAATTCTGACAGCAGTAATCAGCACCAGAGTCAAAGAGAACAAGGATCAGAAAAAGAGTCCGTTTTCTACCAAGCAGCTTGTATTTTCCGCAGTCGCACTGGCACTTGGCTTTGTCACCTCTTATATTAAGATCGTGAACATGCCCTGGGGCGGTTCCATCACGCTCTGCTCCATGCTGTTTGTAACCATGATCGGTTACTGGTATGGACCCAAGGTCGGTCTTACAGCTGCATTCGCCTTCAGTCTGCTGCAGTTCGTTCAGGATGGCGGAAGCTATATTTTATCCCCTCTGCAGGCATGCCTTGATTACATCTTCGCTTTTGCTGCATTAGGTCTATCCGGATTCTTCAATAAGCAGAAGAACGGGTTATTAAAGGGTTATCTCGTGGCAATTCTCGTAAGAGGCCTGTGTCATTCCATCGGCGGCTATCTGTACTGGATGGATTATATGCCGGATAACTTCCCGAAGTCACTGACTGCGATTTATCCGATTGCCTATAATTATGCCTACATCCTGGGAGAAGGTCTGATTACCGTAATTATCATTATGCTTCCTCCGGTAAAGAAAGCAATTGAAAAGGTGAAAGCAATGGCCGTACAGGCGTAAGGACAGGGATGGTTCACCCTCTTGCATTTTGCAAGGCGGTGTGCTATCCTGTTTTTAACAAGATATTGGTAACGTTACCAATAGTGTAAATACAGTGCTGAAAGCTATTTTGGAATAGCGGAAAGAGATGGAGAATATGAAGAGAGCAAGTGGCATTTTATTACCGGTTTCCAGTCTTCCGTCCCCTTACGGAATTGGAACCTTTTCCAGGGAAGCGTATGAATTTGTGGACTTCCTGGCAGCAGCCGGACAGACCTATTGGCAGATCCTGCCGTTAGGACCGACCGGATATGGGGATTCCCCGTATCAGTCCTTTTCCACCTTTGCAGGAAATCCGTATTATATTGATCCGGAGGAGCTGATTGAGAAGGGATGGATCACGAAGAAGGACTGTGAAAGCTATGATTGGGGAGATACCGATGGTTATGTAGATTATGAGAAGATCTATCTTTCCCGGTTCCGTCTCTTAAAGAAGGCTTTTTTGGAGAGCAAAATCGAAGAAGATGAAGAGTTTCAGAGCTTTGTGAAGGAAAATGAATACTGGCTTATAGATTATGCAATGTATATGGCAGTCAAGGATCATTTTAAGGGTGTGAACTGGTTAAGCTGGGATGAAGACATCCGGAATCGTGATGAGAAAGCCATGAAGAAATACCGTGAAGAGCTTACGGAAGAGATTCTGTTCTATGAATTCCAGCAGTATCTTTTTGCATCGCAGTGGCTCCGTCTTAAGAAGTATGCGAATGAGAAGGGTGTTCTGATTGTAGGAGACATTCCGATCTATGTTGCTTTTGACAGTGCAGATACCTGGGCGAATCCGGAGCTTTTCCAACTGAATGAAAAGGGTGAACCGGTAGCGGTTGCAGGATGCCCGCCGGATGCATTTTCAGCAACGGGCCAGCTTTGGGGAAATCCGTTGTATCGTTGGGATTATCATGCGCAGACCGGCTTTGCATGGTGGATGAAACGAATCGGCTATTGCTATAAATTATATGATGTGGTACGTATCGACCATTTCCGGGGCTTTGATGAATACTACAGCATTCCTTACGGCGATCCGACCGCAGAGTTTGGTAAGTGGGAGAAGGGCCCCGGCTATGCATTGTTTAAGACGATGAAGGAGCAGATCGGCAACAAGCCGGTGATCGCAGAGGATCTTGGTTTTTTAACTCCGTCTGTTATCCGTCTTGTGAAAAAGACCGGCTATCCGGGAATGAAGATTTTGCAGTTTGCCTTTGACTCAAGAGAAGAGAGCGATTATCTGCCGCATAACTATACTGCAAACAGTGTGGTTTATACCGGAACGCATGACAATGACACAACACTTGGCTGGTATCATACGATTCCGGCATGTGACCGCCGATTTGCAAAGAACTACCTAAACATCAAAGGGAATAAGAAGGTGACCTGGGAGTTTATCCGGGCAGCAATTGCAAGTGTATCCGATACGGCAATTATTCCGATGCAGGATTATCTGGAGCTTGGCAGTGAAGCCAGAATCAATACACCGTCTACCCTGGGAGATAACTGGAAGTGGCGGATGAGTGCAGAACAGCTCTCACCGGAACTGGCAGAAGAGATTCTGGAGTTATGTAAACTCTATGGACGTGTGAAAGAAAAATAAAGATAGGAAGAAAAAGAGAAGGCTGTGGAAGAAAGCCGGAAAAAGCCAGAGAAGGATACGGAAAGACCAAGAGAAATACAGAGAGAAAAAAGAGTTACAAAAAAGAAGAAAGAGGGATGGAAGATGGGAGAAATGACAATCAAGGATATTGCCAGAAAATGCGGGGTAGGACCAAGTACGGTATCACGCGCCATCAATAACCATCCCAATATCAATCCGGAAACCCGGGAAAGGGTCCTTTCGGTCATCCGGGAAACCGGCTTTGTCCCCAATAACAGTGCACGGAATCTGAAACGGACAGAAGCAAACTGTATTGCAGTATTGATTAAGGGCATCACGAATCCGTTTTTCAGTTCGGTGATCCGGATTATTGAAGAACAGATTGATGAAAAGCATTTTACCATGGTGATGCAGCATGTGGAAAGCTATGAGGATGAGCTGGATGTAGCATTGAACCTGATCAAGGAAAAGCGGCTGCGCGGGATTATTTTTCTGGGAGGCAATTACCAGCATGATCCGAAAAAGCTCAGGATGCTGAATGTCCCTTTTGTATTCAGTACGATCGGGACAGTGGCAGAGGAGAGTGTGAAAAAGAATTATTCCAACATTGCGGTGGATGACCGGGCAGAAAGCTGCCGGATGGCAGAGTATCTTCTGGGACTCGGGCATAAGCAGATCGCCCTGATTACAGAAAATGCAGAGGGAGAATCGGTTGGAAAGCTCCGTCTCTTAGGCTATCAGGATGCGTTGAAGGAACAGGGAATTGCGGTAAATCCGAAGCTGATCTTGAAAATAACGGATGATGTCGATCCATATTCGATGGAAAACGGTTACCGGATGACGAAAGAGCTGCTGCAGTCCGGAGAGCTGTTTACGGCGGTGTATGCGATTGCGGATACCCTGGCGATCGGAGCCTGCCGGGCATTGCATGAGGCCGGAAAACGGATTCCTGAGGATGTGTCGGTTGCCGGTTTTGATGGGATTCCACTCGGGGAATATTATATCCCGAAGCTGTCTACAATGCGTCAGCCGGTAGAAGCCATGGCAGATAAAACGGTCCGCCTGCTTCTGCAAATCTTAGAAGAGGGCGGATCGCATGAACATCTGATTTTCCCGGCTGAGCTGGTGATCCGGGAATCAACCGCTCCACCTGGATAATTACAGGTGATAAACTATACTGCATCTGAAACTGTTTCGGGTATGTGATCCTGAATAGTTATACCGGTTCAGGGTTGGAAAATACGCTTTGACAGGTTGGAGTTGTGATATTCCGGATTGTTCGTAACATCCTCCTGAAACCAGTCAAGCGGAGTGAATGCATTGGCAGTCTCCACATCCGGAAATTCCACTTCGGCAATCATTAATGG
>OGEU01002810.1_pt1 | contig 11903 bp, 9 predicted proteins | sample 1570651 | NCBI WGS metagenome assembly OGEU01 (sample SAMEA2582129, study PRJEB24529) | metagenome | biome: Human gut stool | place: China | collected 2011 | reverse complement strand
TTACTGAATATTCTCCTTTTTTTACTGTTAATGTTCCATCTGCATTTTTTGTTACGCTATCTATACTTCCATCTTCTGCTTTTGCTTTTAAGAAATCTTCTAATGTTTCATAATCATTAGTTAAATAAAATTCTAGTATTGTTCTATTAATTGCTTCTTTTACTTCTGCTTCTTTTGTTACACTTGCTGCTTGATTTGCTTTTTTTATTATTCCATTGTCCCCTAAAACAGCATTTATGCTTACTCCTGCTAAAATTATAAGTACTACCACTGTAACAACTAACGCAATAAGAGTTATTCCTTTTTTGTTTTTTAGTTTATTCATTTTTCTTTTTCCCTTCCTATGTTTTTATTAATTATATTATTAGCGTTTTTTCTCTTCTCATTCGTGCCCTCCTCTTTAGTTATAATTTAACTAATAAAATTATAGTCAAATTATAACTATAAGTCAATAGTCAAATATTAACTATTATAAAATAGTAATTAACAAATTTTCAGAAAACTATAAAAAATTGATAGTAGTAATTTTCCTTATTTATTGCATTATTAATTTTGGAACATTGAACTAACAATTCAAATTTTTCTTTGCTATATGTTTTTTTCTGAATTAATGAAAGGAATGAATTTTATAATGTTAAGACTTAAAGATTTAAGGGAAGATCACGATTTAAAACAAGAGGACATTGCCAAAATTTTAAATATTTCACAAACAAATTATAGCAAATACGAATTAGAAAAAGTTAATATTCCTATTAGCTCTCTTATTGTTTTAGCAGATTTTTATAATACTAGTATTGATTATTTGATTGGTTTAACTGATGAAATAAAACCTTACACTCGTTCTTCCAAAGTGTCTTAAAAGCATTATTTACTAAATTTTCTTTTTTCTGTATACATAAGTAAATTATGGAAATACTAGGAAAAAGGAAGGAATTTAGTATGAATAAAAAAATTATTATTGCTTTAATACTTATTATAATTGCAAGTATTGTAACTACTTTTGCTATTATAATTTATAATTTAAAATCTGTTCGAAATATTGGTTCTGCAAATGAAACTATTGAAAATTTTCAGACTACATCTCCATATACAACCGTTCCAACAAGTTATGATGAGGTAAAGCTTTCTCCTAATGCAATTTTAACTTTTCTTAAACATTATGATGGATGTGGGCATACCCTAAAAGAGAAAGAAAATATAAGTGCAGAAATGGCCAATATTACAAAATCCGAATTTTTAAAGCTTTATAGTGATTGGGAAATTAAAAATTTTTCAAATACTGATGTAGAGTTATATAAAGATTTTTCTGGAAATTGTGGTGAACATTTCGTTGTAAAGTCAAGCTCAGATGGATTCGTTGAAATTTATAGAATAAAAGATGACGGAACCTATGAATTACATGAAACTACTGAAATTGCGATAAAATATCTGTCCAATGATGATAGAAAAGAACTGGAAAATGGTGTAATTCTTTATGGCAAAGAAAACTTAAATTCATATATAGAGAATTTTGAATAGAAAAATCGTGTTATTTAAAACACGATTTTTACTATTATTTTTCTATAACTTTCTTATCTACAGTGCTCAATTCTTCTTTATTTACATATCCTTTTTGATAGAATTCTTTGAAATACATTATTAAAGCAAATATTGTTAACGCAAGTGCTACATAGTATATGTAGATGTCTATGTGGAATGCTAAATTAAAGTTATTTGTAATTAATGAAGCTACTATTGCGACATAAAACATTACTGTTGCAAGCTTTCCATACCATCTGCTTGATACTACAAGTTTTTTTCCATATAAGAAAGATGCCCCTGCTATCATTATTGTTTCTTTAATAAATACCACTATTAATATCCAATCTGGGATTATTCCTGCAAATAGCAATGCTATAAGTGTTGAAATTTGTGTTGCCTTATCTGCTAGTGGGTCTATCAATTTTCCAAAGTTAGTTATTAAATTAAATTTTCTTGCTATAAAACCATCCAGTATATCGGTAATTCCAGAAAGTGTTAAGAATACAAATGCTGCTACATACTGATTATTTACTATTGATCCGAATATGAATGGTATTAATACAAATCTACACATTGTTAGAATATTTGGTACATGTTTAAACACCTTTTTTACCTCCGCCTTCTTATTTTTAGATTATTGTATGTTGAATACTAATTTATCTTGCTCCTTATCATATTCAACCAATACTTTTTTACCATTTGTTAGTTCAGATTTTAATATCATATCAGATAGTTCGTCTTCAACGTATCTTTGTATTGCACGTCTTAAAGGTCTTGCGCCATATTTTAAATCTGTTCCTTTTGTTAATACATATTTTTTAGCCTCATCTGTAAGTATTAATCCTATGTTTCTGTCATTTAACACTTTTTGAGTATCAGATACCATTAAATCAACTATTTGTAAAAGTTGCTCGTTTGTTAATGAATCGAAGGCTACAATTTCATCTATTCTATTCAAAAATTCTGGTCTGAATAAGTCTTTTAATGCACCAAGCATTCTGTTTTTTGAAGCTTCTGATGTTCCACCAAATCCGATTGAATTTGTATTTAAGTTTGAACCTGCATTTGATGTCATTATTATTATTGTATTTTCAAAACTTACTGTGTTTCCTTGTGCATCAGTCAATCTGCCATCATCTAGCACTTGCAATAATATATTAAATACATCATTATGTGCCTTTTCAATTTCGTCTAACAATATTATTGAATAAGGATTTCTCTTTACTCTTTCAGTTAGTTGTCCTGCGTCATCATATCCTACATATCCTGGAGGTGCACCAATCAATTTCGCTGTTGAGTTGCTTTCCATGTATTCAGACATATCGAAACGAATTATAGATTTTTCACTTCCAAACATCTCATATGCTAATGCTTTTGCAAGTTCTGTTTTTCCAACACCTGTCGGCCCAACAAATATGAATGATGGTGGTCTTTTTGTACTCTTTAAGCCTACTCTATTTCTTCTTATTGCTCTTGAAACCGCCTCAACTGCCTCATTTTGGCCTATAATTCTCTTATGCAAATTGTCTTCTAAATTTAACAATTTCTTTGTTTCTTCTTCTGTAATTTTGTTTACTGGAATCTTCGTCCAGCTTTCTATTACGTTTGCAATGTCTTGTGTTGTCAAATCTTTAGGTTGCATTCTCTTTTTCAAATTATCAATTTGCTCTAGTAATGCGCACTCTTGTGTTTTAAGTTCTGCTGCTTTTTGATAATCTTCTGTAGAATCGGCTTGTGCAGCTTCTTCCTTTTTAGCTTGAACCTCTTTTAATTGATTGTTCAATACTTCTAAGTCATATAAGTCTTTATCATTTAAATTTATCTTTGAGCACGCTTCATCTAATATATCGATTGCCTTGTCTGGTAAAAATCTATCATGAATATATTTCTCAGACATATTTACAATCTGTCTAATTATATCATTCGAAATTTTTACATGGTGATAGTCTTCGTAATACTGCTTAATTCCTTGCAATATTGAAATTGCATCTTCAACAGATGGTTCTTCTACGATTATTGGTTGGAATCTTCTCTCCAAAGCAGTATCTTTTTCAATATATTTTCTGTACTCTTTTAACGTGGTTGTTCCAATCATTTGTAGTTCACCATTTGCAAGTGATGGTTTCAGAATATTTGCAGCATTCATAGAATGCTCTGCATCTCCGGCTCCTATAATGTTATGAATTTCATCAATTACTAAAATAATATTTCCATCATTTTTACATTCATCTATTATAGCCTTCATTCTAGCCTCAAATTGGCCTCTAAACTGTGTCCCAGCAATTACAGCTGTCATGTCTAATAGATAAACTTCTTTGTTTAAAAGTTTAGCAGGTACACTTCCGCTTGCAATTCTAAGAGCTAAGCCTTGAGCAATAGCTGTTTTTCCAACACCTGGCTCACCAATTAAACATGGGTTATTTTTAGAACGTCTATTTAAAATTTGTATCATTCTTTCAATTTCTTTGTCTCTTCCAATAACTCTATCAATTTGATTATTCTTAGCCTTAACTGTTAAATTCGTTCCATAAGTGTCTAGTGCTTTTCTCTTTTTATTTGTTTTAGTTTTCTCTTTAACCTTTTGCGTTCCACCAGATGAATAATTTGATGACTCATCTCCATTTTGTTTTATTCCAAACAATCCAGAAAAAATTGAACCAAGAGGAACTCCTTGAGCACCCTCTATTTCACTTTCCCCATTCATCATCTCTGAAAGTTCATCTGCATCTATATCGCTTATATTTTCTGATAAATTTTTAAACATTGTATCTAATTTATTAGATAAATCTTGTATATCTTTATCCGATAGATTAGCTTGTTTCGCCATTGTATCTATTGGATTTATTCCCTTCTTTTTAGCACATTCATAACATAAACCTTCAACTTCGGCTTTACCATCTGCACTCTGTTTATTTATAAATATTACTGCTGTGTTTTTCTTACACATTGAACATAACATATATTAAAACTCCTATCTTCAATTTACTATTCAACAAGTATATAATACTATAAAATAGTCAAATAGTCAATAAATTGGTTTTTGTTCACAAACAATTCAATTTCCCCCATTTTGTCTGTTCTTAATATTTTACATTTTATTTTGTTAAGTCTTTCTATTGTTCCATCAGATGGATGCCCAAAGCTATTGTCTTTTCCAACTCCAATTAGTGCAATCTCTGGCATTACAGCTTTAATAAAATCTTCTGTTGATGAACTTTTAGAACCATGATGTGCTACTTTTAAAATATTTGATTTTAATATTTTTACATTCCTTTTATATTTTGCAAGTATTGCTTTTTCTGCAATTTCTTCTATGTCTCCAGTCAGCATTATTGAAAAATTTTTGTATTCTAGTTTGCAAACAAGCGAATTATTGTTTAAAACATTTTCATTAATTTTATTCTTTGAGTCTGGCCATAAAACTCTTAACCTTATCTCTTTTTCTATATTTATCACATCTCCAGCTTCTACAACAATAACTTTAATTTTCTTTTCATGTGCTAATTTAATAAATTTTTTATAATTATTAGAGTTTTCAAATTGTCTTGCAATTATTGCTTTTTTTACTTTCAGCTCTTGCATAACAGTCAATACTCCACCAACATGATCTTCGTCAAAATGCGATATAATCACATAATCCAATGTTTTTATTCTTCTGTCTAATAAATATGGAACTAAAATTTTTTCTCCTATATCATAATCTGGATTCTTGCTTCCACCGCCATCAATTAAAATATTCTTTCCTCTTACAGTTTTTACAAGCATGCTGTCTCCTTGTCCTACGTCTATAAAATAGATTTTTAGTTTTTCATCAATATTTATAAAAGTGCAAACCTGCATAACAATAAATATTATTAATGTAATTATTGTTAAGATTTTAGTAATTCTCTTTTTGTTATGTATTAATGTGGCAATTATTGCATAGGTTAAAAACACTACTATAAGCCATGGAGTTTTTACAGTATAATTTCCAAATGGAATTTTAGAAATTAATTCTATTGTCTTTATTAGAATTTTTAAAATAATTTGCAATGGAAATGCTATTAATTTTGACACAGGAAAACAAACTGTTGAAATAATTACCATAAACATACCTAATATTATGCATATTCCAAGCAATGGACCAGCTAACAAATTTGATATTACTGAGTTTATTGGAATTGTATTAAATTCATAAATTGAAATTGGAAGAATTAAAATATTGGCACTAAAAGTAAGCATTGCACTCTCATATAAATACTTTTTTACTTTGTTATTAAACTGTTTTTGTGTGAATTTAGAATAAAAAATTATTATGCTCAAAGTTGCAAGATACGAAAGCTGTAATCCAACATCAAAAATCGCAAATGGATTATTTAATAATGTTAATAGCAATGCTATTGAAATTGTTGTATATGTATCTTGTTTTCTATAAATTAAAGTTGCAAACATTGCTATAATAGTTGATATTCCAGCTCTTACAACCGATGGGCTCATGTTAACAATAACCATAAAAATTAAGATAAATATTATAGATAAAATTTTTCTTTTTCGTATTCCGAAATATCTTTTGGCTTAAAACAGTGTTTATTCCTAACACCAAATACGACAAATGAGCTCCAGATACTGCTAACATGTGCGATAAGTTACATTTTCTAAAGTCTTCTTTTCTATATCAGATGTGTCTCCTAATAAAATTCCCTGTTCGAGTTCAGATTCTTGTTTTGGTAACAACTTCTTTAAATTTTGTTTAAAAGTTAGTGATAGCTTATTTATTACTGCAAATATTGGATTGATGTTTTTTGTTTTAATCAGATTTACTTCACCATCTACCATTAATGAACCACATATCTTTTTAGTCTTTAAATATTTCATATAATTATAGCCTTTATAATTTCTTTTCCCTGTCGGCTTCTTATACGTCCCTACAACAGATATTTTATTGCCATATTCCAATTTTGAAACATCTTCTTTTTTTTCTATATAAATTGTTAATTTTAATTTATTTTCTAGCTTAATATTGACAGAATATTTATAATCAGTCTCATTTATTTGACTGCACACAGTTCCAGTTATTGCAATGTTTTCATCATCTAATTTATACATTTTATTGTATTTATTATTTAAATTATTGATCTGCTGGCAAGACAATAAACATGGTACAATACATATTGCAATAATTATAGTTTTTTTCTTTTTTATTATTTTCCAAAATACAATCCCAGTAATTCCTGCAAACAAAATTAAGAATATACTTTGCTTAAAGTATACCCCTATAATTATTCCTAATATGTATGATATAGTAACAATTAAAAGTGGTCTTTTCACTAATATTCTCCTTTTAAATTGCCCTATATTATTTATAAAATTCTATATTAATTTTTTATATCATTTTGTCATGTTTTTAGAATACAAACTTTATATTAACCTTCTAGCTGTAGCATATCTCGTGTTATAGCTTCCTGTTAATAGGTTTGATATTTTTACACAATATCCACTTCCAGAAGACGCATGTATAAATTCGCCATTTCCAATATATATTCCACAATGTCCTATGCCATCCATTGTTTCATAATCTAAGAAAAATACCAAGTCTCCAGCTTGTAAATCTTCTTTTGCAACATATGTTCCAACTTTAGATTGAGCTATTGCAGAATGGCTTAATGTATAGCCAAATTTCTTGTATACATACATTGTAAATCCAGAACAGTCAAAAGATTTATCCCCCGAACCTCCATAAACATATGGACATCCTAAATATTGTTTTGCATATTCTACAATCTCTTGTCCCTTTGAAGTTTCTTCTGTTGTAGTTTCAGTAGTTACACTTGAAACAGTTGTAGCGCTTTCTCTATTAGCGCTACTTCTATTTGTTTCTTCTGTTTTTTTATCTGACAATAGTTCTTTATAAATATATCCACTGTAATCTTTATATGTAACTTTGTACCAATCTCCTGATTCTCCAACAACTGTAACATCAGTGTTTCTAATTAAAGTTGTTACAATTCCAGCACTTGTTGAAGCTTCTTTTCTAACATATACTGACGAAGCATTAATGTATTTGGTTGTTTTAGTATAATTTGTATCTGATGAAGTTGTATCGTTATTATTATCCGTATTAGTTTTGGCATCAGTTTGTTCCTCACCCTTGTCATCATTATTGCTAGTATCTGTGGTGTTATTATCTGTACTTGAGCCAGTATTTTTATCTTCTGAACTCTTAACTTGTCCCACACTTGAATCTTTTACTATCCAGCCAGCAATTTCGCTTGTTTCTATAAATATCCAGTTATTTACTGTTGTAATAACAGTAACTTCATCACCAGCTTTTGCCGTTCCAAGATTATTCGCATTTATTAATGGTAATATTTTTATTGTAACATCTTTTTCAAGTTTTAAAGTAGAATTTGGTGTTACAGTATTTGATGTGGTTTGGCTTGAAGTCGTTCCATTGTTTTTACTTTCTGTTGAATTTGCACCAGAATTATTTTTGTTATTATCGGTTGGTGTCGTATCGTTTGATTCTGTTGATGTTTTATCAACTTTTACATAGTCTTTACTAACATAACCTTCATTTTCTCCAAACTTAACTTTATACCAATTTCCTTCTTCTGACATGATTTCCAAATCATCGTCCATGTTAAGTAACTTTACCACTGACGAATCAGTTGAAGCCTTGCTTCTTAAATTCAAAGTTTCTGTTGTTACTTTTCCTGTAGCTGCCTGTACCTTAGTCGTGAATACTATCATTGATATTGCTATTATTATGCTTGATATTGTTGTTTTTTTCATATTTATTAGCTTTCCTTTCGTAAGTTATAAATCTGATTAGTTCATCCTCTGTTTCTTTAGTATTTACGCTTAAAGTATATACTTAAACCGGCCAAAAGTCAATTTAATTTGGCAATTTTTCAGGCATTTTATTGTTCTCTCAAAAAAAGATTCACTTATAAAATTGCATTTTTATTAATTTTTAATATCAAAAAATAAATTCATTATATTACTTTTCGCTATAGCGAATTTTAAATATAAAAAAAGGTAGGATTAATCCTACCCCGTCAAGAAAGTTTAGGTAGGTTGACCTTCCTACATCTCCTAACTACGGGTGGCGGCTGCCTGTTCCGCCCTCAGAAACTTTCTTTACATTATTATATGCTATATTTATTTTAACATACATTGTTTTCATTTGCAAGTAATTATTCATATTTTTTTGCATATCCATTTTTTAAGTATATATTTTTCTTTCTTTCGGTCATAGTAAATAATGTTTTAGCAAACATAGTGCCTTTACTACTTATCCTTACTGCAACCAACACAAAAGCATTGTCTATTTTATATTCTTTTATATACTCTATTGAATCATGATTAGGATTTCTTGCAACATATGTTGGATTATTTATTATATTCTTTATATCTTCTCCATATTTTTCATAGTCCTCAAAATGTTGTTTTTTCATATGCTCTATATTACTATCACCTAAGAATATAGGTAATTCTTCTTTATAATTTAAATCCAATAATTCTATTACTTTATAATTTACCATACCAATCTGTTTATTCATTTTACTTTCCTCTCTTGACTTTAATTATTTTATCATATATTGGCATTAATAACAATAATATGCATCAATAAATTTGGGTATATGGCAAAACTAAAATCATATAATTTTCTTTGTTTACAATAAATCTAAAAAAAGATAATAATAAAAATAGCAAGATATTACAAATCTCTGTACCCCTTGCTATTTTCATTTGTAATTATTTAGTGGGACGGCGTTCCCCACATCTCTTTTAAGACCATCTCTGGCGTGATAGCTGCCTTACTATCCTTAAATAATTACTTATTAATATTATGATTATTTATTCTCTAAATATTCATAAATTATTCAATTATATCAGAAACAACTCCTGATCCAACTGTTCTTCCACCTTCACGAATAGCGAAGTTTAATCCGTTTTCGATAGCGATTGGAGTAATAAGCTCGATTGTCATGTTTACGTGATCTCCTGGCATAACCATTTCTGTTCCAGCTTCTAGTTCGATAACACCTGTAACGTCTGTTGTTCTAAAGTAGAATTGTGGTCTGTATCCATTGAAGAATGCAGTATGACGTCCACCTTCGTCTTTAGTTAAAACGTATACTTGTGCTTTGAATTTTGTATGTGGATGTATAGATCCTGGTTTTGCAAGAACTTGTCCTCTTTCAACATCTGTTCTTTGAACACCTCTTAATAATGCTCCGATGTTGTCTCCAGCTTCAGCTTGGTCAAGTGTTTTCTTGAACATTTCAACACCTGTAACGATAGTTTTTGTAGAAGGTTTAATTCCAACGATTTCAACTTCGTCTTGAATCTTAACTTGTCCTCTTTCAACTCTACCAGTAACAACTGTTCCACGACCTGTTATTGTCATAACATCTTCGATAGGCATTAAGAATGGCTTATCTACTGGTCTTGCTGGTGTTGGGATATAAGTATCAACTGCGTCCATTAATTCTTTAATGCATTGATATTCTGGTGCATTTGGATCTGTTGATGTACTTTCTAGTACTTTTAATGAAGATCCTTTTATAACTGGAATTTCGTCTCCTGGGAAACCATATTCTGATAATAGGTCTCTAACTTCCATTTCAACTAATTCTAATAATTCTGGATCATCAACCATATCACATTTGTTTAGGTAAACAACGATGTATTTAACACCAACTTGTCTAGCTAGTAATATATGCTCTCTTGTTTGAGGCATTGGTCCATCAGCTGCAGAAACAACTAATATAGCACCATCCATTTGAGCAGCACCAGTAATCATGTTCTTTACGTAGTCAGCGTGTCCTGGGCAGTCAACGTGAGCATAGTGTCTGTTTGCTGTTTCATATTCAACGTGAGCAGTATTAATTGTAATACCTCTTGCTCTTTCTTCTGGAGCACCATCGATTTGATCGTATGCTTCGTATTTAGCTTGTCCTAATAAGCTTAAGTATTTTGTAATAGCTGCTGTTGTAGTAGTTTTACCGTGGTCAACGTGACCAATTGTACCAATGTTTACGTGTGGCTTTGTTCTTACAAATTTTTCCTTTGCCATTTAATTTTCCTCCTTTTTAGTTAGTCTTGAGTCTTGCTCATGACTATTTATATTTAAAATTAATATCTTATTTCACACCTGCATTCTACTATATTTTCAAGCAAAATGCAAGTGTTATTTTTGTTTTCACAATATATACATATTTGTATATTATTCTGCTTTCTTAGATCTAGAAGCAACTATTTGCTCTAATACAGACTTTGGAACTTCTTCGTAATGGCTTGGTTCCATTGAATATGTTCCTCTACCTTGTGTCTTAGAACGTAAGTCTGTTGCATAACCAAACATTTCTGAAAGTGGAATAAATCCTCTTATTATTTGGTTACCGTTTCTAGCTTCCATTCCTTCCATTCTACCACGTCTAGAGTTAATGTCTCCAATAACATCTCCCATGTATTCTTCAGGAACAGTTACTTCAACCTTCATTATAGGCTCTAATATAACAGATTTTGCTTGCTTACATCCTTCTTTGAAAGCCATAGATGCAGCAATCTTGAATGCCATTTCAGATGAGTCAACTTCATGGTAAGAACCATCAACTAATGTTGCTTTGAAGTCTATAACTGGGTATCCAGCTAATATACCACTCATAGCAGATTCTCTTAATCCATCTTCGATTGGTTTGATATATTCCTTTGGAACAGCTCCACCAACGATTTTGCTCTCGAATTGAACTCCAGAACCTGGCTCTAATGGTTCCATTTCGAACCATACATCACCATATTGTCCGTGTCCACCAGATTGACGAACAAACTTACCTTGAACTTTAACCTTATTTCTGATTGTTTCCTTGTAAGAAACTTGTGGCTTACCAACTGTACATTCAACTTTGAACTCTCTCTTTAATCTATCTACGATGATATCTAGGTGAAGCTCACCCATACCAGCGATAATTGTTTGTCCAGATTCTTGGTCTGTCCATGTTTTGAATGTTGGGTCTTCTTCAGCAAGTTTTGCTAAAGCAATTCCCATTTTTTCTCCATTAGCCTTATCTTTTGGCTCAATAGCTATATCGATAACTGGCTCTGGGAATTCCATTGATTCAAGTATTATTGGGTGGTCTGGATCACATAGTGTATCACCTGTTGATACATCTTTTAATCCAACTGCTGCTGCAATATCTCCTGCATAAACTTTTTCAATATCTTGTCTATGATTTGCATGCATTAATAGGATTCTTCCTATTCTGTCTTTCTTGTCCTTTGTAGCATTTAAAATAGTAGTTCCTGTTGTACATGTTCCAGAATAAACTCTAAAGAAACATAATTTACCAACATATGGATCTGTCATTATTTTGAATGCTAAAGCTGCAAATGGAGCA
>OGEU01002802.1_pt1 | contig 11931 bp, 16 predicted proteins | sample 1570651 | NCBI WGS metagenome assembly OGEU01 (sample SAMEA2582129, study PRJEB24529) | metagenome | biome: Human gut stool | place: China | collected 2011 | reverse complement strand
TTATCGGATTGGGTGACCAATCCGATAATTTTTTTGTCATTTCCATACCATAGGTCAAGATGCTGACCTATGGTATCTTCTTATTTTTTAGCATTTTCCCTATAATTCACCCAAAAGGGCTTGCCCAAATGCCGGAGGGAAACATGGAAAACACAGAACTGCTGCCATTAGGCGTCGAGCCAAAAAACGCTGAGGCGGAACACCCTTCTTTTGACCTGTGCCTGGGAGAAAACTTGGTATCTCCTCTTGTGGCACAGCACAGGCAGTGGTTGAAAAGCATTCGCCATGAAACACCTAATCCCAAAACCCCATTCAAAGTTGCAGTGTACATCCGCTTTTTCAACCAGACGAAATATAGAGACGAGGAATATCTCGAACGTAACAAAGAGGTTTTTCGTGCTACGCTGTCTCAGTATCCTATGTGGGAGTTTGTAGGTTTCTATATTGACAATGGATCGACCGCTCCGTATATGGAGAACTCTACAGCATGGTCTGAACTCCTGTCTGACTGCGATGCTGGGAAAGTCGATCTCATAATCACACAGAAGGTCAGCAATGTGTCCAGAGATGCCCAAGAAATGACGATTTGTGCAAGAATACTCGCCGCTCGCAAGCCTCCTGTTGGCATCTACTTCATATCAGAAGATCTATACACTTTGGCCTCATATTATCGTGATGACCTTCGGGAGCCCTATTTCTTCCCAACATCCGGCTGGAAAATCTTGCCTGATGACGAGCTGGATATGAGAGGTGCTCTCCATGAGTAAATCAGCAAAGAAAGCAGCCGACCAAGCAGAACGTGAGAAAGTACATAAGCGATACTCGAATCGAAGAGAGCCAGATGTCATCTATCCGGCAAAGAAACAGGTCGACTTCTACGATGCAGATGTCCATCAGCGTGTTGCGGTCTACGTCCGAGTTTCAACTGATAATCTCGGTCAGGAAACTTCCTATGAACTTCAGAAGAACTATTATGAAGAGTTCGTCTTGAAGCATCCCAATTGGAAGCTTGTAAAGATCTACGCCGATAAAGGAATCTCGGGCACTTCGACAAAACACCGCGCTGAGCTAAACCAAATGCTCACTGACAGCAGAGCCGGAAAAATCGACTTGATCATCACTAAATCGGTTTCTCGCCTTGCCAGAAATACCGTTGACTGTATTACTATGGTGCGGAATCTTGCGGAGCTCCGCAATCCAGTGGGCGTTTTCTTCGAGAGTGAATGCATCTTCTCGTTGAACGAGGATACAAACATGCCGCTGTCTTTTTTGGCTTCCATTGCGGAAAACGAGTCCCGCATTCGAAGCCGCAGTATGGAAGTTTCGCTTGCTCAGCGGTTGAATGGAGGACTTCCTCTGACACCCAAGCTGTTGGGCTATTCCCATGATGCTGACGGCAAGTTGGTGATCAATCCGGACGAAGCGCCGACCGTGAAGCTCATATTCTACATGTATCTGTCCGGATATTCTTCATCGCATATTGCAAAAACCCTCGAGGCACTTGGTAAGAGGACATTCCTTGGTAATTCCAAGTGGACTTCCGGCACCGTAATTCAGGTCTTGAGGAATGAGCGGCATTGTGGTGATGTTCTCACAAGAAAGACATTCACGCCTGATGTGATCAGCCATAAGTCCAAGAAAAACAGAGGGGAACGGCAGCAGAGCCTGTATAAAGGAGAACACGAGGCAATCGTGTCGAGAGATGACTATATAGCCGTTCAGCACATGATCAATAATGCGAAATACGGCGGAAAGTCTATTCTGCCGGAGCTTCGAGTGATTGGATCTGGCGTTCTAAAAGGATTTGTCACGATTAGCCCTAAGTGGGCAGGTTTCAAGGCAGCCGATTATTTACAGGCTTCTATGAGTGTCTACACGGACGATACATATTACGGACAGCCTGCAGAGGGTGACGCCACATTCGAGGTGGCAGCTGGAGATTTTGATTTGCGCGGCTTTGAAGTTACGAATTCATCTCTCTTTGATGCGAACAAAAGACCGTATGTCTTATTTCAGAGCAAACAAATCAAGTTCAGCACAGATTGCGTCAGGCAGTTTGGGAAGGACAATAAAGTTGAACTGCTGATTCATCCGGGATTGCGGAAGCTCGCTGTTCGTCGCGCCTCTAAGGATTCTCGCCAGTGCGTACAGTGGTCAAGACCTGACGATGGAAAATACTATGCCAAAGAGATACCATGTACCGCATTTGGTGGAACCCTATTCGAACTGCTCGATTGGGAAACCGATTTTAAGTTCAGGGCCTATGGTAGACTCCTCCAAAACGAAGGAGATTCGGTGTTCCTATTTGATTTGAGTGAACCTGAGATTTTTATCCAGTCCTATCTCATGACGGGGACAGATTCTCCCATCAGCGGCGACGGTGAGCTTTCTCCTCTCTCCGTATCAGGAAAGCGTATTCGGGCAGTTCCTAAGAAACTGGCAGACAGGTTTGGTAGTGACTTTTACTCTCACAGACTTACCTCATCTTCACCGGAATTACAAAGTGAAGATGCATGGAAGCTTTGGCTGGAAGGCCAACTCTTTGAAACCGGTGAGAAGCTTCAAGTCACCAAGTTTGATGAAATGCAGCGATTCATAGCAGAGCAATTAGCCCCCATAAAGCAGATGGAAGAGGTGGATTTTAATGCCTGAAAAAAACGATATTCCAATCTTTCGGAATCTTGATGGAGTGTACTACCGCGTGGTTCGTGATGGTATACATGTCAACAGATGCTTTTCTGATTTGTCCGAAGCCGAGCAGGATGTGATCATGGCAGAGTATAACACGGAACAGCTCAGACGGCTTTGTCGCTATCTCAGCATGAGCCTACGCCAGATTGGAGATGCGCTGAATCTTGTCAGAGACGAATGAAAGGAGAGCAGAATGGAAGTAGAGAATCAGGTTTCTTTCATCTCACCGATGCTGCAGAATACTCAATTCGGCAATATCGATGATGAAACTACCATTACCTTTAAGGAGGATGCGGACACGCCAATGACAATCGACACATCGGCACCAGGCGATGTGATCGAACTTAGTGACGACTTCGATTTTGATGGGTATCAGGTGGTTCGTAGGGAGTTCTTCGCTCATACTTTCGAGCCGTCTATCACCTTCAACAATTACAAAGTTTATGTCAATACTGCTTGCTTGAACAAGTTTCCCCATGCAGACTGTGTCCAACTCTTGATCAATCGAGAGTCGCACATTCTTGCGCTACGCCCTTGCGCCGAGTCAGAGCGAGACGCATTCGCGTGGTGCAACACATCTGGTGGGAAGAGGAGGCCCCGTCAGGTGACGGGTAAGTTCTTCTTTGCAAAGCTCTTTGAGCTGATGGACTGGAATATTGATTACAGGTACAAGCTGATTGGCAAGGTCATCCATGCTAATGATGAGTATCTGATTGTATTCGACTTGAACGCCTCCGAGATTTATCAGCGTATTGCAAAAGACGGAGGCAAGCCCAAGACTGCGCGTACACCTGTATTCCCAGCGGGTTGGAAGGATCAGTTCGGTTTGCCCTATCGTGAACACCAGAAATCTCTGCAGATCAATATCTTTGACGGATACGCGATTTATGGAATCAAGGATAGCTCTGTATCCTCCACGGCATCCGTGGAAAATGTCACATCAGTCCATACCGCATATCAACCAGAGGTACCTGTGCAGGAGGGGAGTGTAAATGGGTAGTACGGATAACAGCGCGATCATGACCATTGACTTAAAGTGGAATCGCTTTCGCATACATAAGTCCACCCTGAACAAAATGGGGAATCCGCAATATGTTCAATTTCTGGTCAATCCAGAAGAAATGTTCATTGCTGTACTTGGCTCAGATCGGCCCCTCGCTGGTGGCACCTCCAACCGAGTGAAGTTGGTTCAAACATCACGCCATTATTCTATTGAGTTCTACAGTAATACACTCCTGTGTGCTTTGGTCAACATGATTGGTACTCTCGACTTCCAATACAGTTATCGTATGAGCGGAGAGGTGGATGTTGCAAACAGAGTAGCCTATTTCTCCATGAAAACCTTAAAGAAAAATGAGAGGAGACCTCCCAACGATGGATAAAGGATTTGCGGTGTTGGAGATCGACCCGGAATTTAAGACGCTCATTCGACCTTTACGGAAAGATGAGTATCTTCAACTCGAAGTAAATCTTGCAGTAGACGGTTGCAGAGAGCCGATCATCACATGGAATAACATCATTGTTGATGGTCATAACCGTTACGAGATATGCAATCGACTTCACATTCCCTATGCTATACGAGAGATGCCATTTGAGAACCGAGAGCAAGCGATTGTCTGGATCTGCAGCAATCAGCTCGGCCGCCGAAATATCACGGAGGAAACCAGACGATATCTCATTGGAAAGCAGTATGAACTTGAGAAAGTAGCGCGTAAGCATCCGCCCAACATCAATGGGTTCAACCAGTATAAGCGGAGAAACAAGGGTGAGCGAGGCGATACTTTTCGGCGCACAGCCCAGAAGTTCAGCGCTCAATACAATGTATCTACTGGATCTGTGCAGAAGTATGCGATCTTCAGTAAGGCATTAGACGTTGTTGGACAGGCAGACCCCGAACTTCCTGGCAAAGTGCTTTCTGGCACTTTCAAAATATCTCACGAGAACCTTGTGGCCCTTTCGAAAATGCCGCCGGAAGAGATCAGGCGAATTGGGTCAAAACCTGAGGACCTGCAACACCCCTTCACCAGTTATAGTGATACGCGAAAAGAATTTGCTGATACAGACGAGGAGCCAGTCGAACCTATGCAGGAGACTTTACCACTTATCAAAATTACACCTATGCACGATCCAGATGCTGAAATCGCCGGTTTGACTCTTACAGTTCCGTCGTGGGTCAGTTCCATTGAAAGAGCCAGAAACAATGCGGACATGAATGCTGCATCCACGGGCGCAAAAAGCAGACTCGAGGAAGCACTGCTATCACTACAGGAGAAGGTGTCCGAGATGCTCTCAGATATCAGGGAGGTAGACTAATGCAAGACTTCAGCAGATTTGTTCCGAATGTCCACTTCGAGCAGATCCCGATCAAAAATCTCGTATCTAATCAGGAATACCAGCGGCCATTGTCTCAGGCTCAGGTTGAAAAAGCCATCGAGGATTTCGACCTGAACCAAATCAACCCGGTAAAGGTGAGCCGTCGTGATGGTGTCAACTATGTCTTTAATGGTCAGCACACCATAGAGATCGTTGCCACTGTGTCTGGTTCAAGAGAGACTCCTGTTTGGTGCATGATTTATGACAGCTTAGATTACAAGAACGAAGCGGACATTTTTGCAAATCAGATGAAGCATGTGCGGCCGCTGAAGCCTTACGAGATATTCATGGCAAATATCGAAGCGGGAAATGAACAGCAGCTTGTTATTAAGCGGCTGGTAGAATCCTATTCTCTTTCTATCGGGCCGACCAAAGCATATGGCATGATCTGTGCGGTTGCTACGCTGGAGCGGATCTACACCAAATATGGTTACCATGTGCTTGACCGAACTTTGCGGCTCTGCGTTGGTACATGGGAGGGAGATATCGACTCTCTCGGTGCAAATGTATTGGCTGGCGTTGCAAAGATGGTCGTGGCATTTGGCGATCAGCTTCGTGATGAAACCTTTAAGGAAAAGGTCGGCTTCATGTCTGTTCGTCAGCTTTCTCGCATTGCTAAAGAGCGCGGTGCAGGCTCTCTCGGCTATGCCGAAGCTATGCTTGTTGCATATAACCGAAAATGCAAGTACACCTTACGAATGACGAAGCTGCATTCTGGGAAGGTTGCGGTAGCAGATGATTTCGTAGAGGAAAATGAAGAACCGCTTGCAGATGATCCTGTCCTTGAGGAATAGCACACGCGGAATGCTCTTTGGCTTGTGACTGGCAAAAAAAGATCCCCCTTGCTCGAAGGGAGATCCGATGGTGAATCAAGCTGTGTTATTCAAGAGCCAGCGAGAAGGCCGGCCGCATATATTCCTGTGCGCTCCGGCTTAATCCGCATTCTGTTGCCAGACGATTCCAGTTATCTCGGACGGTTTTCAGGACATCCGCCGCCATAGCAGTTGCGTCCTTGGTGCTGATCTCACAATACGGTGCGATCTCCAGCGCAAGGTCGAGGGAGATCGTCGCATCGTCCTCGTTTACGCAGAGGGACAGCTCGTCACCCTCTGGGACGGGGTTTACATCGTACAAGGGTGAGAGGTGCCAACCATCCGCCTTGAGGATAAAGCCATGATTTCTCATGTGGTCATCCGTATTGGAAACAGCCATATTGAACACGATCCGCTTCCATAGCTCTGTCAAATCTCTCTTGGGAGCAGCGCCGTTGGCCTTGATAAAGGACACCAGTTCAAGATAACTGGAGCCGTCCGCTGCCGATGCTCCATCCGTTTTTCCAAGCATTGTCATGGCGGACGCGAAATGGATCCGTGCAGCACCATTCCGGTCAAACCTGCGTACAAGGAAGGTGCTTCCGTACTTAGAGAAGTCGATCAACATGGACTCAGGAACATCCAAGCCACAAAGTCTTGCAAGGTCATGGGTGACCTTTTCCCATGCGCCCACATTGATATCGTCGTGCTTGGACGGGAACTTGGCGATCCATAGATTCCCCTTTGTATCCAGAACGGTGGCCTTCGGACGAGCGCCCCCCAGCGAGGAGCCGGGCTTGATAAGCTGATTGATCCATTTCTGCTCAAGACCGGACTCGTCGTTTTCGAATTGGCGGGAGGCTTCCTCCAGCGTTCGCAGACTGGTCCAGGGAGGAGTCGGGGTTTCCGAATCATCCGAAAGGAACGGCCCGTCTTTGTCCAGCTTGAAGCGGATCGCGCCCATCCGCGTCTCGTCATAGACGCCCAGCAGGAAGTCGCTGTCTAAGAGCTTTCGAGGCTTCCGGCCTTCCTGTTCCGCCAGTATTCTTTCTCTGCGCGTCATCAGCAGACGACCCCAACGGTCGGGGGAAGAGTCAGCGAAAAGGCCGAACACATTTTTTGCACCGGTGGGATACTGCCGCCCGGCATACAGTTGAAGATCCGGGTCGAGATACATATAGTTTGCGCTGCTTTTTAACCAGTCAGCATCATACTCGAAGGAATAGCTTTCACGGCCGCGGACATTCTCCACGAAGAGCGTTCCCAGGAAGTTTGGCGTTGTAGATTTGAAGCTCTCATAGACATAAATTATTTTTTGGTTTGACGCCACGGTCAATCACCTCCGTTTCGTGGTGCTCTCTTGCGAGTGGTAAGTTCAAGGTCTTGGAGTTTACGCCCCAGCTCGTCATCCTTTGCAACGAGCAGGAGGTCTTTATCCATATTGTTCAGTGCGTGCAGGACTGCGGCATAGATCCCAATCGCGACAGAGGGGTTTCCCTTTTCAACATTCCACACTGTGGCTCGGCTCACACCGGCTCTTTCCGCGACCAATTCGGCAGACAGATGCCGCCGTAATCTGGCAAGTTTGATCTGTTCTCCCAGCTGTTCTAAAATCGCCTGCGTCTGCGGCAGCACAGCAACACTCTTTCGTCCCATTCTGCACATCACCTCTACATCATCTTTGTGCTTGTTATTATAGACGATACATCTATAATTGTCAATAAATAAAGACATTAAAAGAGGCGCTGCCTGCGATTATCCCATACTTCATTGTGTGCTGTCCATCTTACCGATATACATCTGGACTTACACCCACGCCACGACCTCGGCCAAGCGTGAAGCAGCAAAAACAATGGGCAATATCCTATCCCGTACGGTATAGACCTTTCCGCTATCCGCTCCCGTTGGGGTCAGCGTTTGGGTCAGAAAAAACGGCAAGCAAGTTAGTGGACGTAAAAGTGCGGAAAAAGCCCTGAAATCTACTGATTTCAGGACTTTTCTGGTTGCGGAGACAGGACTCGAACCTGCGACCGCTGGTTGTTGGTAAGGATGGATGATGTTATTCCCCGATTTCCGTTAGTCTCCCGTTGATTTGCTTAAAAGTGTTTACCGCAACATCAAAGTCCTGTTTTTCGTCTGTATAGAGCAGCGTGGTGTGCAGAGTCTCGTAGGTTATTCGGATATCAGCGTCAAAATATTTCTGCCACCCATCAAAGTCATAAGCGCCGGTGGGATCATATTCGGCAGAAATATTGCGTTTTCCGATATAGTAAGAATCCGTATCCTTCGTCAACCGCACCAACCGTTTAAGTTCGTCTGTTTCGGCCAGGAATGCCTGGATCTCCGGCATCTGGTACAGACGGGTCACATCATAGATATGGCGCACCTTACGGTTCAATGTGCCGCAGATGGCGTGGCGCTTTACGGACATGATTTTGTCGATGAAGGTTCGCTCAATATTCAGCGTGTTGATTTCCACAGTTTCCAGTTCAAACCGTTCGATATCATCGGTAAACCCACGGCTTTCCAGAAACTCCTGAATGCAGGTTTTCACCGGCATTTTCTGATACGGGTCTGGACGGACAGTACTTCCAATTTCAAGCTTCACACGGTTTTCAGGATTACCGAACCAAACATACATACTCTTGCTGCGGTTGGAGCGTTCCTCCACGATCTTCTCCGTTTGTGCGCCAGCCGCCATGATCGTTTCGATTTTCTTGATCGTTTTGTCGCAGGCTTTATCCGACAGTTCCATTCCCAGGAAGGTAAGGTCGATGTCCTCGGAAAAACGGTCAATGGAACCTGGGTAGCACTTGCTGAGAGAGGTGCCGCCCTTAAAAACGCACTGGTCTGCATAAGGACTGTCGGCCAGCGATTTCAGCATCATGACGATATAATAGTCGCGCTCGACGGCAGACTCGGAAATGTGTTTTTCATTGGCAACAACGGTGATCAATTCACGAAATTCTTCAGGATGCGTATGCAGTTTCATAAATCTCCTCCATAGTGGGATGCTTATATTCGGATAGGGTGGAGAGGTATTTATTCAGGTTGTTCTCCACACCATAATGATTCAAAATATTCCGCAGGAAAGAAATCGTTTTTTTCTGGTACCGCATTTTCTGGAGAACTTGTTCAAAAACTTTGCCATCGTATTCTTGCGCAAACTTTTCGCAGAACGTAATGAATTGATGATAGTTCAAGTCCTGAATTTCACCGAAATTTTGCAGCACTTCAAGCATATGGATCATACCCTTCACTTCCGGTGTATACACCAAATTGCAGAACTGCAGAAGAACATTACTGATGTTCTTGGTGCGTTGCTCGATCTCGGAAGAGAAAACCTCAACAGTTTTAGCAACCTGCGTGGTGAGTTTCAAACTGTTATACAAGGAATATCCGACAACAGTACCTTTGTCCGGTTCTGTGAAGGCCGCAACGATCTCCTTTTGGGACGGCGGAACAATACCATATTTACTTGTTTTAGGCCGATAATACGTTCCCTTTGCTATTCTGCAAAGTGAACCTGCTTTGCACATCCGACCAAGCGTCTGATAATACGCCTCCTCGCTGACCGCTTCGCTAAGTTGCTCGGTATATAGCTTACTGGCAAAGATCAATTCACTTTCCGGGAACTGCTCCATTGTCTGCGTGATGATTTGCGCACCGGTCACTCGCTCCACCTCCTGTCCCGATGATGTTTATATCTTATGCCGCAGCACGCGCAATGTCAAGTAAATTTCATTTTTACTTGACAATATTGTTTGCGGTTTTTCCGAGACTTATTCATAAAAATTTCAAGATGCCCGGAATGAGTTGCCTCGCTCCGGGCATTGCTGCTTTATTTCTCTGCGGTTGTTTCAGGCAGTGCCATCGCCTGAGCTTGCCGCTCCCGATCCTCAGCAGCGGATGGTGTGCTGAACGAAGCTATCAAAGATAATATATGACCTACGGCGACGCAGAGTTTTCCACCAAGCAGTTGGAAAAGGACTTTGGGGACGCCGCCTACGCGACGATCCGCAGCTTTGTCTTGAAATTTGAGAAGCTGGGACTGATCAAGTCGACGCAGTATGGAAATCGCATGAAGTATGCCGTTCGCGTGAATTAAAAAAGGGGGGGTGTCGGCTTTCTGCCGACACCCCCCTTCCGTTAAGCAGGCTGGTTCTTTATCTCTGTCCTTTTCACTTTGACAACTTCCCCCTTGTAGCCGCCCTCTGCCTTCTGGTTGATAAGACCGATGAACTTGTAGTAGATGTCCACTTGCTGGGTCTTTACACACGTTCGGCGGATTTTCCGTTGTTTCCGTCCGGCCCTGCCCACTCCAATTCCGTTCTGGGTCAAAACTGGGTCAGACACGGTGCGCCCGCACCCACGCCAACAGCGCCTCGTAGTCCATTGCGCCGGAGGCGACAGCCAGACCGACCTCGACAACCTCGTCGTTGGCGCAGTCCAACCGAATACCGTTGACCTCCAGAAAGGTCAGCATCACATACATACCGATGCGCTTGTTGCCATCCACGAAGGCGTGGTTAGAGATGAGCGCATAGCCCAGCCGAGCGCCCTTTTCCTCCCTAGTAGGGTAGAATTCCTGCCCGCCAAAGCCGGAAAAGACGTTCTCCAGCGCGGACTCCAGCAGAGTCTCATACCTGACGCCGATGCTCCCGCCAGTCTCCTCCGCGATGAGCCTGTGAAGCAGCAAGACCTTCTCTTTTGAGAATTTGATCATTTTGCCAACTCCATAAACGCGGGCTTATATTTCTTTAAAATTCTTGCCGCCACAAAGTCGATCTTCTCGTCATCCGTCATGTCGATCAAGGGCGAATTGTCCAAATCAACCAACATATATTTGGGGCGGTTATTTTTGAAAATCACAGCCTGTCCATTCGTTTCAGCGATGCGCGTCACGCGGGAAAAATTCTGATTGGCCTCTGTCACGGAAACGATTGTGTTCGTATCAATGGTCATGGGAACACCTCCTTGCAGCACCTATTATACGCAAATTGTAGGTAAAAATCAACCTATTTTAAGGCGGGCTTTCAATCTGAACCGCATGGCGCGAGTGGCTGGTGCAGCGTAAAAGGAGCCGCGCACATCCAAGGAAGTCTTGAATGCGCGCGTTATGTCCAAACCGCAAAGCCTCTGCTGCGGTATTTGCGAAATTTTCATCCTCTCTTACGATAGAGACCGCGTTTTCCATACACAGAGACCATGGAGGCACTGGAAAGCATAGATGAGTCTGAGCTAACGGCCTCAGAGCTTTCCTACTACATTGGCGTCATGAGCCGTATTCAGCAGATGGTGCTTGCCGCAGTCGGTTAACGATGAGAGGAGATGCAGAAAATGCAGATCAATCTGGGCCATGTCACTGCCAGTTTTACGCTGGATGTTTACGGCCATATAGAAAATGTGTTAGCAGTCCGCGGATCGGATTACAGGATTTTGTTTGACGGAGAAGGAGGGGGAGCGAACCATTCCTTTTTCGCCGCAGAGCAGCGGGGTCTACGCAATGAAGCGTGGTTCAAGCTGTAAAGTTCCATGCCATGTCAACCATTATATTTGAATGGATAGACATGCGATAGGCAGCGAAATTATTGCATATTTGGTTAAGCCCGAAAAATCAAATGAAATAGGTGGACAATCATTTATAAACAGTATATACTGATTATAATAAACAGCTTTCAACACCAAAATAAATTGCCCCTCTGGGGCAAATCTTTTACAAAAAAGCATTCCAACACACCATCGGAGGTGCTCTCATGTCCGTTTCAACTCAATTCCTCCACACCATCCAGCCAGTCTCCGAGGACCGCCCGGCAGAAGCGGTGGCAAGAGAAATTCTTGTGCTGATCCGCTCCGAATACCGCTACACGATCGCGGATCTGTGCCGTATGTTCTGCTGCGAGCGGCAGTGGATCGAAGATTTTTTCGTCCCAAACATCCGCCACATTCACGTCAATCACTTCTTCATGTCCTATATTGTCCAGCAGTTCGCGGACCGTCTCACCCCGGAGGAACAGTCTCACCTGATCCACGGGCACTACTTCCTCTCCGACGC
>OGEU01002800.1_pt1 | contig 11938 bp, 10 predicted proteins | sample 1570651 | NCBI WGS metagenome assembly OGEU01 (sample SAMEA2582129, study PRJEB24529) | metagenome | biome: Human gut stool | place: China | collected 2011 | reverse complement strand
TTCACACTAACGACTGCTCAAAATCATACATTTTCGCTGTTTCTTTATTACGAAATTCATGCTTTTCATAATAGCCGAGCAACTCTCCGTCCTCATCCCGCAATGCCACCATATACACGTCTTTATTTTGCTTTTCATTGTAAAATGTATGGATCATATTTTGTTCGTTGCTGTCCGCAAACCAAGATACTATTTTACGGATCATTTCATTTGATTGCTCGTTGTGGCAGGCAAGCAGACTCTTTCCAACCAATTCCGCTCCACCACGATTTGCATAATTCTGCACTGCTGCCGGATTCATATACACGATCGTATGCTCTGTATCGCAGATTACTACTGCTGCACGATCTTGATCAATCACACTCTTAAACATTTGATGTAACATAGCAATATACCATCCTTCCTTTATAACATAATGCAATTCAGCCTACACCTGAAATTCATTCATCGTGTTCTGCAGAACCTCCACGCTTTGCATTACCTTATTGATTTCTGTTGACATTTCTTCACTGGAGTAAGTGATCTGCCTTCACCGCCCAGCGCATCTTGGTTGACCGTGCCCGCGGATTTCTCGTACATTCCTGTGCCGTTGGACGGATCACATCCCGTGCATACTCTGCATAAATTCCTGCTTTATATCCCTGTTTCAAGGCTTTCTTAACAAGCTTGTCCTCACCGGAATGAAACGTCAGGATTGCAACTCTTCCGCCCGGACGCAGTGCATCCGGTAATTTCTCCATAAACTCATACAAAACTTCAAACTCATTATTCACATCGATTCGCAGAGCCTGAAATGTTCTCTGACAGGTTTTCTTTACGATATCCTTTTTCTCTTGATTGTCTGGAAGAAAAGAAAGTGTCTTCTCGATCACGTTCCTGAGCTTTGTCGTTGTATCAATCCGGTTTCCTCTGCGAATCTCATCCGTGATCGCTTTTGCCAGTTCTTCACAATATGGTTCATCAGAATTTTCATATAACATTCCCGCAAGTTCTTCTCTTGAGATGGTATCCAGACGCTCTGCTGCACTGATTCCCTTTTCCTGATTCAGCCGCAAATCCAGAGGCCCATCGGCTTTAAATGAAAATCCTCTTTTGGGATTGTCGATCTGCATGGACGATACGCCAAGATCTGCCAAAATAAAATCGAATCCTCCCACTTTCTCTGCAATTTCATCAATCGTGCAGAAATTCTGAAGGCAGACCGTCAGGATTTTCTCTCCGAATCCCTGCTCTTCCAGTCGTTTCTTCGTCTTTGCCGATTCCTCCGGGTCTACATCTGTAGCATAGATATGCCCCTGTCCTTTCAGACATTCCAGCATGGCTTTTGTATGCCCGCCATATCCTAATGTTGCATCAAATCCGGTCTGTCCCGGCTGAATATCCAGGAAATCCAGTATTTCCTTTACCATAATTGAAATATGCATCCCGGCAGGAGTATTTCCCTTACGTATCACATGCTCCACGGTCTCCTGATATTTTTCCGGCTGAAGCTCTTTGTATTTTTCCTCGAATTTCTTCGGATATTTTCCTTTATACCGCACACGCCTTTTGTGCGGTGTCTGCTGCTCCTGACTCATATTCTTTTATTTCCTTTCCTAAAATACACTCTGACTGAATTTTTCATTTTTATATATGATGTCGGGGGCAAAAGCCCCCGACTTTGATGCCCACGGATTGCTCCGTGCTACTCACTCTCACAATCCTATCAAATATTTTGGCACATTCCAATGTCATCCGATGTGGAACTATGCTGCTTTCAGTCTTACCATTTCGTACACAGTCAACCATTTCTTTGATTTCATACACAAACCCATTTTCCGTCACCTGATCGGAATATTGCTCTATCAGCTTTCCCTGCCCATCGTACAAAACGATCTGATCTGCATAATGCGGATGTCGGATCATTATTTTTCCTTCTGATCCTGTCAGTTCCAGTCTTTCATCTACATTTGCCAGATACGTGGCAGTCATAAACGAAAGATGCTCCTCATACCGAAGTATAACATGTTCCGTCACATCCACCTGATCTTCATTGTAGATTACCTGAATCTGTTCTTCCTTCCAGTCTTCACCACAAAAATACATCGTCAGTGCCAACGCATAAATTAACAGATCCAATGCCGCCCCTCCACCGGCTTCTTTGTTAAAATAGCGATTTTCTTTATTCTTCGGAGCTGTAAATCCGATTTCAACATTACTGACTGCAAGTTTACCGATACGCCCTTCCTGCAACCATTCTCTGGCTTTTCTATTTGCAGGAAGAAAAAGACTCCATACTCCCTCCATAACAAAAATTTTCTTTTCTTCTGCCAGCCTGAAAATTCTTTCTGCCTCCTCCGAACTTCCTGTCAATGCCTTTTCACACAAAACCGGAATCCCGTATCTGATACATAATTCTGTCAACTGCACATGCATTCCGGTAACCACACCAATATAGACCCCATCCAGCTTTTCTTTCTGAAGCATTTCTTCATAATTTCCATAATAGCTATGTATTTCATATTTCTCTGCAAACTCTCTGGCTCTTTCTTCTGATCTCGCTGCTACAGCAGTCACACAGACCTCTTCTGTCTTCTCTGCTGCATCGCAAAATTTATTTGAAATATTTCCGGCACCCATAACGCCAAAACGAAAAGTTTCTTTCTTTTCCATCCCTTTTCTCTCCTTTACAAGTTATAATCTCGTCATGGCAATCGTTCCTGCAGTCAGAAGTACCAGCCCGGACTTTCTAAACATTTCTTAAATTTTTTGCTTTTTACCTAAGAGGATCGGCATCACCGTCAGAAGCATTGTTCCAAAGCTTGCGATCCCACCAATATAATTGCTGACCGGCTCTGCAACAAAGACTCCCTCAACTCCCATAAAATATGGGAGTAATATCGTCAATGGCACAACGATCACAACTTTTCTCAACAGACTGAAAAAAATTGCCTGCTTCGGGAATCCCAGCCCCACGAATGTCGCCTGTCCGCAGAACATAAATCCCATCATAAAAAATCCTGCAAAAAAGAGTTTCAGTGCCGGTGCTGCAATCTCAGCCAGTGCTTTGTCAGACGTAAAAAATCCCACCAGGAAAGACGGGAAGAAATGAACCGTCAGCCATGCCAGCACCATATAGCTCATAATCATACCGCACGTAACAAAAATTCCTTTCCTGACCCTCTCATATTCCTTTGCTCCGAAATTATAGCCAAGCACCGGTTTTGCACCTTCCGCCACACCGTTTGCCGCAAGATTGAAAATTTCACGCACAGAATTTAAAATCGTCATCGCACCGACATACAGATCTCCACCCCAGCGTGCCAGCGTTGCATTGCAGGCGATCTGACTCAGACTGTTCGTAACGCACATAATAAAGCCTGACAGTCCCAGACCCAGGATGGAAAGAATCATTTTTCTGTCTTTTAGCTTCATATACTTTCTCTGCAACGGGTACTGCACCTTTTTCCCAGTCAGAAACCACAGAACCCACATACATCCTGCCATCTGACTGAGAACCGTTGCGATCGCTGCTCCCCGTACTCCCAGTTTCCACACAAAAATAAAAAGCGGGTCAAGAAAGAGATTCAGAACAGCCCCGATACAGACTGTCATCATTCCCATTGTCCCGAACCCCTGTGCATTAATGAACAGATTCATCCCTGAACTGATCATGATAAAAAGTGTCCCCAGCAGATAAATCTGTAAATAGGATGCTGCCACAGGATAAGTTGCATCCGATGCTCCCAGAAGATACAGAATCGGCTTCATAGAAATATAAAAGACACCCATCAATACAACTCCGGTTAAAATAAGAAGTACGAAGCTTACATTCTCAAGCTTTGATGCCTTTTCCTCCTCTCCTGCACCTCTTGCGATAGACATCAGTGGTGCTCCACCGCCTGAATAAAGCTGCGTAAATGCACTCACGATCGATATGATCGGAAATACCAGCCCCACACCGGTCAGTGCCTGATCTGCTCCCTGACCGATATGTCCTAAATAGACCCGATCTACCAGATTGTATAAAAGCTGCACCGCCTGTGCAATCGTGACCGGAACTGCCATGGACAAAATATTCCGGATCATTGATCCTTTTGAAAAATCATGCTCAACATTCTTTTTATTATTCATTGCTTTCATACTGACTATTATAGTCTTCTTTTCATAAAACACCAGTACCAACTCATTTATCTTCTTTTTACTTTAACGTGCTTTCTCCAACATTTTATAAAGAATCAGCCCGATTCTCACATTCAACATTTCATTTGGATTCTTAAAATCCATTCCTGTCATTTTTCCAATCTTGTCAATTCTGTACGTTGCAGTTTTATAATGAATAAATAATGCCTGTGCAGTCTTATTCAGACTTTGATTATTATCAAGGTAAGTTTGCAGCGTCAGAATCAGATCTTTCCGCTGCGGTTTATTGTAACTGTATAACCGTTGCAAGGATTCAGGGATATAATCCATTAGTGTGTTCAGATCATCAATATCTCCAAGGAGTTTAAAAAATCCAAGATCTGAGTACAGTGTAACTGTCTGATTTTCATTTCCAGAAATAACTTTCGCAATATCCCGATAGGAGATCGCTCTTTTTGCCTCATAATAAGAATCTTTCAGATTATAGATCCCTTTGACCATCTTTCCGATTCCGACCTGGATCTTCTCTGTCTTATGGCGGTAACGGATCGCATTCTGCAATACCGCACACATCTCTTCCATTTTATTCAGATATACCTCACGCTTCTGCTTTTCATCCACTCTTTGAATCATCACGATCTGATCTATATTCCGGTATACATGCTGTCCCGGGCAGAGTGTCATGATCTCCCCTTCAATAATTCCGGTTTCCCGCAACTGTTCACTTGTATACATATCTCCCCGTTCTTTTTGGAAAGTATAAAATGTCACAACCCGGTAATATTCCTCAGAATGGATCTCCAGCAGATTTGCTGCTTCTTCCATTTCTTCTTTTCCAAGCATCCCGCTCAGTACATTATGCACAATATCTCTGTGATATTTCTTTTCAATCTCATTTTGCACAAATTCTGTAACAAAACCATACTGCAGTGTAATAATCGCATTCTCGATCGCCATGCAATCCATTGCTGACAACTTTCTATTTTTCTCTGTCACCACCAGATAAGCTTCCACCTCTTCCATAACACTGATCTTGATTACGTACTGGATTTCTCCTGTCCCCTTTTTCCGTTGCCGCATATAAGAAAATTTCGTAATGACAGATGGAATATACTCTTCAAGATCTTCCCGTAATTCCAGACGCGAATGATCCCCTCCACTGGTCACATAGCAGTTGAGATTACTGTAATAAAGTGTAACCGGATTATCCACCATGTCACTGAGAAGTTCCAGAATATCCTGCGTCTTACTGGATGTGATATCTCTTCCAAAAGAAAGTGTATTGAAATTATCCTGCGTCAGTTTAAAATACCTAAGCCGTGCAACATCTTTTGTAAAAATCCGGTTCATGACAAAACTGATCATTTCCCAAAAGCTGATTTTTTTTGGCATTTCAATCAATGGAATCTTTTTACTTTCGCAATACGTTTTCAGTAATTTGATTTTCTTCTCTTTTTCGCTGATCTGTTCCCGTTCTTTCAAAAGGATTCCACTGATATGCTTCTCCTCAAAAGCGATCAGATACTGATAAAATTCCTCCGCACTGCAATCTCTGTATACATACAGGCTGGTCAGAAGCAGTTCCCCTCCCGTCAGATATCTTGCCATTTCCGGTACTTCTATAATGCGGATACCTTCAATTTTTCGTTTACAGGACTCTTTCCCCTCAAGCAAATTTAACTGCTTCCATTGTTTCTCTGCCAGCAATTTTTCAATCGTATATTCCATTTATTCACCTTTCAGATTTCTTATTTTTCTGCGACAAACTGAGCCGATTGACAAAATGATCATAATAAGACTAATCCATTGAGATGTTGAAATTTCCATCATACTTCCTCTGACCGCATTATATCGCAAATTTTCAAGTACAAATCTTATCATACCATATGTCAGCAAATAAGTTTTTATTATAATACCACTTCTTTTTAATGTGTCTTTTTATTGATATATCTTGCCTTATATTTTGAATAAACGATCGTCTGGTCTTTATACAGACTGTAATATCCTGACAGGGCATAACTGATCGAAATGGCGATCAGATAATACGCTGCCCCTGAAAATCCAAATAATTCAAATGAGATCAGCATGGATGCGATCGGACAGTTCGTCACTCCGCAGAATAATGCCACCATGCTTGCCGCTGCTGCAACTTCCGGAGAAAAACCAAGCAGTCCACCTGCCACACAACCGAATGTGGCTCCCACTGAAAATGCTGGAACGATCTCCCCACCACGATAACCTGCCCGCATCGTGATCGCTGTCAGGATCATTTTCCACAAAAAGTCCAACGGTCTTGCTTTTCCCTGTTCCACTGCCCTTGCGATCAGCTCATTACCTGCTCCCATATAATCTCCTGTTCCAAGAAGCATTGTGATCCCGATCACCAGACATCCTGCCACACAGACACGAAGATACGGGTTCTTCAAATATTTTCCATAAATCCCGGATACTGCCTTTAATGCCACGCAGAATAAAATGCTCAGCAATCCACAACCGGCTGCGATCACTGCCATCTTCAAGCCGCTCTCAACACTTAATTGTGGAATCCTTGCAACCGGAAATGTCTCCGGGTTCAGACCAACTCCTGTCGCAAACTCTGCGGCAATGATCGATGCGATCACACACGGCAGTAATGCTGCATAATACATCACCCCCACGCTGACAACTTCCATCGCAAAGACTGCCGCTGCCATCGGTGTTCCGAAAACTGCAGCAAACGCCGCACTCATTCCACACATGATCATCACATGATGATCTGTCTCATCCAGATGCACCAGCTTTGCCAGCCAGCTTCCGATACTGCCTCCAAACTGGATCGATGCACCTTCCCTTCCTGCAGAACCTCCGGTCAGATGCGTCAGTAATGTAGAAATAAAAATCAGCGGGGCAGAGATAAAGGGAACATTATCTTTTGACTTGATCGTTGATAAAACCTGGTTCGTTCCTCCATCCTGTCTTCCCAGCCTTTCATACATAAATACGATCACGATTCCTGCCAGCGGAAGGCAGAGAAATACCCATAGATGACTGTTTCTGTATTCAGTTGCCGCACTGATACAGGCTGCAAATGCACTGCTTGCCCCACCGACCACCAGTCCGGTCAGAATTGCCAGTAACATCCATTTGATAAAATTAGTAACATCCCGCCTGATCCGTTCGTAATAATATTTTATAAGAATTTTCTTTTTTGAAGATCCGATCGATAACCCTTTTTCTTTCTCTGTCTGCATGATATTCCCCTTACCTCTTTTCTATTTTCCAGTGTATCAAAAAAGCGGGATAAAGTGAAGTGTTAACAGCACTTTCCGGTCAGCTTTCCAGTTAGTTTCCTAAAAATTTTTCAAAAAAAGAACCCGGAAATCTTCTTTTATCAAGAAATTTTTCGGATTCTTTTTTCCTGCTTAGAACCGGTTAAGTTTCCTTTGCAACAGCATTATTTCTTTTTGCATTTATCATAAAATGCAAACATTCCTGCCAGTAATGTTCCTGAAATTGAATGCCATGTACAGGATACTGCACAGATGATCGCTGACTCCGGTGTAGATGCAAACTGAGCTGTCGTTGTAGCAAGATTGGTTGCAAGTCCTGCATTCTGCATACCGACCTCGATCGCAATCGTTCTCTTCTTCGCTGTATTCATGCCAACCAGTCTGCCTGCCCCGTAACCAAGCAGATAACCAAGTCCGTTGTGAAGGAAGACTGCAACAAAGATGATAACTCCTGACTCAAAGAATTTTGCACCCTGAGAAGATACAACTCCACCAACCACACATGCCAGTCCAAGTACGGCGATTCCCGGCATTATTTTCTGCAGTTCACCAAATGTCTTTTTCTTTCCGAATAAATAGTTCAGCAAAAATCCAAGTGCAACCGGAAGAATGACTGTCTCTACGATAGACACCAGCATTGGAAGTGCCTTAATTGAAATATGCGTTCCGCTGGCAAGGAATGAAACTAAAAGTGGTGTCATCACTGGTGAAAGGATCGTGGAAACCGTTGTCATTCCAACAGAAAATGCCACATCCCCTCCGCACAGATAAGACATGATATTGGATGACACTCCTCCTGGACAGCATCCGACCAGAATCAGGCCAAGTGCGATTCCGTCTGGAAGGTTCAAAAGCTTTGTCAGTCCTAATGCCAGAAATGGCATGATCAGATACTGGGCGATCGCACCCACACAGATATCAAAAGGTCTCTGGGCAAGAATTTTAAAATCCTCAGTTGTCAATGTCAGTCCCATACTGAACATAATGACTCCGATGATGATCGACTGGCACGTAAACCTATTGGATACCGGATCTGTAAATAACTGGAGATTAACCCATCCCATCATTCCCGGTACAAAGAACGTAATGACTGCAATCGCAATTACTACGATTGAAGTATAATCTGATAAAAATTTGCTGACTTTCTGTAATGCTTTCATTACATTTCCTCCTTACTTCTGTCCACTCAATAAAAAAGTCCCTTTTCAGAAATCAATCTGAAAAGGGACGAATATAATCCGCGTTACCACCCTGATTCCGCAAAAAATCTGCGACTCTTCACATACCAGCATATGCTATCCATATAACGGTGGATACCGGCGAGGTTTACTGACGTGCATCACGCTTTCAGCCCGCTTCTTAGAGAGGATATCCTTATCCGGTTATTACCTGCTCACACCACCCACAGGCTCTCTGAAAATAATCTCGAATATGACTTTGTTCTCATCAACGAATTTGGTGAACAATATTTTCTTTACGGGGATTATTATAGTCCTCTCACGAAATAAGTCAAGTGAAAATTTTTACTCTTCGCTCTGCTGATTTTGTTCAATTTTTCCAACTGTCACATGATGGATCATTCCAAGAACTGATTCATTTGCATTTACCGGAATTAACCGGATTGATGGATGTCGATTCTGAAATACCCGGAATATTTCATCTGCAAACCCCTGCCCCATGAAATCAATTCCCTGAAAATCAAAAATGATCTCCTCAAACTCATCCAGCCGACGCAGAATCCTTCTTGCCTGTGAACGTGCCACCGGATTTCCCAGCGGACACATCTCTCTCATTGGGATTTCGGTTCTCACAAACCCTCTTTCGATCGGTGCAAAACGGTCAAATATATCCTTTGATGTATGTGCTGGCTGATTTTCCAATTTCATCACTACCATCGTCCCCACTTTCTCTAACCTCGTATAATATGCAATCAGATGCGACCGGATAAAACTTTCCCTGTTTTCGCTTTTCATGGAAAAAATCGCATGATCTGATAATATTGCAAACTCTGTCAACATCCTTGATGAAAAAAAGATGCCTTCTCCTGAATGTTCTTTTAAATTTGTCGTAAGCTTTCCTTTATATAATTCAAGAACTGCCTGTTCTGTACTGACATTTTTTATCCCATGAGCTAAGAGATACTTCTGTATATTCTTAAAAACTCCAATCCCATCATCTACAATAGAAATCTCTGTATACAGGCAATCTCTCTTTACTGCATAACTGATCTTTTCTGCTTCTGAATGCTCGATAGCATTATTCATGATTTCAGCAAATGTATATGCCCATATATCTTTTGCATTTTTCGAAATTTCCTTCAGTTCCGGTAAAATCTCTGCGTAAAAGATTTGATCCTCTTCTAAAGTTCCATCATTACTGACACTCCATTTTTTCTCATAAGTTACAAGTCGATAACCACACTGATTTTTATTTGATACTTCAATCAACTTTTTATCTATGCACATCTTTACATAACGCCGTACAGATGTCTCTGAAATAGAAAATACTTCTGCTGTCTTTTTCAGAAAAAGTGTATCATCCATACGGATTTTTTCTAACATATATAATTGTATCGCTTTTCTCTTCTCTTCACTGAATGACACGCTTCCTTTTCCTTTCTTTAAATCATAATTTTTAAACTATATTTTCTATTTATTAAACTATAGCATTTCCTGATTTAATTTTCAATACACAAAAAAAGACCTTCTCCGGTGTTCGGATTTTTCCACATTCATCCACCGGAAACGGTCTCTTTTTCACTTTTCTCTAAAGTTATCCACTTTTTATTTCACTTCTACAAGTTCAATCTTAAAGTTAAGCTCTTTGCCTGCCATCTCATGGTTTGCATCAAAAGTGATCGTCTTCTCTTCTTTTTCCAGTACTTTTACCGGAAATGGCTGTCCGTACTGATTAGAAAGATAAACCTGCTGTCCAACTTCCAGATTCTCTGATCCCGGAAGCTGTGCGATCTCAAGTGTAAAAATTGCCTCCGGATCCGGCATACCATAAGCTTCTTCCGGCATCAGATGAATATCGACAATCTGTCCCACTTCCATATCCGCTACAGCCGCATCAAATCCTTTAATCATCTGACCTGCTCCACAGACAAATTCCAGTGGCTCTCCACGGTCATAAGAAGAATCAAACTGCGTTCCGTCATTAAAAGTTCCCCGGTAATGAGTACGGCATGTCTTTCCGACATTACGTCCTGTCAGTGTGTTCTCATTTGTTCCTGTATCTGGCATTTACAAATCCTCCATTCATTTCATTCAGTCTCTGTGGAACCAGTATAAGCTGATATGGCTGTAAAAGCAAGCCCCAAACCTTTACTGCATACCACTGTATACACTGCACTGAATACATTTGCTCCGATCCTGAGTGCCACCGCATACGGCATCCCGAAAAGTCCTGAAGCGATCGACAATGCACCAAATGTGTTAAATGCAGTCTGCCATGCGTACCCCGCAGAATATCCTACTCCGATTCCTCCGATCATTCCGATATATGGATAAAATGATTGGGGAAGCAGCAGATACAGTCCGGCAAATAACAGACATCCTACTATATTAAATGCAGCTCTTTTTCCGGCTCTCTCCAGCCCGTCCTCCGGGAATGGAAGACATACCGACATACAGGCGATTCCCGCCCACATTGCCCTGGGCAAGCCTGCCAGCGACATAAACAGCATTGCACTGGAAGCGATCAATGCCAGCCGGATATACCATCTGCTTCTTGCGGAATGGACATCAAACTCCCTGAACAGATCAAGGAATGTCCTGCGATATGGTCTGTTCTTCTGATTTTTATAAAATATGATCATACAGAGAATCATTCCGACCAACAGCCCTTCCACTCTGCGGACATACATCTTGCCTGTTACGTCATATCCCTGGAGCAGAAGATACCCCAGTACAAAAGTAGAATGATTATACATGATCACATTATGACATCCAAGGATCATCAAAAGTAAGATGCAGATTACATTAATAAAAAATGCAGGAACCGGAGAAACCAGATTGCTGATCCTCGGTCCTGTCATCAGGATCGTAAAGATTCCCAGGATCGATCCAAGACCATGTGTAGTCCGTATTCCAAAATCTGCCTGTCGCAGTACAAGCACAGCTAACAGGACTGTAACTCCTACTACACTGTTATCTTTTCCCGTCAGACTACTGTACAATGATACCACTGCCACGCAAAAAGCCATGACCAGATATACCTTAAAATTATAGATCAGAATATGTCTTCTTTTTTCCTTCTTATCTTCTGTTGCCCGGATCAGTTGCTTCGACCCAACCGAACTAAGCTGTAGTTCCTGATAAATTGTCATACTGCCATTTCCTCCTGCTATTTTTCCAAAGCAACGAGAAACTATAATACAATTTTGCAGATACGTCAAGCGGTATCTGGCATAAAAATACCCCCGGGAACTTGACTCATCCCCGGAGGCATCCATACCTGTTCTGCTGAATCCATTTGTCAGGCAACTTATTGATGTCGGGGGCAAAAGCCCCCGACTTTGATGCCTACGGATTGCTCCGTGCTAC
>OGEU01002799.1_pt1 | contig 11946 bp, 6 predicted proteins | sample 1570651 | NCBI WGS metagenome assembly OGEU01 (sample SAMEA2582129, study PRJEB24529) | metagenome | biome: Human gut stool | place: China | collected 2011 | reverse complement strand
TTAAAGCAGGAAGAGGACAATGAGATGATCAGGTGCATCCGTGGTATGAAGATGGAGAATGGTCAGTTATATGATCTTTTGGATGGTATCCAGAAGGGAACAGTTAAATTTCAGGTAAGCAGGGAGTCTGACGAAGAAGGTTCGGGCTCCTTTGTATTCACAGAAAAAAATAAGGAGGAAAATCAGAATGGTGAAATGGAAGAAAATGAATAAGAAAATGGCAGGAGTGTTGTTGGGAGTCATGATGCTTTTTACAGCATCAACCACAGCATTTGCCTATGTGGATGAATCAGCAGAGGCATCCAAAGCAGAGACAACTCAGACAGAGCAGTCAACAGACAAAGAAGACAAAAAGGACGAGGCGGCAAGTACAAGTGAGGTGTTGCCGGAAGATGGAACAGACAAGGGAACTGCATTTACGACACCTGGAAATGGTGAAGTTAAAGATGACATTACCGATGATTCCACAAAGGAGTTTCTTACAGTTACAACGAAGAATAATAATACTTTCTATATCGTGATCGACCGCAGTGCCACATCCCAGAATGTCTATATGTTATCCCAGATTGATGAAAATGATCTTTCAGAGTTTCTGGATAAAGACAGCACTGCTACTGTCGTAACACCACAGCCAGATACATCAAAGGTTGTGCTGGATGAAACAAATAATGAGGATATAGACAAGGAAGCTACCATTGATCCGGAGAAAACAGCATCTACCAAAACCAATATGGGTGCAATGGCAACAATCCTGATCCTGGCTCTCGGCGGTGTAGCAGCATACTACTACTTCAAGATCTATAAGCCAAAGAAAGAGGAAGACGAGGATGATCAGCCGGAAGGGTTGGAAACAGGTGGACTGGAAGAAATTCCGGATGAGGAAGAGTCTGAAGACGAAGATTTTGAAGAAAATGAAAAATAAATAAACTTTTTTAGCGGAGGGGGCTGTAAAACATGCTCTCTCCGTTTCGTTATATGAAGGAGGTTATACATCATGTATTTAGTAATTGCAGAAAAACCAAGTGTATCAAGAGCAATCGCAGAAGTGATTGGAGCACAGGAACGAGAAGACGGATATTTAAGAGGAACCGACTGTATGGTCAGCTGGTGCTTCGGACATCTGGTCGAGTATGTTTCACCGGATGTCTACGATGAGAAATTTAGCCAGTGGAGATATGAAGATCTCCCGATCATCCCGAAAGACTGGAAAGTTACAGTCTCAGAAGATAAGAAAGATCAGTTCTATATCTTAAAAAGACTGCTCAACAGTCCGGAAATTGAATACGTCGTAAATGCCTGTGATGCCGGACGTGAAGGAGAATTGATCTTCAAACATGTCTATGACTTATCCGGAAGTAAAAAGCCGGTGAAACGATTATGGATCAGTTCTCTGGAAGATTCAGCAATCCTTGATGGAATGCAGCATCTGAGATCCGCAGAGGAATACCGACATCTGGCCGAAGCTGCTGTATGCCGTTCTCAGGCTGACTGGCTGGTAGGAATGAATGCAACCAGAGCTTACACCACAAAGTACTTCAAAAAGCTGACCGTTGGAAGGGTTCAGACACCGACACTTGCCATGCTGGTAGACCGTGAAAGTAAAATCATGAATTTCAAGAAAGAAGCCTATTATATGGCTCATATCATGGAAAATGGTCTGGATGCTGTATCGGAGCATATCAGTGATAAAACGGAAGCAGAGAGGATTGCAGGAGCCTGTGAAAACGGACAGGCTCTTGTCACTTCTGTGATAAAGGAAGAAAAGTGGGTGGCACCACCGAAACTCTATGACCTTACCACACTCCAGAGGGATGCAAACCGTCTGTTTGGCTTTACTGCCAAGCAGACATTGGAATATACGCAGAGCCTTTATGAGAAAAAGTTAGTAACATATCCGAGAACAGACAGCCAGTACCTTTCCGATGACATGGAAGGTACTGCAAAAAATGTGATCGAAGCGATTTTCAATTCTCTGTTATTTGAGCAGAATGTCATGTTCAATCCGGATATAAAAAGAATTTTGAACAGCAAGAAAGTGACAGACCACCATGCAATCATTCCGACCATGGAGATCATCAAACAGGATTTAAAAGCAATACCGGAGAGTGAGATGAAGATACTTTCCCTGTGTGCTAACCGTCTGCTGTGTGCGACCGGGGAGAAGCACATTTATAATTCCACAAAGGCAGAGCTTACCTGCAACGAGATTGTGTTTAAGGTATCCGGTAAGGAAGTATGGAAAAATGGATGGAAGGAATTTGATGATTTCTTCAAAAATTCCTATAAGACCACAGAGGATAAATCGGATGCCGAGGAAGAAAAGAAGCTGCCGGAGCTTCGTGAGGGCATGATGATTGCAGTGGAGCAGACAAAGGTTTCCGAGCATTTCACACAGCCACCGAAGCATTATACTGAAGATTCCCTTTTGTCGGCAATGGAGCGAGCCGGAGCAGAGGATATGGGTGATGAGGTGGAGAGAAAAGGACTTGGCACACCTGCCACCAGAGCCGATATCATAGAAAAGTTGGTAAAAGACGGATTTGTGAAACGTGAGAAAAAGCAGATGATCCCGACAGAGGACGGAATGAAGCTGATCACGATACTTCCGGATGTAGTAAAATCTCCGAAACTGACCGCTGACTGGGAGAATAAGCTTACTCTTGTATCCAAAGGAGAAGTTGCTGCAGAACAGTTTATGTCAGGTATTGAAGCAATGGTAACTGATCTTGTAAAGACCTATCACAGCGTTAGTGATGAACATAAAGCCATGTTTGGCACAGGCAAGGGTGGACAAGAAGTGCTAGGCAAATGCCCGAAGTGTGGTGCTGATGTAGTCAAGGGAAAATTCGGAGCGTATTGTACCGGGAAATGTGGCATGAATGTCGGCAAGGCACTTGGGGTAACACTTTCCGATACACAGGTCAAGAGCCTGCTTCAAGGGAAAAAGATACTTGTAAAAGGTCTGAAGGGCAAGAAAGGCAGCTACGATGCTTATTTGATTCCAGAGAGGATAGAGGAGTTTTCTTACACGAAGGACGGTAAAGAAATCAAGGGATTACAGTATAAATTTAAGATGGAATTTCCACCGAAAAAGGACAAATAGAAGAAAACAATTCCAAAATAATTTGTAAGATTTTGTCGAAAACTGTCATGTATATAGTGAAGGGAGGACTTTGGCATGAATAAGGAAAAAGAAATAGATATGCTGAAAGAAAAACTTGACTATTATACGTTGGTAGCAACCGATGAGGAATTTGATGCCGAGGAAGTTATAAAAATTGTAAAAAGGCTGGAAGAACTTGAACCGACAGAAGCACCGGAAAAATCTGTCGATGAATTTTTGGACGATTTCTGGAAATATTGCGAGGAACGAGAAAGGGAGGAAAAAATACTAGAAGAATTTCGGAAGCAGAAATAGCTGTATCTATGATGAAAAAAGTGTGGTATTATGAGAGAAAGAAATTTACAAATCGGAAGTTGACAAGGAGTTTTGATAGCGTGAAAAAAATATTTCTTAAAATTGTGATAGGGGTTGTTCTTGCTTGTATTTTATTTGTTTGTTTTCTTTATACGAACAATGAGATCGGCGTGACTTCATCTAAGCTGGAGGCAGATATTCGTTCGTCGCAGAAGATTAAGGATGATTGGACGGTCGATGGAAGCGTTTCCAGCACGATGGCTGCATATATTTCTTACCCTCAGGATTTGAGTGACCATTCTTTTTCCGTCTATGTCAACCGCCCTGGTCTTTCCTTTGGATACTTTTTCTGTGGGGGTGGAAACCTTTCGGGGGTTCAAAGAGGAATTGCCGAGTACACCGTAGAAGGATATAATGAGCGAGCATTTATTTCTATGAATCAGCAACAGGTAACACAGCTTGAAATAGATGACGGCAACACAATTCAAGTGCTTGACATTGACAGCAATAAACCTTTTGCGATTGTTTTGCCTATAAGTGCGGGAACCATTACATTCTATGATGTGAATGGCAATACTGTGGAATACTGGAACAATTCTCTTTGACAACTTCAAGTTTGTCGGTGCAACACTAATACCACACAAAACTTAATATCAACACAGCGTCAGAGCGTATGGGAAAACCTGTACGCTCTTTTTTTATCAAAAATGGAGGAAAATCACATGGAAGAAACAAATGTAACAATGACAGCAGAGGAAATGCAGGGCGAACCTGCAGCAAAGGAAAATGAGACAAAGGCGGAGAAGTTTATCCGTATTGGCGAGTACCGCATGAATAAGGCGGTGGATGCCATTGGCAGGCTGGAGAATCTTGCAAATCGAGGTTCCTACGAGTATACACAGGAACAGGTGGACGCTATGTTTCAGGCATTAGAGGGGAGGGTTGCGGAAATTAAGGCAAGGTTTACGCCTAAGAAAACGGCTGAGAGTAAGACTTTCAGCTTTGGTACAACAGAATAGGAATGTAACGGGAAATAAAGGAAAGGCAGTCATGTAGTGTATGTGGCTGCCTTTTTGTCGTATCTATGACAGGAAGGAGAACTGCGTGAGAAAATATGATTTTATATCGGCTCTGGCAAAGGAGACAGCAGCCGAGGTTGTCAAAAATCGTGAGGAATGGATGAAATACCTTACTACAGCGGCGAGATTATACAAGTATCCGTTCCGGGAACAGCTTTTAATCTATGCACAAAGACCGGACGCAACAGCGTGTGCTTCCATAGAGCTGTGGAATGAGCGTATGCACTGCTGGGTAAACAAAGGGGCAAAAGGTATCGCACTTTTGGACGAGGATGATGCACATGGAAAGCGTCTGAAATATGTATTTGATGTTTCTGATGTCCATGCGGCAAGGAGAATCGGACGGTATCCGGAACTCTGGGAATTACATGAGGAACATAAGGAAGATGTCATCAAGCGTCTAGAGCAGACCTATGGTGCCACAGATGACAAGAAGCTGTTTGAAGAAAGACTTATGGAGATAGCTGAGAGGATTGCGGCAGATTATTATGAGGAATTGCTGCCGGTTCTGCAGTACATGATCGAGGGCAGTTTCCTTGACGGACTGGATGAGCAAAATGTCGGTATCCGTTTAAGAGATACTTTATCGGAGAGTATTTCTTTTACACTTTTATCTGCCTGTGGCGCAGATATGGAGGAGTATGGTTCGGAGTTTTCTTTCGATTTTATCCATGAATTTAATTCCATGGACACCCTTGCAGTACTTGGAGATGCAGCCAATGAGCTTGCAAAACCGGTACTTTTAGAGATTGGAAGAACCATAAGGGCATATAACAGAAGCCACGAACAGGAACAAACAGAAAATTTAACGCAGAAAGGACTTGCAAATACTTCTGAAATAGACTACAATGCGTTAAAGCGTGAAAGCAAAAGCGGACATGAGGAATATAGTGACAACAATCCAAACAGCGTAGAAAGGGGCAATAGAGATGAATCTGACATACGAAAAGAACGGGGATTATCTGATACCGACATTACAGGCGGACATTCAGCCGGAGGGAACCGTAACGAAGTACGGAATGATGAGGGAGACTTATCTGAAGGAGAACCACAGGGGCGTGTACTCAGCGTTTCTTCTGAAAGGGACATTGAAAGAACATCTGCTGACCATTCAGAAGCAGGCAGAGGAGAGAATGGAGAAGCTGACAAGCCAGATGGCGGCAACCGAGGGAGTGACAGAACAGCATTCGGAACCGAGCAGATGCTTTGGGTAGCGAAGATGAACAGCATTCGGAACCGAGCAGAGGAAGTGGTTCTGGGAGAACTGGTTTACAGTCTGTAACAGACACAGATGATCTTCTCCGGGGAGAAGCACCGGAATCTACCTTTACACAACTCAGCCTGTTTCCTTCTTTTGAGGAGCAGGTCGGAACAGTCGCAGCAGCGGAAGCAAGTATGAAATATACCATGCCCGCTGCTTTTTCTTTGCCACAGAATGAGCTTGAAACCATTTTAAGGAGTGGCGGAGGAAAACAGCACAGCAGAAAGCGTATTTTTGCAAAGTACACAGAGGGCAGAAATGCCGAGCAGATGGTGGATTTTCTGAAAAATGAATACGGTCAGACCGGAAAAGGCTTTGAAATCAATGGGAATCCGGTATCGGTGTGGTTCGATGAGCATGGCATGAGTGTCGGCTATGGAACACAGGCAAGGGAAACACCACTTGTTACTATGAGTTGGGAAGAGGTAGAGAACCATATCCGCTCTATGATTGAAAATGGCACTTATATGAGTGCGAGTGAAGCATTTCTTGTGGATACGCAGGAGCGGAACCGTGTTGCTAATCAGATATTTTTCTTTCTTAGGGATGGCATGGATGAGACACCGGAAGAACTTGGATTAAAAGCCGGAAACTATCCGGAGAGTGAAGCAAAACTCATGGAACTTCTTTCTACCCATGAGGGCAGGGAACAGCTTAAAAATATTTTGGAAGATGCGGCAAACCGCCTTGCTTCTGGAGAAGCAGAATTAAAATGGCGGCATGTGAAATCACCGGAATATCTGTTATCGGAGATAGCAGACCTTGACAGGGAGAGACTGGAATTTCCATTGCCGGATGCGGTGGAGGTAGCACAGGAAGATTTTATCACGCAGGATGAAATTGACTATGCACTTGGCAGAGGAAGCGGCTATGAGCATGGAGCTTTCCGCATTTATGAGTATTTCATGGAAGGACATGACCAGAAGGAAACAGTTGCCTTTCTGAAAAATGAATATGGTATTGGCGGCGGTTCCGGTGGACTTCCAGGCAACGATGATTCCCATAATGAACATGATGGAAAAGGTATCCGTCTGGAGAAGGGCAGCTATGGAAATCCGTATGCAAAAGTGCTTCTGAACTGGAATGTAGTCGAGAAAAGGCTACGTGAGCTGATCCATGAGGATAAATATTTATCTCCACAGGGGAAAGAAAACTACAAGGCATACAAGGAAGAACAGGCAGAGAAAGCAAGACAGCGAGAGCTTTCCCGTCTGGAGCATGGACAGCGACTTGAATGTAAGAAGGACATCGAAGCCTTGATTGCCGAGAAATTCAATGGTTTTGTGCTTCCGAGGAATACCGCAGATGAAATCATAGATAAATATGGCATTGACTGTGTGGAATTTGTTCTTGCAAATACCGTCACGCATTTTGATTATGATGGGCGGTTTTCGCAGAACAATAAGGAATGGGCAAAAGGCATTGTTGCGGAAAATGAGTGGGAGAACAACGATCTGATTCTAAGCTCACATCCGGCAGTGCTGGACGGATTTACCAATCAGGCGAGAAGATATATCAATGTGATTTGGGAAAAAGAAAAGGAAGCACAGCAAAAGATCACGATTGATGGATATGAGTGTGTTCTGGTTGATGAGTGGGGCAGTGAAAAAGAGAAATATCTGCTTGGAAATGACATTGAGGACAGCAGTTTTTATTATGCACAGGTCAATGGGAAATCCTTTGAATACGACCATAAGCCGGAGCGTAGCGAGGTAGAGGACGATTATATCAATGCCATTGCAGAGGAAGATATTGACCGACACGAAGCAGAGGTGTTTTCAAGGTTTGAGGGGACGGATGGTATCGCAGAGCCGGATGAAACTGAGCCACAACAAGAATTTTCACAAGAGGAATCGCAGAAATTATCATGGCATGTGGTACATGATGCAGATGATGAATATGGCAATCCGACACAGTGGAGTGCAACCTTATCAGAGGGAATATTCCTTTGGATTGATAAGGAAGTGGACGGATATGCTATTTATGATACGGCAGACACCACCCGTCCGGCATTGGAGACATTTTCGACTTTGCAGGAAGCAATGGATTGGGGGAATGAGCTTGCAGAAAGTGGCAGGGAAGCAGAAGCGGAGTTTTCTGACGAAAAGGAACAGAATGTTGTTACAAAACAGACAGAAGATGAACTGGACAGTATAGATACGCAGTCTGCCCGTGAGAGTCTGGAGAATGGTGAAGCAGACCGACAGACAGAGGAAATGCTGTCACAGGTGCTTACAGGAGACTGGGAACCGATTACTCTTCCTTCACAGGAAGAAAATAAACCAGTACCGGATAAAAGCAACGCTGTCAATTTCCATATCAGCGATGACCGCTTGGGCGAAGGCTCTCCAAAAGAGAAATTCCAGAGAAATGTTGCAGCAATCAGGCTGTTGGAGCAGATCGAGGGCGAAAACCGTTATGCTACACCGCAGGAACAGCAGATTTTATCCCAGTATGTCGGCTGGGGTGGTCTTGCCGATGCGTTTGACGAGAGCAAATCAAACTGGTCAGCAGAATATCACCAGTTAAAGGAACTGCTATCACCGGAGGAGTACCGCATGGCAAGGGAGAGTACCTTGAATGCCCATTATACAAGTCCGGTCATTATCCGCCAGATGTACGAAACATTGGAGAAAATGGGATTTTCCAAAGGAAATGTACTGGAGCCTTCCATGGGTATCGGCAACTTTTTCGGTATGATGCCGGATTCCATGAAAGAGAGCAGGCTTTACGGAGTAGAGCTGGACAGCATTACCGGACGCATTGCAAAGCAGCTTTATCCGCAGGCAGATGTGCAGATCAAAGGCTTTGAAAAGACCGATTATCCGAATGATTTCTTTGATGTGGCAATCGGAAATGTGCCTTTTGGTCAGTATAAAGTGGCAGATAAGCAGTATGATAAAAATAATTTCCTGATTCACGATTATTTCTTTGCAAAGACGTTGGATAAAGTGCGTTCCGGTGGTGTGGTTGCTTTTATCACAAGTAAAGGAACTATGGACAAGGCAAGTTCGGAGGTCAGAAGATACCTTGCACAGCGTGCAGACCTGCTAGGTGCGGTGAGACTTCCGAATACCGCATTTAAGGCAAATGCAGGAACAGAAGTGACTTCGGATATATTATTTTTCCAGAAGCGTGACCGCATGGTAGAGCGTGAGCCGTACTGGGTACATCTGGGAGAGGATGCAGATGGCATTGCAATGAACGCTTACTTTGCACAGCATCCGGAGCAGATCGTAGGAAAGATGGAAATGGTATCCGGTCCTTATGGCATGGAAAGCACCTGTAAGGCAGATGACAGCAGACCATTTGCGGAGCAGTTAGCGAAAGCACTTCAAAACATTACGGGACAGATTGATACGATTGATCTGGATGAGGAGCTTGCGGATGATATGAGCAGGCAGAGTATTCCGGCTGATCCGTCCGTTAAAAATTTCAGCTATACCGTAGTTGAGAATGAAGTGTATTACCGTGAAAATTCTGTCATGAAGCCTGTAGAAGTATCAGACACCGCAAAAGAACGTATCAAGGGAATGGTGGCAATCCGTAACTGTACGCAGGAGCTGATTGATATGCAGCTTGAGGAATATTCCGATGCGGCAATCAAGGGAAAACAGGCGGAATTAAACACATTATACGATTCTTTCTCGAAAAAATATGGTCTGATCAATTCGCAGACGAATAAGAGAGCCTTTAATCAGGACAGCAGTTATTGCCTGTTGTGTTCTTTGGAAAAACTTGATGATGAGGGCAATTTCAAGGGCAAAGCGGATATGTTCACGAAGCGTACCATTAAAAGGGCAGAGGTGGTCACAAGTGTGGATACTGCAAGTGAAGCATTGGCAGTATCTTTAGCAGAGAAAGCTAAAATCGACCTTGATTATATGGCAGAGCTGACTGAAAAGGACAAGGATACGCTGATTGAGGAGCTTCGTGGTGTTATTTTCCAGAACCCGCTTACCGATGTCTGGGAGACAGCAGACCAGTATCTCAGCGGAAATGTGCGTGAGAAACTTGCCATTGCAGCAACCTATGCAGAAAATCATCCGGAATATGCTCCAAATGTGCAGGCTCTTACGCAGGTACAGCCGAGGGAGCTGGACGCATCGGAGATTGAGGTGCGTATTGGTGCCACATGGATTGATCCAAAATATATCAATGATTTCATGCGTGATACGTTCCAGACACCGGAGCATTTATTCCGCAGAGATACGATTGGGGTGCAGTTTTCGGGTGTGACCGGAGAGTGGAACATTAAAGGGAAAAACGCTGATTTTGGAAATACGCTTGTCAACATGACCTATGGTACAAGCCGGGTAAATGCCTATAAGATACTGGAAGATTCCTTAAATCTGAAAGACACAAGAGTTTATGATACCATTGAGGAAGATGGAAAGGAAAAAAGAGTTCTTAATAAAAAGGAAACCATGATTGCAAGCCAGAAGCAGGAAGCGATAAGGGAAGCATTTAAGGACTGGGTATTCCGTGATCCGGAGCGCAGGCAGACACTTGTGGCAAAATATAATGAGCTTTTCAATTCCACCAGACCAAGAGAATATGACGGTTCGCATCTGAAATTTCCGGGCATGACACCGGATATTGAATTAAAGCCGCATCAGAAAAATGCGGTTGCCCATGTGCTGTATGGGGATAATACCCTGCTTGCACACTGCGTTGGTGCCGGAAAGACCTTTGAAATGACAGCGGCGGCAATGGAAAGCAAGCGTCTGGGACTATGCCAAAAGTCATTATTCGTGGTGCCGAACCACCTGACTGAACAATGGGCAAGTGATTTCTTACGGTTATATCCAGGAGCAAATATCCTTGCGGCAACGAAAAAGGATTTTGAACCCGCCAACCGTAAGAAATTTTGTTCCCGTATTGCAACAGGTGATTATGATGCCGTTATTATCGGGCATAGTCAGTTTGAAAAAATCCCGTTATCACAGGAAAGACAGGCAGCCACAATCGAAAAACAGATTGATGAGATTGAGCTTGCTATTGATCAGGCAAAAAGAGACAACGGGGAGCGTTATACCATTAAGCAGATGGAAAAATCGAGGAAAGCATTGCAGGTGCGGCTTGACAAGTTAAATGACCAGAGCCGTAAGGATAATGTCGTGACTTTTGAGCAGTTGGGTGTAGACAGGCTGTTTGTGGATGAGAGCCACAATTACAAGAACCTGTTCCTTTATACGAAAATGAGGAATGTGGCAGGCATCGCACAGACAGAAGCACAGAAGTCATCTGATATGTTTGCCAAGTGCCAGTATCTTGATGAAATCACAGGCGGCAAGGGTGTAACTTTTGCGACCGGAACGCCAATTTCCAACAGCATGACGGAGCTTTATACGAATATGCGTTATCTCCAGTATGGTACGCTTCAGAAGCTGGGACTGGGACATTTCGATGCGTGGGCGGCTTCTTTTGGGGAAACACAGACCGCCATAGAACTTGCACCGGAGGGAACCGGATACCGGGCAAAGACAAGATTTGCGAAGTTTTTCAATCTTCCGGAGCTGATTGCACTTTTCAAGGAGAGTGCGGACATTCAGACACCGGATATGTTAAAACTTCCTGTGCCGGAAGCAGAGTATGAAAATGTGGTATTAAAGCCGAGTGAATTTCAGAAAGAAATGGTGGCGTCTCTTGCGGAACGTGCTGAAGCAGTCCGGGACAGACAGGTGCAGCCTTACGAGGACAATATGCTAAAGATTACCAATGACGGAAGAAAGCTGGCACTTGACCAGAGGCTGCTCAATGATATGCTTCCAGATGAGGAAAATTCCAAAGCGGCAACCTGTGTGGAGAAAGCCTATGAGATATGGGAGAACACCAAAGAGCAGAAGTCAGCACAGTTGATTTTCTGTGATCTTTCTACACCGAAAGGCGATGGCACTTTTAATGTGTATGAGGATATAAAAAACAAGCTCATGGAAAAGGGAGTGCCGGAGCAGGAGATTGCATTTATCCATGATGCCAATACAGAACTTAGAAAAGCGGAGCTGTTTGCAAAAGTAAGAAGCGGACAGGTTCGTTTTTTATTAGGTTCCACAGCAAAAATGGGAGCAGGTACGAATGTGCAGGACAGATTGATTGCACTGCATCATCTGGATGTGCCTTGGCGTCCTTCTGATGTAGGACGGATTTTGCGGACATTCAAAATAAAAAAGAATGTGGAGGTAACA
>OGEU01002791.1_pt1 | contig 11968 bp, 9 predicted proteins | sample 1570651 | NCBI WGS metagenome assembly OGEU01 (sample SAMEA2582129, study PRJEB24529) | metagenome | biome: Human gut stool | place: China | collected 2011 | reverse complement strand
GAAACCATGGCATAGGATAAACCTTCATATTATACCCCCAAACGCTAATAGCTATTAAAAATGCTCCTATTACAGAGCTAAGACAAATTCCAAATGCTCCTAATTGTCTAACTAACACGTAACCTAAAATCGCTTGAAATATACTAAAAGAAAAAGTAATAACTCCAAGCCCAAATGTCTTCTTTGAAGTATATATAAATTGTATTACCAGACCGTACATAGTGTTAATTAATGAAACTAACATAATCCACGGTATAAACATAAAAGCTCCTATATATTTTTCACTTAATAAATAGTTAAGTATTCCCCATGCAATAATAACTGCGATAAAATACACAACAGTAAATAACAACATTAATTTATATGTCAATGCAACGATTCTCCTTTTCTCTACATTCAAATCAACAACATTATTTATTTTTTTTTGCAAATAAGGTATATATGCATTATTGAATGATTGATTAAATATATTATAGACACCACCTAAACTTAATGCCATTGAATATAATCCATTCACAGATAATCCACAAAAATTTGTCAATAATATCTTATCAATGCCACTCTTAAACCAAAAAGATAAAGAATGTGGTAACAAAGGCAAGCCAAATTTTAATAATTTTACACAAAAAGAGGCAGAAAACTGAGTAACAATATACCCTCTTTTATACAATATAGAAAGTTGTATCAATGCAAACAGAAATTGTGTTATTACACTACTATAAATTTTCCCAAGCGCTTGCATCTTGCAAAATAGAACAAAATAAGACACTAACAACAATTGAACAACAACTTGAGAGAGAGAAAGCACAACAAAATTTCTCACTTTATCTTCTAATCTCAAAATTATCATTCCTAGGGAAAAGAAAAGATTTGCGCATGCAGCCAATAATGCCAATAACTGCAATGATAAATCAATCTGCAAATATTTATAAATAACATTAGAAAAAAAGAATATAATAACAGAAAAGAAAAGACAAATACACAACACAATAAGAATTAAATTAGAAATCATTAATGCATTTTCCTTTTTTTCTTGTTCATAAAAGAAATATGGTAAAGAATTTACAACAGCCATACCCGCCAGCAATGAAGTTATAAGTTGTAAGACATCAAAATTTGCAGCTAAACCAAGCTGATCAGGCAAAATATAATATGAAACTAAAGGAAAAATAAGAAAAGATATTCCTTTAGATAAACCATCAGTAAAAGTATATACAACGGTATACTTAAATATTTTATTCTGAAAAAGAAACTGTACGGTATTCCTTAACATTAAAGGTATTGTTCAAAGAAAGACTTGTATGATGAGTCTATATTATTTACAGTACATAAATACTCAAATGTTTTTTCTATCAAATGATCGTTATTCATAAGTTTATGATAAGAGTCCACAACATTCATAGGACATGTAAATTTACATAAAGTATTTATATCTCTATATTTATCTTGAACCGATCCTGTATGGTAAACCAATAAATTATGTTTCAGATATACCATTTCCACCAATACTGAAGAACTGCCAGATATCGAAAATTGTACCATTCCTGCATAGTCCTCCATTGAAATTCCCTTACAAACACATCCTACACAATACTGTTCGTTTATAATATTAGAAAAATGATTTTCTGCATAATTAGGATGTAACTTTAAATAATATTTATAATTTATTTTTCGGCTCAAAACATTAGCAGCTTCTATTAATTTTAAATTTTCCTTTTCAAACATTGGGTGACCTATAATAACACCAAAACAATGTTCTTTTGTTGGTTCAATCGTGATATTATTCTTTCCTATAAAACCTAATATTCCGAGTATTTTTATTTTAGAAACAGAAAGACCTTCTTTCATTGCTTCATCAGCTGTAAATTGATTCCAACATAAAAAATAATCAGAGTTAGAACTTCTAAATTCTATAGCACAATTTTCTAATATATTTTCACGATAAGCAACAAATTGCCCATGTTGTAAAGTTGCTGTTTTTATATTATACTTCTTAAAATATTCTACAACAAAGGCATTTTCAACATCAGAATCATAAGAACAGACTAACAACTTATACTTATGTACTCCATTTCTTTTTAATACTGTTTGCAAATTATACAATAGGAACAATTCATTAGCAATCCACATTTTCTCAACAAATGGACTTCTCAAAAACAAAAGTTGCAGCATCCATATCGGATAAAAACAAACAAGTATTTTTATTGTTAAAAAAGAGATTCTTAGATATCTATTACGAATCCCACATAACAAATCTCTTTGTTCAATTAACCCAGCTGCTTTATAAAATTGCTCTATAAAACTTTTACGTTCCACATAATGAGTAAAAAAAAGTACATGCGAATTGTTTTCCTTTTCAAATATCCAACAATTAGTATTTATATATAGTATATAATGTATAAAACGCTTAAATTCATGAATAAAAGATATATGAAAACTATTACACTCTTGCATTATACTAATGCGTCTAAATACTTGCTCAAAAGGTATCTTATTAAATAAGAAGAAAGAGATTCCACTAACTTTTTCAGCTAAATGCATCTAATTATATAAAATTTAGAATTAACAATTATTCATATTTTATTCCCTCATCTATCAGCCATTTTTCCGTGCGCATAATATCATCCTCATCATGCACATCAAAACTCTCTTTTACTACTATTGGCTTTATATTATTACCCATAAAAGTCCATGGTTGCTGACCTTCCTCTTTTGAATAGATAGATTTTGATAAATTTAACGTCCAAAAATTATGGCATAAAACAAAATTCACAGGTAAATCCTGTCTATTTGTTGAGACCTTCTGTCCCTTAAAATCAAACCAAGTGCCTAAACAGCCATCTTCACGCAAACATTTAGAACGATATGGATGATTATCCATTTCTAACAATACAGGTACAGCTGCCGAGATTTCATTATTCTGCAAAATATATTGAATAGATTCTTCAATCCATTCCATTTTCACAATTCCTGAGTTAGCCAATAACACAACTAATATATCAGGATAAATTCCATCTTCTTTCATTACATTAAGTGCATGGTTAATTGCGTCTACATGTTGAGAAGTAGGCAAAGCTAATATTTCCGGACGTACAATTTTTTTATAACCACAATCAGCTGCTGCATTTAAAATCTTATTATCATCACTACTAACATAGAAATCAGAGATTAAGCTACATTTTTTTGCCGCCATAGCAGGGTAATAGAGAAGTGGTTTTCCCAAAACCGGCAATACATTTTTATCTTTGAGCGTATTATTACCACGCCCAGTTAAAAGTGCTACAATTTTCATAGTATTTATACATTAATTTAAAAAAATAGTTATTTAATATTTTAGAATAATCCTATTACTTAATAAAAAAACAAGTATTTTTTAGTTCTATTTAATGACAAATTGGAAATCAAAAGTTCTACACTTCACCAATACCCACAAAAATCTGAATATTGACAAATAAGTAAAACCAGTCCACAGTATCCATTGAAATTCAATATTTTATAAAATACTATTTTTTTTTATTTTTAAAATAAAGAACCAAGTCTGAATTCAAATTCGCTTACTTCTAAAATCATAAAAGATGAATAGTAGATATCTAAAGTAAACAAATGCTTGTCACTGATGAAAAGGATTTCCTTGAATATTGCCAGAAGTCTCTCAATTCCAGATTGCAGACAAAACCTTTTTTGAGTAATTTCAAATTAACATTCATCATGTTCTAATATATAACCATATATAAAAATATTACAGCTATTAAATAATTAGCAACCCTTTCTAACATAAGAAAAATGTATTTTTTACTCATATTTTCTTCACTATATGATAATTGCCATCTTTCAGATAAAATTTAAATCCAAATAGTTTCTTATAGGCAAGATCAAACATTCCTTCAACTTCACATCCGGGCAAACAAGCAACTTACAAAATTACGTTTCTCCACAAATTTCGACTCCAATTTGGTTTTAAACCGAAACACAATTTTAGTCTGAGGCTGAAACAGGTTTTCTATCACAAAGTACATCGCACGGTTAACTAACCCCATTTCTTGAACTTTCCAGCCAGATAATCAATATATTTAAATTATTTCAAAAGGATAAGGATTTTCCTCAATATTCTTCAATTCCTCTATTACCTCCATTTGTTCAATAGTTAAAGCCGATTTATTCCAATTGCTTATAATGTCATGAGCCTCCTGAAGCATAGACTCCTCATAGACTTCACCATAAGTATAAGTCAGCAGACGAACCTTAAGCAAAGAATCAGGCAGTTTCTCCAAAACATTATAGATTCGATCTAAAACAGCTTGTTTTTTCTGCCCTTTATCTCCATAATCATAAATGGTAGCATTATAGCCCATCAGAAGAGCCAGACACAAATTGGCTTCTTCCTCAATATTGGAACTCTGAGAGGAAAAAAGGGAATCGGACTTGACGAGAAGTTCCTTATTTAACCGACAAAAAGTATCGGAATAGATAGGTTCACCGTCCATACCAAGATACATCAGCTCATGAGCAGCATGCTGAAGCTCAAGAGCGCGAGAAAGTAAAGAATTCATTTGGTATATGATTAAAATATGATTAATCTCAATTAAGATAAGACTACTTTATCATCTTCAGATAAGATTTGGGCACTTTGACACTGGCAACTAAAACACCCTTGATACGAATAACAACATAAGTTTTATTGGATTCCGTAGCTATTTCACCTTCAATGCCACAAAAATCTCCTTTAACGACTTTCACTTTGTTTCCTATAGCGAAAGGTTCAGCATCAAAACTAACCCCATCAGGATTCAAGTCCATAACAAACATGAAGTCTTCCATTTGCTTATTGGGGACAATCAGCATGGAATGAGTGGAAAGATCCCTCATATAAAAAAGCTGGGCACTATAAACATTAGAAATATCACAAGCAACTTGTTTAGTAGCACGAATGAAGATCAAATTTCGAATGACAGGAACTTCACTACGCTTACGACGGCATTTCAGTTGCGATATGACAATTCGCGTGGGAAGAAAGTAATCAATATCCAAATTTTCCTCAGATTTAAGTTTATCTAAGAATCTTCGGACTGCAAATTCTTGCTTATCACGAGTACGAGCCGCAAACCAATATTTTTGATTTTCAACCACTTATATAAAGTAAAAGGAGAATTTCACGATTGTTTCGGGTGCGCTTCGCGGTTTGAATGAGACATATTCTCTTCCAAACCGTACAAACAGGTATTCCAGCTTAATATACTGTAAACGAACCTATTAAAACAGAAAAATGACTTTTAATCGTTCGTTTAATGGGCACAAAGGTAATGGGTATTTTTTGAACTTGCAAGGTGTTTAATAAAAATATTCCTAAATGAATATTTTATCACAGTTAAACATTTTATAATCAACATTATACTGCTAATAATAAATGGATTTAATATCCTTTCATTTTTGTGCTTTCTAACCTTTTTCTTTTTTGTAAATCTTTACGTATATTAAACGAACGTTTTTTAAACACCCCCTTTTCTCCACACCATCCACCTATATATCAACTACATACACCACATTCAGGAACTTTCAGAATCATTTTTTCTGTCAAACCTATCCATTTTCAAAAATAACATAGTAATTTTGTCATTTTTTTACATTTTATACGTATTTAAATATTTAACTAAAAAACAAGAAAAATGAAAAAAGAAATGAAGGCTGAAAGCCTTGAAAAAAAGAGCCGGAACAGGCACAGAAATTAACTTCAAAGAACAATGTATCAGAGACTAAGAGAAAACCCGGACGCCCTAAAAGTAAAGCAGTAAGAGGCATCCTCCATAAAGATCGGAAAAAGGGAATGAAACTCTTACTCAATTTAAGAGAAGAAGGATGCTTTGGTAATAAAAACGAAGTATCTATAAAAGAATTCGCAGAATGGGCAGCAAAAGGTAAGTTCTTTCTATCCGCTCAAGATAATCATTTAGTTTCAAAGACAATAGAAGAGGAAATGGGAGAAATATTAAGAAGTGAATTTCCTCGTAAAATAAATAAAAGAGGAAAAACATCAAAAGAATAATCTACAAAATAATCGGACAATAATTAAATAGTTATATCCTATCTACAATTCGCTATATCTTTGCCTCGCTTTAGCAAAGATTAAGCCCCGCAAATGAGAAGATGCCGCTTTTTCAAAAAGTGACATCTTCTCTCTTTTTATGCCTGACATAAACACCTACTAAACAATTTAAAATGCAAGAATTTAAAATTAAAATGCAATGAAAAAGCGAAAGAAGAACGCTTCACTTCACGAAGCACTCAGAAAGAAATGGGCAATACGTATTATGCTTGAAAAAGAATATACGAAAAGCGCAGCACAGTGGATGACGGACAGACTGGAAAACCTTATTGACTACATGCTCTATGGATATGCTCTCATAGCATATTACAAGCAAGACGGAACATTCAAGTTTGTAAAAGCAACCCTACTACCCTATGAAAGCCACTTTCATCAAAGATACGATATACAGCGTATCGAAGGACACGTTGTGTATTGGGACGTAGATATACAAGCATGGAGAAGCTTCCAACTGGAGAACTTTCTGGAATGGAGACCAGTGGTAAATTAAAAATTAAAAGGTAAAAATTAAAAGATATGGCAATGACATATGGAGGGATACAATATTATCCCATACCAGTGGTACTCTTTGATGAAGTGCCCATGGAACTGACCGAGGCAAAGTTCGGCATGAAAGGAACGGCAGCAGTAATGAAACTGTTGAGTAAAATATATAAAGAAAGCGGATATTACCTGCTTTGGGGAAAGGAGCAATGTACCCTCTTCACTAATAAGGCCGGCAGAGAACTTACAGAAGATGAAATGCAGGGAATTGTAGATATCCTGGTAGAAAAAGCATTCTTTGATAAAGAGACTTATGAGAAATATGGCATATTGACATCCGTGGAGATTCAGAAAGTATGGCTTGAAGCAACCAAACGTAGGAAAAGGGACTTAGCGTCCCTACCCTACATGCTGGTAAAAACGGAAGAAGAGACGAAGGAAGATAAAACCAAAAAAGGAGGAAAAGATACAGACTGTATGCAAAATCCACAAAATAGCATGCAGCATGTAGACAATTCACCCGAAAATGCAGACAAATCCGGACAAAGTATAGCAGAGCATAGTATAGGAAAAGAAAATAAAGAACTTCCCCCCCTAACTCCCCTTGGGGAGAACGGAGGAAGAACGACGGATATTTCCTTCTATGATATCCCCGGATATGCATACAACAAGCAGACGCATAATTTAGAATGCTTATTACTCAGACTGGACCAACTGTGTATCATTGACCCGAAAGAGATCAAAAGCATACTGAAACTCTCGAACTACGGAAAATTAGGAGGGTACGTATGGAAAGTGATCAGCAATGCACGATGGAGCACAGTAGATTCGAAAGGAGCATATCTGATTTCATCCCTGAGAAAAGAGAGAAATAGCCAGTAGAAAATACATACTGATTATCAAAGCATTACAAGAAGTTAAATTCCTGTTGGCAGGAATTTAACTTCTTGTTGACAAACTCTTAACTTCTTGCAAACAGAAAATTCTAACGAAGTATGAACTTCAGTGTTCCACCTTTTACCAGTTCTTCATGGCTGATACGGTAACGGGATAATTTCTTCCCGCCTAACTCCATCTCACGGATGTATAAGGATTCTGCCGAAGGACGTTCAGTTTCTATCACCAGCTTATCGCTTCCCCAAGTATCAGGGTCAAGGCGAATCACTACCTTATCGAATACAGGTGTAGTAAGGGTATAATACGGAGCACCGGGACAGTCGGGGTAGAATCCTATCATATTAAAGATGGCCCATGTAGACATCGTACCGGTGTCATCATTACCGGGGATACCGTCGGGAGCATTCTTAAAATATTTCTGCAAAAGCCGCTGGGTCTCCTTTTGCGTACGCCATTCTTCACCCTTGAAATAAGAAAAGAGATGAGCATAAGCAATATCGGGTTCATTGGCAGGATCATAGAGTCCATCGTCAAAGACACGCTGAAGTTTTTCAATGAAAGGTTTCTGTCCACCCATGAGACGGGCAAGTCCTTTCACATCGTGAGGAACATAGAAACTGTAGTTCCAAGCACAACCTTCATGAAAACCGGGATTCGGTTCAAAATTTTCTCCCTGTCTCGGATTGAAAGGTGAATAGAACTGACCATCAGGCAAAATGGGACGAAAAGTACCAAATTCCTTACTATAATAGTGTCTATATCCCAGTGAACGGTTATAAAAAAGACGGGCATCAGCCTTCTTACCCAAAGCATCCGCCAGCAGGGAAAGAGAATAATCCGCAATATAATACTCCAATGCATGAGAGACCGAATTATCATACTGTTCACGCAAAGGTACATACCCCAATGACATATAATCATCATTATCCGGCCTCAGCAAATTCTCGGCACCGGGCAAGGTGGCAGATTTATACATAGCTTCATAAGCCAGATCGATATCAAAATCGCGTAGGCCTTTCAACCAAGTATCAACGATAACAGGAATAGACGGGTCGCCCTCCATAGTTAACGTTTCACGTCCGTAGAGTTCCCATTTGGGGAGCCAACCATGTTCACGATACATATCGAGCATGGAACGCACCATTTGTAACTGACGTTCGGGATAAACCAACGTAAGGAGTTGGTGAACGTTACGGTACGTATCCCAAAGCGAGAAAACAGTGTAACGGTCTCCATCTGTAGTCAGTATTTCATTACTCTCCATAGCAGGATATTGCCCATTGACATCTTGCAAGATATTGGGATGTATCAATGTATGATAAAGGGCAGTATAAAAAACCGTTTTCTGTTCTTCCGTTCCGCCTTCGACAAGGATACGCGAAAGGTCCTCATTCCAACGCATACGGGCATCAGCCAATACCTGACTAAAATGCTTTCCACTTTGCTCTGTATCCAGATTCAAACGGGCATTCTCAATGCTTACAAAAGAAACTCCCATTTGCACTTCGATCTGTTCACCTTCCGTCGTGTTGAAAGTAAGAAAAGCACCGATATCATCTCCGGCTATTTCCTTACGATAACGGGTATAAAGTTTATAGCGTCCGTTATCGGGATCCCATTCAGCTTCAACTCCGGTCATGGGACGTTGTTTTTTCCAATAACCACTGGATACCGGTTGCTTGTTGACACGCATTACAAAATAAATGGGAAATACTGCCTGGGGGTTATAGCAGAAAGTTCCCAATAATTTCATGCCTTCAAATTCGGTGTCATTCACCTGTTTCAAGAAAGCACCGGTTTCATTCGTCAGTCCTTCACCTAAATTCAGTAATACATGGCTTTGTCCGGCAGGAAACGTGAAACGTGAAACACCCGTGCGGGGAGTGGCAGACACCTCGGTCTTTACATTGTAGCGAGTGAGGAAATTACTGTAATAGCCCGGAGAAGCCTGTTCATCCTTATAACGACTTCCATACTCCTTGTAATCTACGGACAATTCACCCGTAGTAGGCATCAGCAACAAAGAACCCAGTTCAGGACACCCCACACCACTTAGATTAACATGCGAATATCCGGTAAAAAAGCAATTGTGATACTCGTAAGGAGTAGACCACCAACGGGCATCTTTATCATACTTATTATCTTCCGATCCCATCACATTGAAAGGAACCACGGACATCATTCCATTGGGACAGACCGCTCCCGGATTAGTAGTTCCGAAGTTGGTGGTACCGATGAAAGGATTGACATAGCTTATAGGTAAAGCCCCCTTTCCACCTCCGGCAAACGCCGGAAGCAGACAAAGGGCAGAAAGTGTGTAAGCCAATAAAATACGTTTCATAGTCGACTGATTCTTTAAGGGATTAACTATACAATGCTGTTTTTCTTCGTAAATTCTATGATTTCCGAAATATAACCAAAGGCCATACCTACAACTGTATCGGCAGCTCCATAATATACTGCCACTTTATCTCCATCCTGCAAAGAAGCACAAGGGAATACTACATTGGGCACATCTCCCTGCAATTCATAAGGAGCAGCAGGAGCAAGCAAGTACGGACGTGTGCGATACAATACCTTTGCCGGATTTTCTTTATCAAGAATAGCCGCTCCCATAGAATAACGGAAACCGTTGCAGGTAGTAATAACCCCATGATAGAATATCAACCAGCCCTCTTCAGTAAGGAACGGTACAGAACCGGCACCTATCTTCGTACACTGCCATGCACTTTCGGGGAAAGGAGTAACTTTCATCACACAACGGTGTTCTCCCCAATATTTCATGTCCGGACTGTAACTGATGTAAATATCTCCAAACGGTGTATGACCGTTATCGCTCGGACGGCTCAACATAGCATATTTACCATCTATCTTCTGCGGAAAAAGTACCCCGTTACGGTTAAAAGGCAAAAAGGCATTTTCGCACTGAAAGAATTCTTTGAAGTCGAATGTATATGCAATACCGATAGTAGGTCCATGGTAACCATTACACCAGGTTATCCAGTAACGGTCTTCAATCCAGGTGACACGCGGATCGTATTTATACTCGGACTCTATCATCTCCGTATTCCCCGCCTTGAAACAGATAGGCTCATGGTTTATCTCCCAATTGATTCCGTCTTTACTAAAGCCCGCAAAGATATTCATCTGCACTGCCTTATTATCACAACGGAAGACACCGGCAAATCCATCTCCGAACGGAACTACCGCACTGTTGAAAATACTGTTGGAAGTCGGAATGTGATAGCGTCCGATAACCGGGTTTTTAGAGTAACGCCACATTACGTCTGAGCAACCTTCCGGGCGTTCTTCCCAAGGCATATTCATCATCTGTTTCATAATTCTTCTATTTATTAGTTATATATTTCATTGATTCTTCTTTTCATCCGGATAGGTGAATGGTACAAAATAAGTGATCAGAAATGCCGGAATAGTAGCAAACATCGTGAAGATAAAGAATGTCTTATATCCCAACGCGTTACTGACAAAGCCACTGATAGAACCCGGTAACATCACACCCAAATTCATGATGCCTGAAGCAAAAGCATAATGGGCCATCTGATGTTTGCCGGGAGCCACTTGCTGCATCATAAACAGGGTCAGACCTACGAATCCGAAACCATACCCGAAGTATTCAAGCACGATGGCACCGCCTATCAACATACCATTCTCCGGCTGATAAATGGCCAGCAATGTATAAGCCAGAAACGGCAGGTTGAAGACACAACACAACGAAAACAATGTCCGGCTCAGTCCTCTGTGAGAGATGTAATAACCTGCCAATAGGGATCCCAATACAAAAGCAGCTGCCCCGTAAGTACCATAATACAGGCCTATCTCCTGTTCTCCCAGTCCCAAGCCTCCAACAGAGCGTTCCACCTTTAAAAACAACGGAACAATCTTCATGACAAAGCCCTCGGCCAGACGATAAAGAATGATAAATGCCACATAATACCAGATATGCTTCTTCTGAAAGAAAGCACGGATAACTTCCACCAATCGGTTCCAAGTTTCCCTACCGGACGCTGCGCCTGTGGCTGCAGTTCCTCCCGAAGGCAACATACGCATATGGTATACTCCCAGAAATACCATTACAGCAGCCAGAATCAACATAACCATCATCCATGCCTGCACAGTCGCTTCATGGCGAACAGCTTCTTCCGCTCCCTGAACTCCTCCGAAGTATTTCAGCAACCATCCTGCCAACCAAACCAGTCCGCCGGATGCAACAATCTTAGCAATATTATAGAAAGCACCTTGCCAACCGATATATTTAGCCTGATCCTGCTTATTCAATTCTGACATATAAACACCATCGGTTGCAACATCATGCGTTGCCCCGCTGAAAGCAATAATCGCCAGTAAAGCAATACATACGGCAAAGAAAGCCGGAAGATGCAACGCCAACGCTACCAGGGCAAACCCTGCCCCGGTAATCAGTTGTGTCAACACTACAAAGAATTTCTTCGTTTTGAACATCTCCAAGAA
>OGEU01002775.1_pt1 | contig 12017 bp, 9 predicted proteins | sample 1570651 | NCBI WGS metagenome assembly OGEU01 (sample SAMEA2582129, study PRJEB24529) | metagenome | biome: Human gut stool | place: China | collected 2011 | reverse complement strand
CATTGCTTCACGGAAGGCTTCCACAAAATTTTCACCACCAAAAGCAACCGCACTTTGATCGGTGCCACGTAAAGCGGTGTACAAACGTTCTAATGCACCTTGTGCTAAATTCAGGTTTTCTTCACTGTAATTGAGTTGGCTACGATAGTGTGCCGTTAATAAGAAATAACGCACCGCTTCTGCATTGTAGTGGTTTAATACATCACGAATAGTGAAGAAGTTGCCGAGGGATTTCGACATTTTTTCTTTATCAACCATGATCATGCCGGAATGGATCCAATAATTCACATATTGGCCACCATGAGCACAGCAAGATTGCGCAATTTCATTTTCGTGATGCGGGAACATTAAATCAGAGCCACCGCCGTGAATATCAAAATGTTCGCCAAGTTGTTTGCAGTTCATCGCTGAACATTCAATGTGCCAACCTGGACGACCCGCGCCCCATGGTGATGGCCAGCTTGGTTCGTTTTCTTTTGACATTTTCCAAAGCACGAAATCCATTGGATTTTTCTTGATTTCATTAATTTCAATACGTGCACCCGCTTGTAATTGGTCGAGATCTTGGCGTGATAATTTGCCGTATTCCTTAAAGCTTTCCACATCAAACATCACATCGCCATTGTCTGCAACATAAGCATGACCACGTGCAATCAGTTTTTCCACAATCTCAATAATTTCAGGAATATGATGCGTCGCACGAGGTTCAAAATCAGGGCGTAATACATTAAGTGCATCAAAATCTTTATACATCTCTTGCACCATACGATCTACAAGTTGATCACAGGTTTCTTTGTTTTCTAATGCTCGCTTAATGATTTTATCGTCTACATCAGTGATATTACGCACATAAGTCAAATCGTAACCTAAAGAACGTAAATAGCGGGCAATCACATCAAAACATACAAAGGTACGACCGTGGCCAATATGGCATAAATCGTAAACGGTCACGCCGCACACATACATACCCACTTTTCCTTCATGGATAGGTTTGAACACTTCTTTTTCACGAGTGAGGGTATTAAAGATCTTTAACATATTTTTTCTCTTAAAACTGGTTGGAAAACGACCGCACTTTTTCTGCTCATGGTGGCACTTTCTCGCCATTTGTGGAATAATGAACGCCTTAATTTTCAAGAGGAAAACAACATGGTTACATTACACACAAATTTTGGCGATATTAAAATTAAACTTGATTTTGATAAAGCGCCAATCACTGCAGAAAACTTTTTAAATTATTGTAAAAACGGTTTCTATAATAACACAATTTTTCATCGTGTTATTGATGGATTTATGATCCAAGGCGGTGGTATGGAAAGCGGAATGCGTGAAAAAGCAACAAACGCACCGATCCAAAATGAAGCTAACAATCGTTTAAGCAATAAACGTGGCACAATCGCCATGGCGCGTACCTCTGATCCACATTCTGCAACGGCACAATTCTTCATTAACGTGGCAGATAATGACTTCTTAAACTACCGTTCAAAAGAGATGTTTGGCCGTGAAGTGGTACAAGAATGGGGCTATGCCGTATTCGGTGAAGTGGTTGAAGGCATGGATGTGGTTGATAAAATCAAGAAAGTAAAAACCGGTAATAAAGGCTTCCACCAAGACGTTCCAACAGAAGATGTGGTGATTACATCCGTTTCTGTTGAATAATTAATTCGGTGTGTGGATGCGTAATCTACACACCTTTTTTCTTAAGTGAAATAACGCGATGCCTTTCTTCGATACTCATACCCACCTTGATTATCTTCATCATGACACGGGAGAGCCATTAGCTCAGCTCGTAGAGAACGCTAAGCAAGCTGATGTGCAGAAAATCTTGATTGTGGCGGTAAAAGAATCGGATTTTAAAACAATCCAAAATATGACCGCACTTTTCCCTGAGCATCTTTATTGTGGGCTTGGGTTGCATCCTCTTTATATCAAAGAGCATCAAGAGCATGATTTAGAGATATTGGATGCGGCATTATCTGTACGTGATCAAAATTGTACAGCCGTAGCAGAAATTGGTTTAGAGTGTGCGATTCCAGAGTTATTGATGGATGAATTATGGCAAAAGCAACAGCTCTTTTTGGAGAGCCAGCTTTATTTAGCGAAGAAGTACAATCTGTCGGTTAATTTACATAGTCGAAAATCCCATGAGCAATTATTCCGTTTTTTAAAACAAGCCAATTTACCAAAATGTGGTGTCGTGCATGGTTTTTCTGGAAGTTATGATCAAGCTAAACGATTTGTGGATTTAGGCTATAAAATTGGCGTAGGCGGCACAATTACTTATGAACGCGCGAATAAAACGCGTCAAGCGATTGCCAAGTTACCATTAGAGGCATTGATGTTAGAAACGGATACACCAGATATGCCCGTATTTGGCTTTCAAGGGCAACCTAACCGACCAGAGCGGATTGTTCACACCTTTGAGGCATTATGCCGTTTAAGAAGTGAAAATGCTGAAGTCATTAAAGAAACGGCTTGGCAGAATAGCTTAACCTTATTTGGTTAAACCTTAAAACGATAAATCACTTGATTGGCTGAACCACGCCAAACCAAGCTTGGGTCAGCCTGTTCTTGTATAAATTTTCCATCAATGAGCACGTCAATATAAGGCAACATTTGACGTTGATAATCATCAAGTTCATCCAGTTTATATCCCGTCCACACCCAAATATCCTTATCAGGACATTCTTTTTTTACACGTTGTACAAAAGGAAGTAAGGCTTCAACATTACGAGGATGCATCGGATCCCCACCAGAAAGCGTGAGCCCTTGACGTTTAATGCGCGTATCTTTTAAATCATTGATGATCTGTTGTTCCATCGCTTCATCAAATAATACGCCATTATCAAAAGACCAACTCTTTTGGTTGTAGCAACCACGGCAACCATGCGTACAACCGCTAACGAAAAGGGTGCAACGGGTGCCTTCGCCATTTACAACATCGGTAGGGTAGTATTGGAGATAGTTCATGGTTTTACCTTAAAAGTGCGGTTGATTTTCTCGTCAAATTCACCGAATTGATAAATTAACCTTTGCAATACAGGGCCAATTCTTGCATAATAGCCCACCTAATCGCATTGCGATATCAATGGAAATCTTCTCGGTCTCTCGCAACGGTGTCCGGTTTACTCGGTCAGGTTCGGAAGAAAGCAGCCAAAGTCGGAATTTCTGTGTGCCGAGAATAAGCTGGGAAGATTTCCACCCAACTTATCCTTCCTTGTTTTACACACGCTCCACTAATTGTTTGAAGAACCCTTTTTCTAATTGCAATAATTCTGAATAAGTGCCTTTTTCAATTAGCTTCGCTTCATCAATCACACAAAGCTCATCAAATTGCTCAATCGCCGTTAAGCGGTGAGTTACCATAATTAAGGTTTTATTTTCAGCATGGGCAAGAATTAAACGCAGAATTTGGCGTTCAGTTTCGCGATCTAAACCTTCAGTTGGCTCATCTAATAATAAAATTGGCGCATCATTAAGCAAAATACGCGCTAAGCCCAAACGACGTTGTTCTCCACCAGAAAGTGGACGACCACCATCACCTAGCCAAATATCTAAACCTTGTTCTTGTTCCAACAACTTTCCTAAACCCACTTGATTTAACACCTCGATCATTTTTTCATCTGAAATATTGACCGCACTTGCGAATTGCAGATTTTGACGAAGTGTATCGCTAAATACATGAATACGTTGTGTTAAAAAGCAGAATTGGCTACGTAATGTGTCTTCTGCATAATCAGCAATTGGCTTGCCAGCAAGGAATAATTCTCCTTGATTAGCATCATAATTACGCACTAAAAGCTGTAATAGCGTTGATTTTCCGCTACCTGTTTTGCCTAAAATTGCGACTTTTTTACCTTTTTGAATGCTTAAATTCAAATTTTCTAAAGCACGATTTTGACGTTCAGGATAAGTGAAAGAAAGATCTTTGGCTTCAATTAATGTTGTGGCGTTTTGATCGAACTCTGCTTTGCCATTAAAGGTCACTAATGGTTGTTGTTCGATAATATCTGTCACGCGTTCAGCTGACGCAATGACTTGCCCGATATGTAAGAATGCAGAACCTAATGGCATTAAGATTTCAAATGAGGCTAAGGCCGCAAAAGTGAAGAGCGCAATAAACGCCATACGATATTCATCGTTACCAAACTCCGTTTGTGAGCTAAACCATAACATTGCGGCGATAATCAAACCATTTAAAAAGAGTGAAAGGGCGGTTGAAAATCCGCTTAAATTGGCTTCTTTTTGCTGGTCTGCTTGCCAGTTAGCTTCGGTTTTTGCCATGTTATCTTTTAATTTATCTTCAGCATTAAAGAGTAATAATTCAGCTTGTGCTTGGATAAATTCTAAGAATTGTGTGCGGTAAAGTGCACGTGAATGCACGAGTTTATCACCGAATTTTTTACCAAGTTGGTAGAAAACGGTTGGAATAACCAATACCAATAAAAGCAGGCTCACACCTAGACCTAAGGCTAAAGGTGCATTGACGAAGCTTAGACCAATACACATGGCTAGAATCACAAAAATAGCCGTAATAAATGGCGCAATTAAGCGAAGATAAAGGCTATCGAGGGTATCTACATCAGACACTAAGCGGTTTAATAAATCGCTGTTACGGTAGCGATTTAACACCGCAGGGCTTAAGGGAATAATCTTCTCAAAAACTTGTACCCGTAATTTAGCCAAAATGCGGAAAGTTGCATCGTGTGTGACCAACTTTTCGAAATAACGGAAAAGGGTACGGCTAATAGCAAGCCCACGTACAGAAGCAGAAGGGTAGAAGAAATTAAATAACGTGCCAAGACCTGCAATAGCTGTTGCGGCTAAAAACCAACCCGATGTGGTCAGTAAGCCAATGCTGGAGGCTAGACCCGTGATCATTAAAACCAAGCCTAAAAATAAAGGCAACTTGGCGAATTTAAATAAACGTAAAAAGGGAAGTAAAGCACGCATTATTGAATATCCTCTTTTCGTTGAGCCAATAATTCGGCAAAGAAGCCTTGATCTTTTAATTGGTTGAAATTTCCTTGTTGAACAATTTTACCTTCTTGCATCACTAAAATATTGTCGCATTGTTTCAGATCTTCAATACGGTGTGTAATCATTAAGGTGGTTTGGTTATGGCTCATTTCTGCAAGGGCAGCAAGTACCAGATTTTCAGATTGAGCATCTAGGCTAGCCGTTGGCTCATCGAGTAATAATAAATTGCCTTTGCGTAGTAAAGCGCGAGCGATCGCTAAGCGTTGCGCTTGGCCTACGGATACCCCTATCCCACCATCTTTAATTTCGCTATCCAAGCCTAATTTATCGGTAAATTCTTTCGCTTGAGCAGAAATCAAGGCTTGCTCAATTTGCTCATCAGTTGCTTGAATATCACCTAAAAGTAGATTTTCTTTGATGCTACCTTGTAGTAGTAATGGGTTTTGACCTACCCACGCAATTTGTTTACGCCAGTCGCTTAAACGGCTTTGATTCAGTTCAACACCATTAATTTTTAAGCTGCCTTCATAAGGTAAGAAACCGAGTAATACATTGATTAAAGAGGTTTTTCCTGCACCACTTTGGCCCACAAGGGCAATATGGCTTTCTTTCGGAATATGGAATGAAAGAGGCTTCGTTAATGGTTGACCTTGTGGAGAAAGCGCCACTAAATTTTCAGCCTGAATTTCGACCGCACTTTGTGCTGGAATTTGTTCATTGCCTTGATGTGCAATTAAATAATCTGCCTCTAAGAAATCGACAATGGCATCAGCAGCACCAATGCCGGCTGCACGATCGTGATAGTAAGTACCTAGATCTCGCAATGGTTGATAAAACTCTGGTGCCAGAATTAAGCAGAAAAAGCCAGTAAATAAGGTCAGCGTGGTGCCATAAGTGCCAAATTCGACTTGGCCTAAATAGCTAAAACCAAAATACACCGCCATTAAAGCAATGGAAATGGAGGTGAAAAACTCTAACACGGCAGAAGAGAGAAACGCCATTTTAAGTACGGTCATGGTCGTTTCACGGAAGTCTTCCGTTGTGTTTTCAATATGTTGAGTTTGTTCTGAAGTGCGGTTAAAAAGACGCAAGGTTTCTAAACCGCGTAAGCGATCCAAGAATTGTGCACTTAAGCGAGAAAGGGTAGCCATATTTTTTTGGCTGCTATCAGCTGCTGCAATCCCAACTAGAATCATAAAAATCGGCACAAGTGGTGCAGTGATCATCAAAATCAGTCCAGCCGCCCAGTTGAGTGGGAATACAGCAATTAAAATCACCATTGGTACAATGGCAGACAAACTTTGTTGTGGTAAGAATCGTGCATAGAAATTATGCAGATTTTCCACTTGTTCAAGCATGATACTTGCCCAGCTACCAGCTGGTTTGTTATTGATAGTCGCAGGTCCCACTTGGTGGATTTTATCTAAGATCTTTTGGCGCATATGGTTGCGCAGTAATCGACCTGCTTTAAAGCCAATTTTTTCGCGTAGCCATAAAATAACCGCACGCAAAGCAAAAGTAATGATTAATGCAATAAAATATGGAACCAGCTCACCGCGATCGACATGTTGCATAATCAGCTTGTCGAGCAATGTCGCAAGAAAATAGGTTTGCGCCACAAGAATTAAGGAGGAAAGTGTGGCAAGGGCAATATTGGTGCGCATTAATTTTTTAACAGGTTGTTGCTGCGCACGAAGCCATTTTTGTAAATATTTTTGGCGAAGTTTGTCCATTGTTTTTATTTATCCTAGGATAGGATGAGTTGGGTGGAGGATTAAAAAAATCTACCTTTGAAAAATAATAGGTGCGTGAAACCTTGTTTTACGCACCTTACATGAGAATTTAGCGCACTTATTCTTGTGCATCTAAATAACGTTCAGCATCTAATGCCGCCATACAGCCGGTACCTGCTGAAGTAATGGCTTGGCGATAGTTGTGATCCATTACATCACCCGCAGCAAATACGCCTTCCACTGACGTTGCTGTTGCATTGCCTTCAAGACCAGATTTAACAACGATATAACCGTTGTTAAGTTCAAGCTGGCCTTGGAAGATTTCAGTATTTGGCGCATGACCGATAGCAATAAATAAACCGTCTAATTTCACGTCTTCTTTTTCGCCAGTTTTTACGTTTTCTAAACGTACACCAGTTACGCCCATGTTATCACCTAACACTTCATTCAAAGTGCGGTCAGTATGAAGCACGATTTTGCCTTCTTCGACTTTTTTGTATAAGCGATCGATTAAGATTTTTTCTGCGCGGAAGCTATCGCGACGGTGGATTAAATGTACTTCCGAAGCAATATTAGCCAAGTAAAGTGCTTCTTCAACGGCGGTATTTCCGCCACCCACAACGGCAACCGGTTTATTGCGATAGAAGAAACCATCACAGGTTGCGCAAGCTGAAACACCACGGCCTTTATAAGCGGTTTCAGATTCTAATCCGATATAACGTGCTGATGCCCCTGTTGCGATGATTAATGCATCACATGTGAAGGTTTGCATATCGCCATAAAGTTTGAATGGGCGAGAAGATAAATCGACTTTATTAATGTGATCAAACACGATTTCCGTTTCAAATTTTTCAGCGTGTTGCAACATACGTTGCATTAAACCTGGACCAGTGGTCATTTCAAAATCACCTGGCCAGTTTTCAATTTCATCAGTAGTAGTAAGTTGGCCACCTTGTTGAAGACCAGTCACTAGAACAGGTTTTAGGTTTGCACGTGCGGCGTAAATAGCGGCGGTATAACCTGCCGGGCCTGAACCTAAAATTAATAATTTGCTGTGTTTAACGTCTGACATAAAGAATCCTTTGTTTATAAAATAAAGCATGAGGCTTTTGGAATTCGTTCATTATAAAGCCTTCATGCATAAAAAAATAGTTGATCGTATTAGTAAAGCAATGAATACAGCAATCGGCGATATTTATTGGTGATAGGATCCGCATTGCCAATGGCTGATAAAATAGATAAAAACTGTTGTTTTACTTCACCATTTTCTGCAGAAAGATTTTGTTTAAGAATGCTAAATAATAAATCCAATGCTTCTTCGTTTCGATTGGCTTGATGTAGCTGAACTGCCAATTTCAACGCAATTTCAGGCGTTGGATTTTTCGCATAATCCGCTTGTAATTGCTGAATTTCTGGCGTATCAGCGGCTTTAATTAAAAGCTCAATCTGCGCTTGTAATCCATGCCAACGGCTATCGCGATCCTGAATAGGAATTTGCGCTAAAATATCTGCCGCAGGCTCCGTTTTCTTCATGGCGATATAGGTTTCCGCATAAAGTAATGCCACATCGCTGTTTTTCTTATCTGAAAGCTCCCAGGCTTCTTTTAGTAATGGAAGGGCCGAGTTGTAATCTTCTACTTGTAAAAAATCCAAGGCTTTTTGGAATTTTAAATCTTCTTCTTTTGGCAAAATTGCACTCAAACGTTGCAATAAACTGGCTTCATCTAATGCACCAGGGAACGCATCTATTGCTTGAGCCTCTTTGAAAAGATAGGTCGTAGGCAATGCTTGAATACGAAATTGAGCAGCAATCATTTGCTCTGTTTCACAATTGACTAAGCCGAGGATAAATTGTCCTTGGTCTTGTTCAGCAACACGTTGTAGAACTTTTGCAAAATCAGCTGATTCTTTATGGCTTGGCGCATAAAAGTTAATGACAAGCGGGGTTTCAACAGAACGTTGCAACGTTTCAGTAAGATTTTGTTCGTTGAGCTCAACTAAGAAAGGTAAATCTGCCATTTTTATTCCTTCATAAATGGAAAATGATGCCTGATTTTAACAAAGTGTGGTCAGTTTTAGAAATGTTTTACAGGAAAAGAAAAGGGCAGTGTTAATCTGCCCTTATTCGCTATCTATTTTGATTCTTTTGTTTCTTCCACTTTATCTTCAGGAAGCACGAGGTTAAGAATTAAGGCAAGTAATGAACCTACAGTAATGCCTGAACCGAGCACTTCTTTGAAAAAGTGCGGTAATTTATCAAGCAATTCTGGACGAGTCGTCACGGCTAAGCCGCAACCAATAGAAATCGCGATAATTAAACCATTGCGTTTACTACGTGCTACTTTATCCAGCATTTGGATACCTGCAGCGATAATCATCGCGAACATCATTAAGCCTGCACCGCCTAATACTGGTAATGGAATTGATACAATTAATGCACCGAATACAGGGAATAAACCGGCTAAAGCGAGAAGCACACCGGTTAGTGCAACCACGTGACGACTTGCTACGCCAGTTAAGGAAATCACGCCGATATTTTGTGAGAATGACGAGAATGGCGTGGTGGACATAATGGCGGCTAAGGCTGATCCTAAACCATCAGCTAAAACTCCGCCGCGTAAATGTCTGCCAGTGATTTCGGTTTTGGTGGCATTACCTAGGGCTAAGAAGTTACCGCTTGATTCAACGATCGTCACTAAATAGGCAATAGACATACCGATAATGCCTGAAATAGGGAAGGCTAAACCAAAGTGTAGTGGTTGTGGAATCGCAAAAGTTTGTGCTTGTTTTACACCTTCAAAGCTCACCCAGCCCATGGCTAAACAGACGATATAACCTGTCATCATCCCAATAACGATGGCGGCTGCAGAGAAAATACCTTTACCCCATTGCACGAGAGCGACCACGATCACTAAGACAAAGCTCGCCATCATTAAATTTTCTGGCGTCGCATAATTCGCATCACCACGTTGACCACCTGCAAACCAGTCAACCGCAACTGGAATCAGGCTTAAGCCGATCATCATGACAACAGTCCCTGTCACAAGTGGTGGGAACAATTTACGAATATATGGCATGAAGAAACTGCCGATAATCATCACTAAGGAACCAATGAGAGAAGAGCCTAATATACCAGCGATGCCATATTCACTGAAACCGATGGCAAGTGCAGCAGCAACGAAAGTAAAACTGGTCCCCATTACACTTGGTAAACGAATACCCACAGGTCCTAATCCTTTACATTGGATAACCGTTACCACACCAGAAATCAAGAGTGCAGCATTCACTAGCGTAATGGTGTCTTCGGTAGGTAATTTTAAGACGTTACCAATGACTAATGGTACGGCAATAATTCCCCCTAGTGCAGCAAGTAAATGTTGTGCGGCAAGGAGTAAACTCAATCCGAAAGGTGGTTTGTCTTCCACCGTATAAAGCAGGTTGTTATTCATTTGGTTTCCCTAAGTAAAAAAATTGTGCGAATTATACGTTAATTTTTATTTCAGGCAAACGTTTGCGTAAATAAAATAAAAAAGTGCGGTTAAAAATCATCTTGTTTTTAACCGCACTTATTAGGTTTTAAAGGTTACATCCAGAAGATATAAGCAATTGTCCCGATAATTAGCATACAGGTTAAATCAATAAATTTACCCACGCGGATCATTTCGGATTGTTTAACAAAACCTGTTGAGTACACAATCGCATTTGGTGGTGTCCCGACCGGCATCATAAAGGCACAAGACGCCCCTAGGCCGATAATCATCGCAAAACCAAGCGGTGGCATATTCAGTGCTTGTGCGATGGAAATAAAGATTGGAACCAGTAAAGCTGCACTTGCTGTGTTTGACGTAAACTCAGTTAAGCAGACAATAAAGGCTGCAACAATTAATGCCATCACATAGTAGTGGCCACCTTCAATAATGAAGACGATACCATCCGCCATGATTTTACTTGCGCCAGACTGAGTTAATACCGAGCTTAAGGTTAAACCGCCACCGAAGAGGAACAGCACACCCCATTCTGTATTTTCTTGCACTTGTTTCCAACTTGCGATCCCAGTTACACAAATGACAATTGCTGCGGAGAGTGCAACCATACTGTCAAAACTGCCAATTGGTTTTGGTAAGCCTAATGATTGAGAAATAATAGGGTTAAGGTATCCACCAAAAATCCACAGAATTGCTACAGTGATAAAAATGACCAACGTTAAAACACGTTGTTTGGTCATGTGAATTTTTTCAAATTCAGCAGCAAAACGAAGGCCTAATTTAGGTTTAAATACAAGATATAACCAACCAATAATAAGCGGGAACAAAATTAACATGACTGGCGTGCCATACATTAACCAGTCAGCAAAACCTAAATGAAGTTGAGATGCTGCAATGGCATTCGGTGGGCTACCTACAAGGGTTCCCATACCACCGATGGTAGCACTATAAGCAATGCCTAATAATACGAATACATAAGTATTGTGATCTTTATTACGGTCTAACTGACTTAAAATAGTCATTGAAAGTGGGATCATCATTGCAGCAGTAGCGGTATTGCTCATCCACATGGACAAAAATGCTGTTGCGACGAATAAATAGAGTACAGCAACAGATAACCGACCCCGCGCTAACTGCATGATTTTATTAGCGATCATTTGGTCGATCTTTTGCACATTTAATGCTGTTGCAAGTGCAAAACCACCGAAGAATAAAAAGATAGTTGGATCTGCAAAGGCTACGAGGGCTTCGCGACTATCAGCTAATCCTAATAGAACAGATAGAATTGGAACGAATAATGCAGTGATGGTTACACTAACTGCTTCGGTGAGCCATAGAATGGCCACAAATGCGAGTAAAGATAATCCTTTATTCGCAGCAGGGGCAAAAGGAAGTGTATTGAGTAGAATAAAAAAGAGAGCTACATCAGAAAGGAATATAATAGTTTGTTTATTCCATGCTTTTCGTTGAGAGTTTGTGACAGATATTACTTGCATATTTTTTCCTATATTTTTAAGGCCGGCGATTTTAGCATAACAGGCCTCAGTCAGGAAATAATGCATACTAAAAATTGATTATAATAAAAGAAAAGTGCAGTCAAAACCGGATGCTTTTTGACCGCACTTTATAGTTGAATATCAATTTAGCGAGATAAATTAACGAGATAAAATCGCTTTCACTTGCTTTTGTAATACTGGGATAATCTCTTGTTCAAACCATGGATTTTTCTTGAGCCAAATTTGGTTGCGTGGAGAAGGGTGAACGAGAGGGAGATATTGAGGCAGAAAATCACGGAAATGGTGAACCGTTTCAGTCACAT
>OGEU01002772.1_pt1 | contig 12034 bp, 10 predicted proteins | sample 1570651 | NCBI WGS metagenome assembly OGEU01 (sample SAMEA2582129, study PRJEB24529) | metagenome | biome: Human gut stool | place: China | collected 2011 | reverse complement strand
GGCAGTCTCTACTGCAACTGCTTTGTTGAGGCGGATAGCGATCATGATCAGATTGTAAACCTGATAGATAAAGAACAAAAGCATCGGAAGTACGATCACGATCAAAAATCCCATGCTGCTGGAAAGGAAATCCATCACCTTTCCGGCTTTTTTCAGATGGCCGGTGTATTTTCCGACGATGTAGCCGTTGGAAATGATATGGCGGTCCGCGATGCCGTTGTTGTTATCACCCATGGTGGTGTAGCTGCGGACACCGTTGCTTTCATCAATTTTTTCAATACGGTGGGTATTCAGTGCATATTCATTATCAATGATGGTGTGAAAGCAGATGATATCTCCCTCTTTTAATGTATCCGGATCGCACTTCTTGATAAAGATCAAATCGCCTGCATCGAAGGTCGGTGACATGGAATTTGTCTTTACGACCAGCGGGGTGTAGCCCAGCAGACTGGACACGTTCTGGTTATCTCTCGTTGCCATCGTGGTAAAGGCATACAGCGCTGCGATCAGAATTACAATCCACAACAAAACACTGATTACAATAGTTCCTGCTTTTTTTACTGCTTTCATCTCTTCTTCTCCTGGTTTTGTTATTTTAATCTATTTACTCAGAAAACGGCTGCCCGTTTTCGTCTGTTCCTGTGAATCGGAGACGAATTGCATAATCGGCTCCTTTTAACCCGTCGGTACAGGCCGGATCGGTTCCTTCCATCCAGATATGTACTTTTACTTCTTTGTTGACGCCCTCTTTCATGGAAAACATGGCGTTATCATCGTTGAGATCCATGACATCCCTGGCGGGAAGTCCAAACGTTGTGGCATTTCCCTCTGTCACACTGATGTTTCCCATCCCCGGATCGTAAATCCAGGTCTTTCCATCCGTCGCAAACGAAATTCGCATGGATGATGGAAGTGCTGCGTTTTCAGACGTAACTTCGGTTCCGTCTCCCGCTCCGCTGCTGCTGTCTGCGCTCGTCAGGTGCACTACCATGTCCGCTGCTGCCATAAAATGCAGGGTGAATTCCAGATAGACGCCGCTGGTGCTGTCTGCTGCTGTTCCATTTTCGAAAGTGAACGTTTCTTCATCCTGCGTTGTCACCGGTTCCAGCGGGGTTTCCTGCATGGAGAAACCTTTTTCCTGCCGGATTCGTTCGGCAATCTGGTCGAAAGACAGTGTTTTTACATACTCTTCCAGCGTTTCATGTGGGTCGAGATCCATTCGAAGATCGGTACCGGAGACGATATCGAGACTCATAGACTTTACTTTGGTGTTGTCTGCAATGGAAAACCAGGCAACGGTTGCCGCCGTGACGGCGACGAGTGCACGAAGGACGAGTAATACGGATGTATACAGGCGGCTTCTTGCCGAAATCAGGGTTTTGCTATTTTTCATCCTGCCTCCTCCTGCTGTAAGACTCCATAAAAGGCAAGATGCAGATCCGCGATGTCAAAGCTCAGATCGTCTGAGCAGTCCGGATCACAGCCCTCCAGATAAAAATATATGTCCACCGGATAAATCCGGTTTAAGTCCATCGTCAATAACGGCTGTTTGGGGAGGGTGATATCGCTCTCTCCAAACTGAATCATGTAGGATTCCATCGAAACGGACGGATCCTGTGCCGCTGCCGCCGTTCCGTTCTTCCAGGTGAGAACCTCGTTATTTCCAAGGGTTCTTCCATTTACTACCGTATTATAAGTCTGCTGACTCTGCGCATTTTCTTCTTCGCTGAGTCTTAAAATCACACGGCTTGATGCGTCGTCATCAAAGACCATTCCGAGCCGCGCCGCATGCAGCAGCTGGCCGGAAACGGTTTCTCCTAAAACTCCATCGGTCTGATCCAGATAGAGCGCCATGCGGCTTCCATCGGACCATCCCTCGCCCACGGCGCGGAGATAAATGCGGCCGTGATAATAATACGCTTCGCTGTCTACTCTTTCGAATGCCGTTGCCATTCCATTTTCGGTGGACGGCGAATACACAAAATTCACAAGATCTGCGGTGGAAACCGGCATCAGATAGGAAGCGTCCGTCTGATTGACCTGGGTAATGGATGCGGTCTCTTCGCTTTGGAAGCTGCCGCCTCCGCTGCTGCTGATCTGCAGTTCCAGGGTTTCGTCTCCTGTCCGCGCGGTCGCGGTGCTGGTCGAAACTTCGCGGTTCGAAGTAAACCAGGCATAAGTTGCTGCCGAAAAAGCCAGTAACGCAAAAACGGTTGTAATCCCAAGATACCATGCCCGAAAGCTATGTTTCATCTGTTCTGCGCTCCTTTCTTTTTCGTTTTCTTTCTATTTTTATTCATTTCCGTCGGCATCGACACCGACAAAAGCAAACTGAATTTCCGAGGACCGGCTCTGTACGGCATTGATGCACTGTTCGTCACATCCCTCCAGATACAGCCAGTATTCTACGGCTGCCACTTCATCCGCATTCAGCTCCACAACCGTCTCTGATCCGGCGCTGTAGCTGCCGTTTGCCTGTCCTGCAAAGAATCCCGAAAGATTCTGGGACGGATCGGTATAAACGGGCTGGCCGCTTTCCGAAACAGAAGAAACTACGGCAAAAGTGCGTGCTGTTGTCTGTTTGGACTCTGCGCCGCCGGTGCTGCCTAAGTCATCCAGTTTCCAGAAATACGTTGTCGTGCCTGTGTGGGATGTAATTTTCATCCCGAGACGCATCGCGGCAAGTGCCTGTGCATCGCTTCCCAGGTTTAATTCTGACTGGTTGAAATATACTCTGCACGGTGCATTTTCGCATTTCAGATAGACGGTTCCGTGAATGGCATCGGTGTCCACGCGGTTGTCGGCACTGGCATACAGCACGGAAATTCCATCCTGGTTCTGTGCGGTTGCGCGGTAAAAGTGGTCGAGGTCCGCCGTTGAAAGCGGCTTTAAACTTTCCGGATTGCCGCTCAGCACAAGATCGCACGTTTTTTCAAACGGGCCGTCGGCACTCGCTGAAATCAGCAGAACGGTATCGCCTTTGCTGATGGTACCGCCCGTCGGCGTAACGTTGGTGGAGGCCTGCCCGGTCAGGGTAAACCATGCATACGTGGTTCCCGTCGCCGCAAGAAGCAGCAGCAGAATCCCGGCAACTGCCCGCGCCAGCGAGCTTTTTAACTGTTTTTGTTCTGTTTCCACGCGGCATTCCTCCCTGTCGTTTTTAATTCTGATCTGAAATTCCCGCAAAGGAAACCGCAAGATTTTTCAGTGTCTGACTGCTCAGATTTCCGGTGCAGTCCTCGTCGCAGCCTTCCAGCCAGATGTAGAGGTCAATCTGTACCGGTGTTCCCGGTTTTCCATCTGATGTGCCGGTTACGGTGCAGAGCTTTAACGATCCCTCTTTCTTTGTCACTTCACCGGTATCTTTGTCATAAATACAGTAAGCTTCTTCATTATAAGGCTGAAACGGTACGGTCGTTCCGTCCGTTTTTGTGCTGTCCAGAACGTAACCCTCTTCTCCGGTCGCCGTGTTGTACTCCGCCTGCGGATTCTTTTCGTCGCTGATTTCAAAGATATACTCATTTTCTGTCGGCTGGTCCAGTCCAGCCTGGTGTATTACGAAACCTGCACGAATCGCTGATGAGATCGGATTGTTTTCATCGCTGTCCTCAAAGCCGATATCGGAAAGATAGATGTCGGTGGATTTTCCATTGCTCCGCAGGAACAGGCTGGTTTTATAGTAATCGCTGTAGTCGCCTCTTCCAAACAGATTCGCCACCAGATTGGACTGGTTTTCCGTTCCGTTTGTGAAGCCGAGCACTTTCTGAAAACCTCCGCTGATCCGGTTCGTCGATACCGGATTGAGCTGGCCGGAAAAGCTGTCCAATACGGCGGCAGAACCATAAACACCATCGTAGGCATTGCTGATCTGCAGATTGATTCCTGCTCCGGCTGCCATACGTACTTTTGTCGTATGACGTCCCGTGTTGTACACATACCAGGCATATGTGGAAACAACAACCGCACCCAGCGTAAGAAGCACTCCGATCGTTCCTGCTGTAAAACGGTATCGGAGGCTTTTTTTATTTATCTGATTTTTTTCTGTTTCCATGGAACTTCTGAACGCTCACCTCCTGGTATCATTACAAATATACATAAAAACTCATTTTTATATTACCACGAAATTTTTTACTTTGCAATGCACATACCTTTTCAGACGCTGATTTTCTTGTTTCCTTTTTCAGAAAATTGCAACCAAAGGGGCGCACCTGAAAATTTCTTTTCAAATGCGCCCCTTCGCTTTCTTTTCTTCTGTTTTTCTGTCAGATCAATCCGTAATGCTCCATCGCCTTTGCCACGCCGTCCCGCTCGACGGTATCGGTTACGTACTCTGTGTACGGATCCAGAACCTCATCATGTTTTCCAAGCGCAATGGTGTGTGCGCCGCACCGGAACATGGTAAGGTCGTTGCTGCTGTCGCCAAATACGTATGCATCTTCTTTCTCCAGCTGAAACTGTTTCAGCGCATAGTCCACAGCTGTTCCTTTGCTGCAGCCGTGCGGAACGATTTCGTATACACCGCCGCGGCGATCCATGATATCAAACTCCTGCTCAAATTCACGGTACATACGTTCTATATCAGACTGTGCATCGGTTACGATACAAAATTTATCGTAAATGATTCCTTTTGTCTCCGCTGTCTCCGCGAGTCCGATTCCGACAGCAGCGAAATAGGCACGGGTCTGCTCGACCTCCCGAAAACGGGATACCTCCGACGAAAAATAAACATTATCCGTTCCCTCCAGAATCATGCCGATCCTGCACTCCTTTAAAATAACCGGGATTTCCTCACAGCGCTTTTTCGGAATCGTCTGATGCATCAGAATTTCGCCGTCCCGGCGCAGATAGGTCCCGCAGCCGCACAGAAATCCGGAAAACGGAAGCTTTTTCAGCTCCTCGGGCAGCTCCGACCAGGTGCGGCCGGTATTAATAAACGTAAGATTTCCTTTTTCCGCTGTCTTTTTCAATGCATCGAGCGCGCTCTGCGGAATTTCTTTTGTAATCTCACTCAGTAACGTTCCATCAATATCAAAAAATAATGCTTTCACAAAAATTTCCTCCTCGTGTACTGTTTCCTGTTCTCTTTCTGACATACGAAAAAATGCCGAAGCTCTTGATTGTCAAGGCTTTCGGCATTTTCATTCCAGTCGAAGCGACGGGATTCGAACCCACGACCTCTGCGTCCCGAACGCAGCGCTCTACCAAACTGAGCCACGCTTCGATTTTATTTGCTTTCTGAACTCTCGTCCGTCAACAATAGCTATTATATATGATGTCTATAGGAATGTCAACACCTTTTTTGAAATTTTTTTAATTTTTTTTATTATTGCTTCAAAAGGTACATTTCACACGGGTTTGCGGCCTTTTTGGTGTTCTTTTAGAATGACAGTTTCTGAGAAAGTCAAAAAAAGAGATATGCCGGAAGTTCTGTTCCGGCATATCTCTTATCTTTGTTTCTCAGCTCAGCTGATATACATCTGCATACTGCACGCCGAAGCTCAGCGCCTCGGAATGGCTGCTGCAGAAGATGTCTACGTGGCCGTAAGCGGTTCCGCGGTCTTCTACCGTGTAAACCTGGCCGTTGATCATCAGTTTCGTGCCAAATGGTACACCGCCCATGGCAATCGTTCTGCCGGCGGTCGGTGTGGTTCCGCTCGCGGTGGATCCGCCGGACCACTGTCCGGTACAGATGGAACAGGAGCAATATCCTGTCAGTTTAAATCTTCCAAGGTATGTTCCGCTGGAGGAGCTGCTGGAAGTATCTGACGCGGATGGACTCCCCGTTGTCGTGGAGGATGCGCTGCTGTCCGAAGAACTGCTTCCGGAGCTGCTGCTTGTATCGGTATCTGCTTTCGCTGCGGCATTTGCTACTTCTGCGGCTGCGACTCTTGCGGCCTCGGCCTCGGCTGCCTGTTTTCTGGCGGCCTCTGCCTCAGCTTCTGCGGCAGCCTGCTGTGCGGCGGCTGCTTCCTCTTCTGCTTTCTTCTGCGCTGCAATCTCCTCTTCTTTCGCCTGACGGATCAGGTCGTTGATTGCATCTGCTTTGCTGTTGATTTCATCTACCAGTGCACTCTCGCTGGATTTTGCATCGTCCAGCTCTGCGGAGTAGGTACGGAGTTCCTGATAAGCTGCTGCGTACAGCTCCTGAATGGCTTCCTGCTGATCGCTGCTCTGCTGCTGCAGTTCTACGATCGCTGCCTGCTCTTCCTGCACCTGTGTTTCTTTTTCTTTTACCTGGTCTACCGTGTCTTCATACTCCTGCATAAGATCGCGGTCGAAATCGGAAATTTTCTGTATGTATTCTGCCCGGCTGATCAGCTCTGAAATGCTTTTGGAAGAAAAGAGCATTGCCATGTATCCGTTTCCGGAAGAATTTTCATACATATACTGGATACGGAGCTTCATCGCTTCGTACTGCTCTTCTTCTTTTGCTTTTGCATCTTCCAGATCTGCCTGAATCTGTACCAGTTCGTTCTGCTTCGCATCATACTGATCCTGAAGCTCCTGCAGACGGTTCTGCAGATCGTCCAGCTGCTGGTTCAGTTCGGAAAGATATTCTTCTGATTGTCCCTTTTTGGAATTGAGTTCGTCAATCCTGCTCTGTATGCTGTCAAGCTGAGACTGTGCGGCAGCCTGTTCTGCCTGAGCATTTGAAATTTTCTCCTTTGTACTGGCACCATAGCATGGCAGAACGGTTGCTGCCGTAAGCACTGTGGCCAAAACCAGGCTGAATAATTTCTTTTTTTTCATGTCGTACACCTCATACTTATTACGTTCTGTTGCTGATTGTCACTCCAAGTTACTGCGGAAAATGGGCCTTTTTTCCCGCCGTACTTTGCCATTATAACACAAGTATGTCTGAAATGAAAGTCTTTTTTAATTTCTGTTAATAACTTTGTAATATTTCGACGTTTTTCCTGCAAAAACTGGCATGATTTTTCTACTTTCTCCATCCAACAGGGTACTTATTTTTCAAGGTTCCATTGACCAGTTTGCCCCATCCAAGGCCGAATCCATCGACGCAGACCAGCTTCCAGCCCGACGGCGATGCGGTCTCTCCCGGCTCTACGGAAATTGTCTCACCGTGAAGATATTTTTCGGTACGCTCGTCATCTGCCTTTAAATTCATGTAATCTTTGAACTTGTCCGCGGAGAGTGTCACGGCAAACGGCTGTGACGGCTCGAAACGGTCTTTTTTCAGTTCACCGAGATACAGACCGTTCCGCAGGAAATGAAGATTCCGCACGCCATCCGGCAGGGACGGGGAATGGTATACTTTTCCGGCGCGGACTTCCAGTTCCTCCACCGGGATCGGTGCTGTCATCCGGGACAGGAAATCGGAAAGGATCTGTTTTTCTGCTTTCGACGGACCCGGTGCTTCCGTTCCACGGTCTTTTTTCCGGTTTTTCTGTTTTTTGTTTTTCTTTTCGATCGGTTTTTCTTCTGTCTCATAAGGAATGGCTTCGCCTTTTTTGCGGAACAGGGCAAGGTAATGGCCCTCGCCGTTCATTTTATGCGGCCAGATGCGCACGGTCTTTTCGATCTCCGGATCGCCGTTTCCCCAGACTGGATTGCCTTTTGAAAAACCTTCGTAGCCTTCCATCTCGATCAGTTCCATTTCCGGGAAGTTTTCCAGAAGGAAAGAAACGGTTCCCTCGTCCTCCTGCGGGGCGAAGGTACACGTCGAATACATCATGAGGCCGCCCGGACGCAGCATTTTGACAGCATTCGAGGTGATCTCGCGCTGCAGCTCCGCAAAGAAATCCGGCCGCTCCGGGGTCCAGGTGCCGATGACTGCCTCATCTTTCCGGAACATGCCCTCGCCGGAGCACGGTGCATCCACGAGGATTTTATCGAAGAAGCCCGGGAAGACGTCTGCAAGGCCTGCCGGTGTCTCATTGGTGACAAGCACGTTTTCACTTCCGAACAGCTCCAGATTGCGCAGCAGTGCTTTGGCGCGGGCGTTGCTGATGTCATTGGCGACGAGAAGGCCGGTTCCTTTCAGGCGCGCATTCAGCTCGGTTGCCTTGCCGCCCGGTGCGGCGCAGAGATCGAGCACACGCTCACCCGGTTCGATCGGGAGGCGGGACGCCGGGGTCATGGCGCTTGGCTCCTGCAGATAGAAGACGCCTGCCGCATACAGTGGAGACTGGCCCATGCGCATGCCGTCCGGCACGAAATAGCCGTTTGGAATCCACGGAATTTTCTTCCACGTTCCCGGAACAAGCGGCGGGAAATCTTCGGTCCGGCATTTTTTTGTATTCACACGCAGCCCGGCTGTGCGGGGTGCGTCGTAGGAAGTTAAAAATGCATCAAATTCATCGCCCAGCATGTCCTGCATGCGGGTCAGAAATTCCTGTGGTAACTGCGCCATGTATTGTCTCTCCTTTTTATTTTGCTTTGTTGTGCATCGGTCCCTTTTCGTGAACTGGCGATGCTTTTTCTGTCTTTGTTTCTTTTGTTTTGCATCTATTTCATAATTTCTCACAGAAAAAGAGACAGCTTTTTCGATTTTTCAATCTTTTTGCTGTCTCTTTTTTGCATAGCGGAGAAGAAGGGATTTGAACCCTTGCGCCGTTTCCGACCTACTGGTGTTCGAAGCCAGACCCTTCAGCCTCTTGGGTACTTCTCCGTATTTTGTCAAATACATCATATATTATAGTGCTTTTTTCGGGATTCGTCAATGATTTTTTCGATGGTTTCCGATGGAAATACGGGGATTGTATTTTTTACGGAAATATTCGAAAGTGCAACTTACTCAAACAAATAATCTTCCTCAGGCAGCATCCCATCCCGATGCTGCCTCTTCTTTTATTCTTTCCCTTCTTCCACCCTCTTCCTCTCTTCTTTTTTCTTCTTTTTCACCACCCGCAGTCTCCGGAAAAACGCACTCAGCATCTCCGAGCACTCTTCTTTCAGCACGCCGCGCTCGACCTTCACCTGATGGTTAAACTCGTGCATTTCCAGCATATTTAAGATCGATCCCGCGCAGCCCGCCTTCGGGTTCATGCTGCCGATGACGACTTCGCTGACTCTTGCCTGTACGATCGCACCGGCGCACATCTGGCACGGTTCCAGGGTGACATACAGCGTACAGCCCTCCAGCCGCCAGTCGCCGAGCTTTTTGCTGGCTTTCCGGATTGCATTCAGTTCCGCGTGGGACAGCGTGTTTTTATCCGTATTTCTGCGGTTATACCCCCGCGCAATCACCTTTCCCTCGTACACAATCACACAGCCGATCGGCACTTCCATCAGCTTTTCCGCTTTCTTCGCCTGCGTAATCGCCTGGCGCATGAAGCGTTCCCGTTCTTTCCGGTGCGCTTTTTCCTCCGGCGTTTCCAGCTTTGTTTCTTCTTCCATTGTGCACTTCCTTTCTTCTCTGCGTATATTTTCTGTCCTTCCCGCATATCGTGAACTGTAGCGCAGTATCTTTTTCTACTCTTTTTACTTCTATGCAGGAGGTTTTTATGTCTGATTACCGGCGTTTCATTGCCTATCTATACGAATACCCGAACAACCGCAAGGGCGGATGCTGCGGCTTTGTCCGCGTGGAGTCGCAGAACGGTTTCTGCCGCATGGACTTCCAGATCAAATCGCCGTCGCTTCCGCCGGAGACCTCGGTCACGGTCTACGGATTTATCCGCCGGTCAGGGCGGATGTACGGCATTCCGCTCGGGAATCTCCTCGCGGGTCGCTCCTCCACAAGCGGAAAGCTCTTCACGCACTCCAATTCCATTGGGCAGACGGATGTCACGCTCGACGAGCTTGGCGGTCTGATCCTGCTCTGCCGCCAGACCGGCGTCATCGCCACCCAGTGGGACGATCTTCCGATTCAGCCGGAGTTTTTCGCTCCCACGCTCCCGCAGGAGCCCAAAACATCCGCAGACAATGGTGCCAGACCGACCGAAGAGAAAACTGCCGAAACACCCGAACCTCTGGATCCCGCCGTACCTGCGCAGTCCCTGCCATCATCAGACGCTTCAAAAGCACAATTCGATGAACTTTCCACAGAATTCAGCAGCAATTCCGAACTTTATCCACAAAATTCCAACCCGGAATCCACCGTCTCCACAAAATCCACATCAGCTGACACGGTAAACACCGTTCCTGCAGACAGGATCACGCAATCATCCGCCAACACACTCCATCCCGCATCCGCGGAATCTGTGAAAACCGCAGAAAGCTATCCCTCTGCCAACCCGGAACCGCCGCAGCCCATCCCGGATTCTGCCGCCCAGCCGCTACATATGACTTCCGCCGATTTTCCCGCCGCAGCAGCCGTGCCGCCGTCCCGGGCTGCTCTCTATCTCCAGCTTCAGGACCAGTTCCCGGAGTTCCATCCGTTCCCAGATGATGATCTGACCGACTGCCTGCGCCTCTCACTCGACGATCTTCCACAGCTCCGCGCCGCCGGTCTTTCGGTGGATGCGAACCGCTTCGTCCTCCATGGCTCCTCGTCCTATCGCCATCTGCTCCTCGCCCGGAACCGCGACCAGCAGGAACTCTGGTATTTCGGCGTCCCCGGCGTCTACACGCCGAATGAGCAGTTCATGGCAAGCCTCTTCGGCTTTTTCCACTTCAAGCAGGCGATGCGCCCCTCCGAGCTCGCGCCCGATGCCCGCTTCGGCTACTGGTACCGCACGCTTTAAAGCGTTTTTTAATCCACGCCGCGGATCTCCACCGTCTCAATCTTTCCGCGCAGGATCTCGCAGAACCGCTCGAGCTGCTCCCTCGCATACCCCGAGAACCTCGGATCAATCACATAATCCGATTCCCGGTAATTCTGCAGGAAGTACCGTTTTGCCCCGGAAAGCCACTTTCCGATCGCTTCGATCTCTTCCCTTCCATGCAGCTCTTTGCAGAGCGTTGTCCGGAACTCATAGTCCACCACGCCGCTCTTTAAAAACTCGACCGACTCATTGATCCGCATCACATCGATCTTTTTCACGCCCGCCGTCTCGCCGTACCGGGACGGCGCGTTTTTGATGTCCATGGCGACGTAGTCGATTTTCTTCTCTTCCACCAGCTTTTTCAAAATCTCCGGCCGGTATCCATTCGTGTCGAGCTTCACAAGATATCCCAGTTCCTTAATTTTCGTCACGAACTGCTCCAGATCCGGATCCAGCGTCGGCTCACCGCCCGTCACGCAGACGCCGTCCAGTACGCCGCGCCGCTTTTCGAGCACTGCAAAAATCTCCTCCTCCGGAATCACCGGCTCCCATTCGGGATGCTGCACGAGATTTCCGTTCTGGCAGAACGGGCAGCGGAAATTACATCCGCCCGAAAACAATGTGCACGCCACCTTGCCCGGGTAATCCAGCAGCGTCAGCTTTTGAAATCCATGTATGACCATATGCTATCCTCTCCGACCGCAGGACTTCGAACTTTCGTCCGCCCTGCAACAGAAAAAGCGGAACCATAATGTCCGCTTTTTCCATTCATCTTCTATTGGTAATTATTTGCCGTAACGCTCTGCCTGGGAACGGATCAGGTCCAGATCATCAAAATAGTTGATTTTCATGGCTGCTTTGACATCCGCCAGTGTCTGAGCGGCAACTTTTTCTGCCTCTTCGCTGCCTTTTTTCAGCATCTCATAGATCGCCGGAATGTCTTTTTCCAGTTCTTTTCTGCGGTTGCGGATCGGCTCTAAGGTCTCCTGCAGTACATTGTTCAGGAACTTCTTCACTTTGACATCGCCAAGGCCGCCTCTCTGGTAATGTGCTTTCAACTCGTCGAGATTTGCGTAATCCGGCAGATAGCGCTCGAAGTGCTCCGGCTGGCAGAATGCATCGAGATAAGTAAATACGGTATTTCCCTCGATCTTGCCCGGGTCGGTGATCTTGATGTGATCCGGGTCGGTGTACATGCTCATGACTTTTTTCTTGATCTCATCCGGCTCCTCGGACAGGTAAATGCAGTTTCCAAGCGATTTACTCATCTTCGCTTTTCCATCGATACCCGGCAGACGTCTGCAGGAATCATTCTCCGGCAGCATAATCTTCGGCTGCCCAAGTGCCTCGCCATAAACCGTATT
>OGEU01002763.1_pt1 | contig 12057 bp, 15 predicted proteins | sample 1570651 | NCBI WGS metagenome assembly OGEU01 (sample SAMEA2582129, study PRJEB24529) | metagenome | biome: Human gut stool | place: China | collected 2011 | reverse complement strand
AATCAGATTCTCCGTCTGAGGGATGCACTGGACGAGGTGCAGCAGGCATATGATTATTGTATTTGTGATTGCGGACGACTGTTCGACATGGTGGTCATTAACGTCCTCATGGCAGCAGAACTCGTCATCGTTCCGGTAAAGGTCGGAGGATTCGAGGTGAGGGCAATCAACAGCCTCGCAGAGCAGATTGAGAACATGAGAGAAATCAATCCGGACTTAACAATCAAAGCAGTATGCACCATGCGACAGAAGAATAAGACATCTCTTGAGTTCGAGGAGTGGCTCAAGGAACAATCCGGATTCGATGTGTTCGTCACTCCGGTGAGACGTTCAATCATCGCAGAGAAAGCAACCATCAACATGATGCCGTTGCCGAGATTCTCACCGAGATGTATTGCAACACAGGACTATCGTAATATTGTATTTGAACTCTTGAAAGATATGGAGGGAGGCTCTGAACATGGAAATCAAAGTTGATTGTTTTGACATCCGGCAGATTGCGGATTCCGGTCAGTGTTTCCGGATGAAAGAGCATCCGACCAAAAAGGACACGTTCACAGTGGTGGTCGGGGTTGACTACATAGAGATAACACGGGCAGCAGGCAGTCACTCGATTGAGCTATCCTGCAACAAGGACACATTTGCAAATAAGTGGGCGAATTATTTTGATATACCGACCGGATACAAGAAAATCATTGACAGCATCGACAAAGAGGACAGGTTTCTCATGGATGCAGCAGAATACGGCAGAGGCATCCGGATACTCAATCAACCTCTGTGGGAAACGATTGTCTCGTTCATGATTTCACAGAACAATAACATCCCGAAGATAAAGCAGAGCATCGAGACACTGTGTGAGAAATATGGCAGCAGGCTCACGATACCGGACGGATACGGGCAGAATCAGCCACAATATACGTTCCCATCGCCGGAGCAGTTAAGAGATGCAGATTTCCGAGCCTGTGGCGTTGGATACCGTGATAAATACCTTGAGGGTCTCGTCCGGAACGTACTGGATGGCAAGATTGACCTCAGAACACTATCATCCGGAGATAGTGACAAGAACCTCCGGAGCATCTACGGGATAGGACAAAAGGTCGCCAACTGCATCCGGCTGTTTGGGATGCACGAGGTTGACGCTTTTCCGGTGGATACATGGATAAATAAAATCATCAAGCAGCAGTATGGTGGTAAGTTTCCGGTCGAGAAGTATGACGGATATGCCGGAATCATTCAACAGTACATGTTCTATTATGTGACGAGAGGAGGCGGTCTCAATGGTTCAGATTCTTGAGTTGTTTGGAGGAATCGGCTCACCGAGATGTGCATTGAGAAATCTCAACATACCAACCAAAGCAATCGACTATGTGGAAATCAATGAAAAGGCAGTCCGTTCCTACAATTCCATGTTCAGAGATGAACTCGAATACAAGACACAGACAGTCGTTGGATGGAATCTCAAGCCGGACATTCTGATTCATGGTTCGCCTTGCCAAGATATGAGCATCGCCGGACACCAAGGCAAGGCGACAGGCGAGGAGAGAATCAACCGAGGAAAAGGTTCAGACGAGGGCAGCGGAACACGTTCCTCACTTATGTGGGAAACAATACATATCATCGAGAACATGGGAGAATGGCGTCCTAAGTATGTTATATGGGAAAACGTCAAGAATGTGAAATCAAAGTACATGAGACCGAATTTCGACAGGTATATGAGCGAAATGGAACGATTGGGATATTCAAACAATCACGAGACACTGGATGCAAGAGAGTTCGGATTGCCACAGGCAAGGGAGCGAGTGTTCACGGTGTCGGTACTGGATGGAGAACCGTTCCAATTCGATGACCTCATTCGGACACCGATGCAGAACTTGCAGGACTTCCTTGAGAGCGATGTTCCGGATGTCTATGACGTGACACAGCCGTCAGTTCTTGAATGCATCGGAGCAAAAGGTATCAGACGAGCGACAGTCATTCAAGATTATGCATACACCATCACAACACGCCAAGACCGGACGCCTGCACAGGTTATCGACCGAGGCGATGGGCGGTATCGGTATTTGACAGAGCGAGAGTGTTGGAGATTGCAAGGATACACTGACGAGGACTTTGAGAGGGCGAGAGAGGCACAGCAAAGAATCGGAAAATATTACAAGGCATTATATGACCAAGCAGGGAACAGCATCGCCGTTCCGATATTTGAAAGCATGTTCCGAAAAATCATTCTCGGAGAAACAAGGGAGGCGGTTTGATGAAAAACGAGGCATTTTGCAGATGGTATGAAAAACCACTCAGAGATGTCACAGAAGTGCAGCAGGAGCAATGTGAGGAAAACGGACAGCAGTGCGATGGGTGTCCGGACTTAATCTTGAGAGAGAAAAAGGAGGAAAACGAAAATGAGTAAGTTGAACACGGGAGTGTGCAGATTTTGCGGTCAGACAATAGCAATCGAAACCGAGGAGAGTTTGACATCTCCTCAACTCGCAGAGGAGGCAACAATGAGATGCACCTGCGAGCAGGCGGTCGAGTATCAGAAAGAAAAGCAGAGAAAAGAGAAAGCATTGAAAAACGTCTCCGTCCTGTTCGGACAGGATGCAGCACCGGAGAAACGTGTCGGCGAGGAGATTGTGAGCATATTGTCGGCAGCAGTCGAGGAGATATACACCGGAGGACTGGCAAAGGTCACGTTGAACCTCAGAGGGGGGGTCAAGGCATCGGTTTCTCAGAATGCCAAGGGTGAAATCAATGTGGAACGCACCGAAACCAAGAAACAGAAATTGACCGAATAAACAGGAGGAACAGACATGGCAACAGGATATAGTGTGATGGATGCACTGAATAAGAATACAAAAGCAGGCATTGACGAGACGCCGAGAGCAAGATTCAGAACGAGAGATATTTCGATTTTCAAAATGTACCGGAATACAATGAATTTCTATGACCTCAGTGGCATCGAGGAACTGGCAGGAGAAATCCTCATGTATGGATTGAAACAAAACCTCGAACTCGTCTATGAGCCGAATGAGCAGGGCGAATATAAAATCATCGCAGGAGAACGCAGATGGCTCGCTCTCAAGATGCTCGTCGAAAAGGGATACAAAGAGTTTGAGATGGCGACCTGCAAACTGACAACGCCACAGGATTCGGATGAGGAGCAGGTGGAAATCATCATCGCCAACGCATATCGAATCAAGAGCGTCAAGGACTTAATCGAGGAGGAACAGCGTCTCAAAGCATCTCTTGAGCGTATAAAGGCAGCAGGAGGCACAATCAAGGGATATGACCTGCAATCCGGCAGACTGAGAGATGTCATCGCCACGATGCTCAAGACGTCAAAGACCAAGATTGCACAGATGGAGAGCGTCAGCAACAATCTGATTCCGGAGTTCAGAGAGGAACTCACAAAGGAACGTCTCACGTTTTCCGCTGCATACGAACTCAGTGGGATGTCGGCAGAGGAACAGCGTGAGGCACTGGGAAAATACATGGAGACCGGAGAACTCTCATACAAAGAGGTCAAGGGCATGAAAGAGGCAAAGGCAGCAGGCGAGACCACAGCAGAGCAGGAAACACCGCTCTCATATCACGGCGAGGTTATCGGAGAGGCAGAGGAACAGGTGTCAGATTCAGACACCTCCGGAGAAAAGACCGAGACGGCAGCAGGCGACGACTATCAGACACCGCATCCGGAGGGAATCACCTCTCTGTGTTATTCCTGCATTGAATACGAGACATGCAACGTCAAGACCGGAACATGCACCAAGTGCGACCAGTATAAGAACAGAGCCGAGGCAAACAAGACCGCAGAGCAGAAATACAATGAGGAACAGGATGCAATCGACCGTGAGACGAAAAAGAAACTCCGTGAACAGGCAGAGGAGGAGAAGATGAACAACCTCCCGTCAGACACACAGGAGAACGGTCAGAAAGTGCATCACATTAAACTGGGAGCGACATTTTTTGAGGAGGTTGCATCCGGAGAAAAGACATTTGAACTCCGGAAGAATGATAGAGGCTATAAAAAAGGCGACATCCTTGAGATGATGGAGTTCAAGGACGGAAAGAACACAGGACGCACCGTGAGAGTGCTTGTGACATATATCCTTGAGGAGTTTGCAGGTCTTGAGGACGGATATTGCATCATGGCAACATCACTCATGAACGAGAATGGAGAACCATTTGACAGAGCAGACCTCAATCAAATCTGTGCAGATATTAGAGCAAACGGTGACGGGTATGTTGATGGTGGCGAGGAGTATATCATGATTGAAAATGCAGTCGGAATCATTGCAGGGGGGAAAGAAGATTGAAAACAATATATGTGAAAGTGTATTCAGCACAAGAAGCAGAGGGATACGCAAAAAACCTCTACAAAATTTTAAGGGATTACACACCAGTCATTGCAGATTTGTGCTTGAAGAAAGCAGAGGTAAGAACAAAAACCGTGCTTGTGAAATATATTCCAGAGAAAAGAACAGACGGAATGAGATGCGATATTCCGTGCGGATTTGGAGAATTAAGAAAAATAATGGCAGATATGAAACAGTACAAGGAAATAAATGACGGAAAAGAACTTGTGGATTTCATCATAAAGGAAGAGAGCGGAAAGTGAAAAAGGACAATTTGACAGAGCAGTTCAAGCACGGATTCGCTACACAATTCACACACGATAACAGTTAAACAGGAGGAACAGTACAATTAATGATTTGCATAGAGGTGAAATCTATTATATCAGCAGAGGGGTGGCGTCATACGGTCATGAGCAGCAGGCAGACCGTCCGGCGGTCATCGTCAGCAATGAAAAGAACAATGAAAACAGTGGAGTGGTCGAGGTGGTATATTTGACCACTCAGCCAAAGACAGACCTGCCGACACATACGGTCATCCGGAGCACGGGCAGAGTTTCAACTGTATTATGCGAGCAGATTGTTTCTGTATCCGTGGATAGAATCGCAGGATATATCGGACAGGTATCAGAGCAGGAGCAAAAGAACATCGACATTGCTCTCATGATTTCCTTGCAGTTGGACGGCAACATGAAAATCTCAAAGAAATACAATGAGACAATCAAAGAGCAGCAGGAGGAAATTGACCACCTCAAAACAGAAATTGAGGAAATGGAAAAAGACCGCAAAGAACTGATTGAGCAGGTAAACCAGTACGCAGCAGCCAACGCAGAGAAAAATAAGAAAGTGGAACAAAGTGCATCACAGGAGAGCATGATTCGACTTGAGACCGAACGAGACACATTCAAACAGCTATACGAGAGCCTACTCACCAAAGTGATGGCATCATAGAGAGGAGAATGACGAAATGCGAAAAAAAGAGTTTGCAGACATATTCAAAAAGGCGATTGATGCACATGCCGGATACATCGGTGTGGCTATTCAGACAGAGGGCAGCAGTCAACCGGAAATCATCATCAATCCGGCAGAGAATTTCGAGGAGAAACTGAAATACTATCGTGCAGCCTATGACGAGGACTTGATTCTTGTGGCAGCCAAGGGAAAGAAAGATATTCACATCACAGCGGTGGCAGCAGGCGACACATTCGCAGATATTGAGTTCCTCCTGCTGCAAGACCGTCCGGATTGGAAAAAGGCCATTTCTGAGGCAGTTGACACGGTCGTGAACCGGATGCTCGACAAATATCCGGATGTCGACCAAAAACAGAGAGATTCATGGACTGTCATCCTTGAGGGATTCAAAGAACAGTTTTTCAAGAATAGATACACCATCGGACAGCAGAGATTCATCTGCGAGAGCCGTGAACTCTACGAGGACATGTTTGAAACCTGCATGAATGGCAGCAATGAGGAGTTCAAAGAGAAATTTTTCAACCTCTCAAAAGAACTCAATAATCACGCATAAGAGGAGAAGAAATGAGCATATTGAGCATGATATTGACCGGAATCGGAATCGTGGTCGGACTGATTGTCTTGACGGTATTGCTTGCCTTTTTGGTGGAACTGGTAAAGGTATTCGGACAGATAGGCAAGGATAAGAGCGACAGACAGGACATCAACAACGGCAATCACAGACAGGATTGAGAAAAGAGAGGATATTCATGAATAAGGTCATATTGATGGGGCGATTGACAAGAGACCCCGAATCACGATACACACAGAGCAACAGTTCACAGGAATCCATGTGCATCACACGCTATACACTGGCAGTCGACCGTCGTGGAAATAGAGACGGGCAGCAGTCAGCAGATTTCATCGGGTGCGTGGCATTTGGACGAACCGGAGAATTTGCTGAGAAGTATTTCAAGAAAGGCATGAAAGTAGTAATCACCGGACGCATTCAAACAGGCTCATACACCAATAGAGACGGTCAGAAAGTATATACCACTGACGTGGTAATCGAGGAGCAGGAGTTCGCTGAGAGCAAGGGAGAATCATCCGGAAACAGGCAGCAGTCGCAAGAACACCCGACAGATAACGACGGGTTTATGAATATACCGGACGGCATCGACGAGGAATTGCCGTTCAACTAAGAAAGGGGAATTGATATGGGATGGATTGACGTTCTGACAGATATGGTCAAAGGACTGAGAGCAACAGGAAAGAGCGAAAAGGAAATCGAGGCGATAGTCGAGCAGGCAGCAGACAAAGCAACAGTCAACAGGGCGAAACGGGATTCAGAGCCGGAAACCGTATGGAAAAAGGAAAACGACTATTTGAGAGATATGCCACCCGTCGACGAAATGGATGAATACAACAGACAGCATCCTCCGGTGAGTGTGGTCATATCAGCAGCAGGCAGAGCATCACTTGAGGCAGCAGTCCGCAGGGAATCAAACAACTGGCGAAAGATGCACGGATTGCCTATGAGAAGAAAGGGAGGGAACAGGAATGGCAGAGCAGGCAACAGTCACCGTCATTGATAAAACATATATGTATCTTGAGAGCTACAACGAGATGCAGAGGTATATATCGGAGGCGGTCAGTGAAAGCTCACAGGTGGAGAATGCAGAACTCTACAACATATCGGCAGAGAAAGCATTCCTCAAGTCTATCCGAGAATGTAAGGCAGAGACGGTCATTCTGTTTCAGCATATCAGCAAGAGCCTTGAGGCATTGGAGAAAGAGGCGAATGCAGCAGGCGAGGAGTACAAGTTCGATGCTCTCAAGATGAAATACATCGAGGGCAAGACATACGAGGACATCAGAGACAAATGGAACTGTGGGAAGAATGCACCGAAACAGTGGTGCAAGACCATGGTTGAGCGGTTATCAATCAAGTTATTTGGTGCAAAGGCTATTGATAAATAGCGAATATTTGCAGGAATATCGTGAAAAGGGCGTGAAAATGCCGTGAAAAGGGCGTGAAAATGCCGTGAAAAGATGGGGAACAAAAGGTCATTTTCAAGTGGTAATATAGTAGCGTGAACAGTTGTAAGGAGCGATTGCAGAGATGCAGTCGCTTTTTTCTTGCCCTGTTCGCCCTTCTGTTATCGGGGCAGCAGGACACCATGTGAAACCACTGCCCTATATAAAGAGACAACAGGCAGCAGGCAATGAAAGGGGTGAGAGTTTGCTATACAAAGTGTGCAGGTGTGGGAAGTTGATACCGCAGACCATGAGACTGTGTGAGCAGTGTGAGGAACGAGAGCAGTCGAGGCATGTGATATATAACAACACACGGAGAGACCAAAGAGCAGCAGAGTTCTATGTGTCAAAGGAATGGCGAGAGATTCGTCCGGTGATTATGAGTGTCTATGATTACATTGACATCTATGCACTGTACGAGATGGGCGAGTTGATAACGCTCAAAGAATCAGACCCGATTCATCACATCATAGAACTTGAGGAGGACTGGCAACAGAGGCTCAATCCTTTGAACCTTATACCTTTAAGCATAGCGACACACAACACTATCACAGCACTATACAAAAAGGACAAGGCAAGCATGAGAGCAACACAAGCGAGGATTCGGCAGGTGATTGAACGTCATTTCAAAGAGGCAGGGGGTATCGAAAAAGTTTTCGGTAACCGTTTCTAAGTCGCACCCCCCATTCGGTTCGGAGAAAACTCCCCACGAGAATTTCAACAGAGGGTCAAATCCGAAAGGGGTGTCAGAATGTGACACAGCATCGGCGAACACTAGAGGGAAAGGGGGTTTGTTGTTGCATGGCAGGAACAAGACAACCCACTGATTTGGTGGTTTTGAAAGGTAAAAAACACCTCACAAAAGCAGAAATTGAGCAGCGAAAAAATGCCGAGGTCGTTGCACCGAGTGACAAGGTCAAACCGCCGTCATATCTGTCGCCGGAACTCAAAAAGAAATTCCGGAAACTTGCGAAAGAACTGCTCGAAATCAAACTGATTGCGAATGTGGACTGTGACGCACTCGCAAGACTGCTGATTGCTCAAGAGAAATATCTTGAGGTGACCAAGAAACTGGGAGAAATCCCACTCACTGAAATGATACCGATTTTCAAGTCTGAGAAAGACGAGGAGACCGGAACGATGGTTCAAGTACAGGTCGGAGAACGAGAGGTCGTGAATGGAGAACATGAGCGTCTCTTGATAATTCAAGATAGATGTTGGAAACAGTGCAGGCAGGGGGCAGGCGATTTCGGTTTGACGGTATCAAGCAGATGCCGAATTGTCGTGCCGAAAGTACAACAGCCGAAACCGGAGAACAAGTTTGCGAAGTATGCAAACTAAACTATGGCAAAGACAGTTGAAACCATAGACCGCTGCACACAGTACGCAGTTGACGTCGTCACAGGGAAAATAAATGCCGGAGAATACGTCAGACTGGCGTGTCAAAGGCATCTCGATGATTTGGAGAAGTCCAAAACAGCACCCTATATCTATTATTTTGATGTCGAGCAGTCAGAAAGAATCATCAATTTTGCAGAGGAACTCGTCATCGCAGAGGGCGACGAGGAGGAACAGGTCACATGCTACCCGTTCCAATGTTTCATTCTAGGCTCTCTGAATGGATGGAGAAAGAAAGCAGCAGACCCGAAATCGGGAATCCATCACAGAAGATTCAGAACGTCCTATGTTCAATTAGGCAGGCAGAACGGAAAATCATTCATCAATGGCATTCTTGCAGCGTTTTACGGCAATTTTGACGGATACAAATACGGCAAGGTGTTCTGTACTGCGACAAAGCAAGACCAAGCAAACATTGTATTGCAGGAGGTCATCAAGTTCATAAACAGCGACGAGGAGTTGCAGGAGTGGTTCAAGGTTCACGAGCATAACAACACGATTGATTGCCTGTTGACACACTCAATCATCAAGGCAGTATCCGGAGACACCAAGTCAATGGATGGTTTCAGACCATACCTCGGAATTGTCGACGAGTACCATGCTCACAAAACGAATCAGATGTATAAACTGCTTGAGGGCGGTATCAAGAAATTGAAATCCGCATTGATTTCCGTCATCACGACGGCAGGATTCGACCTCAAGTCGCCGTGTTACAAACTGTATGAGTATTGCTGCAATCTGCTCAAGGGAGTATTTGAGAACGATGCACAGTTCGCATACATCGCTCAGATGGATGAAGATGATGACATTTGGAAACCGGAAAACTGGATAAAAGCGAACCCGATTCTTGAGTTCGATGTGGATGCTCTTGAGAATATGATTCCGGTTGCATCCACCGCCAAGGACATGGGTGGCGAGGACTTGAGAGATTTCCTCGTCAAGCAGTTGAATCAGTGGATTCAGTGGTCAAATCACCAGTACATCAAGGACATTAAGAAGTGGAAACGCCTTGCAGTCCTCAAAACACTGGCGAATTTCAAAGGCTCAAAGTGTTATGTCGGCGTTGACTTATCGTCCGGCGGTGACCTGACATCAATCGCCATCGTCATTCCGTTCACGGATGAAGATGGAAACAAGAAATATTTCGTCAAGACACACTCGTTCATTCCTGCGAGCAGGGTCGACGAGCACATCAAGACGGATAAAGTGCCGTATGACGTATGGATTGAAAAGGGTCTCGTGACACCAACCTACACACTGGGGGGCATCAAGACAGATTACAAGTACATCTTGTCATACTTGCAGATGCTCATTGAGGAATACAACCTCAAGCCTCAGATGATTTGTTATGACCCACACAACGCATCGGCGTTCCTCTCAGACCTTGAGGCGATGGGATGGGATTCCATCTCTATCACACAGACAGCGAAAGAGTTGAACGATGCGACTGTCGATTTCAGACTGGAAATTCTCACATGCAATATTGAAATTGAGGGCGTGGAGACCGGAAAAGAACGAAAGAAAGTCGTTCCGGTCGATGAATTGCTCACATGGTCAATCGCAAATGCAAAGACAATCTCGAACAATTACGGCGAAATCAAGATTGATAAGGACATCAGCGAGGACAGAATTGACCCGATTGATGCAATTATCGACGCATGGAAACTCGCAATGAAAGACGAATACAAACCGGATGCAAATGAGTTCGTCAATGAATGGCTTGCCATGAAAGAAAAATACACAGAGAACGGAGGTGAGAACCGATGAATCCATTCAAAACAGCATATAGCAACTTACTGGAAAAGTGGAGGAGCAGGAACACAGTGTCAAATGTGACAGAACCATCGTCATACAAGACATTCTCAATCAACTCAGATACGTTCCTCGGACTTTTCAGGGCGACTAGGAGAAAACCAACCTCAGAGGTGACATATTTCACCTGCCTCAAGATGTTGAGTGAAACACTGGCAAAGATGCCCGTCAAATACTATCAAAAGACAAAGGAGGGCATCATTGAACCGGAGGACACGGATGTCTCACGTCTGCTCAAGACGAGACCGAATCCATTCATGACACCAACGGTTTTTTGGAACACGGTTGAGATGAATCGAAACCATTTCGGAAATGCGTATGTATATGTACGCAGGAAATTCGACCGGAAAAAGTTCGGAGGAGAATTGAAAACACTTGACCTGTGGGTGATGCAGTCGAACTGTGTTCAGATAATTGTCGACGATGCAGGAATATTCGCCGGAGCAGGGCGGTTGTGGTACGTCTACACAGACCCGACGTCCGGAAAGAGATACATTTTCAATACTGACGAGGTACTGCATTTCAAGACATCACACAGTCTCAATGGCATCACAGGACTACCAGTGCAGGAAATATTGAGGGATACGGTCAACGGTGCAGGTGCGTCACAGGATTTCATGAATAAGATGTATGAATCCGGACTATCCGCAAAGGCGGTACTGGAATACACAGGAACTCTTGACAAGAATGCAAAAGAGGCACTCCGAGAATCATTCGAGGAGTTCGGCAGCGGTGCAAAGAACACCGGACGAATCCTGCCTGTTCCGCTCGGAATGAAATTGACACCGCTCGACATCAAGTTGACTGATTCGCAGTTCTTTGAACTGAAAAAATACACATCACTGCAAATTGCAGCAGCATTCGGTGTCAAACCGAATCAGATAAATGACTATGAAAAATCGTCATACAGTAACTCGGAAATGCAGCAGTTGTCATTCTACGTCGACACGGAATTGTTTGTCATCAAACAGTACGAGGAGGAAATCAACTACAAACTGTTGACGCCCGACCAACAGGACGAGGGTAAGTATTACAAATTCAATGAAAAAGTATTATTCCGAACTGATTCAAAGACACAGATGGAGTACCTCTCCAACGGTGTCAAGAACAGTATTGTCACGCCAAACGAGGCAAGAAGAAAACTCGACATGTCAAATGCCGAGGGAGGTGACCGTCTCTATGCAAATGGAAACGTGATTCCTCTTGAAAAAGCAGGCGTTCAATACGCCGAAAAAGATGGTCAGCAAACGACCGAGGAGGATGACGTGAAAGGAGGTGAGGGGAATGCCGAAGATGAAAAGGTTTGATTTTACAAAGAAAAACAAACGAACCGGACAGGCGGATAAAGTTGGATATTTGGACTTGAAAGAGGACGAAGAAAAAAAGAAATGCTCGCTCTACTTTTACGGCGACATTGTATCAGCAACATGGGAATCTGAGTGGTACGAGGAGAACAAGTGTCCGCAGGATATAGCTGATTTCCTGCATCAGTTGGATAGTTTCGAGGACATCG
>OGEU01002760.1_pt1 | contig 12095 bp, 8 predicted proteins | sample 1570651 | NCBI WGS metagenome assembly OGEU01 (sample SAMEA2582129, study PRJEB24529) | metagenome | biome: Human gut stool | place: China | collected 2011 | reverse complement strand
TACTGATGACTTCGTCGATGTGGGAGAAGCTCATGCGCTCGGTTTTGCCGAGCTTTACGGGCTTGACTTTCATCATAAAATCAACCACTCCTTACTTTTATACTCTACGGGATGTCGTATACACGGGTCAAATTTGAGCAGACACACATAATTCGACCCGCGTCCTGCGGAACGTTCCGGCGTTTTGCACAAACTTTTCGGGGCAAGCCCTCAAGCGGCAGCCATCACAGTCCCATTTTTGGCGCACTAGTCCATTATGTGATACTATTGCAGTATACACCCGAAAATCCCTGTTGTCAAGCCATTTTTCAGTTTTATGCCGAAATAAATTTAATTTTCGCTTTGTTTTCGCACGCCCGGCAGCGTGTAGTTGTTTGTCTGCCAAGTACTTGATTTTTTTATTTTGCACGTTCCTGTTCATAACACCCTTGTGCAATTTGTCTATCTTTACTCTTGTGCCCGGAAGTGTGACTTTTGCACTCCCCTGCCGCAAAAAAGAGACCGCCGCACAAAATGCTGTGCAGCAGCCGCTTTTTTGGGGAGCTGATGAAACGCTTACGCTTCCGTTTCGGGCTCTTCCTCGGGCTTTGCTTCGGAATGCCGCCGACGGAACCAGTCGGCGGGGATGCCGCTCTGGGCAGGGGTAAGATCCGGCGCGGGGTGACCGTCCGGCAGGTGCGCACCGAAGGCAGGGACAAAAAAGAACTTGCGCACGATGAAAATCAGTGCGATCGCGCCAACGCTGAGCAGGTTCTCCACGGCGGAATCGTGCCCCACCACCAGATGGCGTGCAATGGCGTAAAGCAGCACCTCAAGGCTGCTGCCGGGGCTGTGCTTAGCCAGCATCTTGATGAACTCGATGCCGATCACAATATCCAGACTGCGCTCCAGAAAGGTGCGGATCTCTGCTTCGTTGCCATCGAACAGCAGGCCGGGCATCCAGCGGATGAGGGGCACAACGCTGAGCAGCAGACCGATCAGCACCAGCCCGGACAACAGCACCTCCAGCAGACTGGAAGCCTGAATAATGCGGTTGCGCAGGGAAGTGCGCCAGTGGCTTTCTACCGGGTGAGAGGGATGTTCCATAGTAAGACCTTCCTTTCGGCATTCTGCTGCATAAAGATCGACAAAATCCTGCCTTTATTGTAGCAGACGAGAGAAGGTCTGTCAATTTCAATCCACGATGGTGACGGTGGTCTGCGGGCCGACGGCCACATAGCCGGACTTTTTGATGCAGTCCTGCCCGGCGTCGGTGTCCAGCCAGTCGTACAGACGGCGCTCCGGGCTGTCGGCAGCAGCATCCGGGTGGATGACGGCGTAGAAATCGTTGCACAGGGGGTAGCTGCCGTCGGCAAGGGTGTCGTTGCTGGGGGCTACATCGTCCACCGCCAGCAGCCGCAGCCCGGGTTTGGAGTACATCTGGTCGATGTAATAATACACCGAGAAGCCGATGGCGTTGGCACTGTTGTTGTAATCGGCAATGCTGTCCACCAGCTCACCCATGGCGGCGGGAGCCAGCTCAGAGGGCGGGGTCATCAGCTCACCGCCCTGAATGAGCAGTTTTTTGAACAGGGTCTGGCTGCCGGAGTCCTCGCCGCGCTGGAAGGCAACGATTTCCTGATCCTTGCCGCCTACGTCTTTCCAGTTGGTGATCTTTCCGGCGTAGATGTCCCGCAGCTGCTGCTGGGTAAGCGCCTGCACGGGGTTGTCCTCGTTGACGATGAACACCAGCGCGTCCACTCCAATGGGCTTCTGCTCCAGCTCCACGTTGGCCTCTTGCAGCTCTTCCTTTACATAGTCCGGCGCTTCGTATACCACCAGCATCCGGGTGGTGGTGTCGTACAAGCCAAAGTTTTCCCATGCGTAGGCGGTGGTGCTCACCGTGATGCTGCTGCGGGCTTCTTCCAAGTCCATACCGGTGGTATCGGCCAGCATCTGCGCCATCAGCGGGATGCAGGCGGTGCTGCCGTCCAGCGGGGGAAAATCCTCCACGGTCAAAAACGGCGCTGCCTGCTGCACAGCAGAGGAAGCAGCAGAGGATGCAGGCTGTTCTACCACAGAGGAGGCGGTGCTGCCGGAGGGCGCATCCGTGCCCTTGCAGGCGGTCAGTACCCCGGCAGCGGAGCAGGCAGCCAGCCCCAGCAGAAAGCTGCGGCGGGAAATTTTAGCGTTTTTCATAAGAAAGCCCTCCTAACTCAATAGCCGTAACTCGGTTCATCGTCCGCAGTGGCAGACGAGAAAATACTCTGGCAGTACAGCCAGTTGCCGCTTGTGTCCATCCAGCCCACATAGAAGCCCCGTTGTGCAGCAAACACATGGTCGGGCAGGGCGTTCAGGCTGTTAGAATAGTACCCGGCGCAGTTGGCAAGCCCCTGTAATACTACCTTGCCGTCTGCGTCCAGCACATCGCATACGTTGCCGTAGGCGCTGCCCACAGCGCTGCGGCTGCCGTAGAACATGGGTCTGCCGTCGGGGTCGGTGGTCAGGTAGTTGACGTAACTGTATTTGCCCTGCAGGGCGGTCAGGTCGCTGACAAGCCCCTGCGGGCCGTACAGCCGGGTGGCGGTGGTCTCGTAGCGGTCGTTGTCCTGCAATTTCAGCCAGACGTAGCCGCTGCCGCAGTTGCTCATCCGTACCCGCTGCTGGTGCTCCACCGGCTCTACGGTGGTGTCGGTCAGCAGCTTGCCGTTGTCCTTGCTGTACACCCGCAGGCTGCCGTCCAGCGCGTAGACGGCTATGGTGTTATCGGTGGTGTTCACATCGTATAGCGGGGTCTTGGTGCCGGTTTCCAGATCATAGAGCTCGTAGCCATGATCCTCGCCGCTGTGCCATGTTACCACATAGCCCGGGAAATATTGGCTGGGCTGCTCGTCAAAGACGGCAATTAGTCCGCGGTCCTCTGTGGTCATATCCCGCAGTTCGTACCGGCCATCGCCGGTGGAAAAGCTGGCAAGACCGCCCGGGTAGACCTGCAAAAAGCCCGTGTACTGCTCGCCGGTCTGGGTGTTGTACAAAATCTGGTCGGTGGTCTCGGCTCCGGTGGCAACGTCCAGCTCCACCCAGTCGCTCAGGGTATCGCTGTCGTAGAAAAGGCGGTATGCCGAGGCGGCATCGGCGCGGTAGACGGGGGTGCTGTCCTTTTCCTGCACAACTACCCAGCGGTTCTGTTGGTAATCCATATCCCAGTCGTAATCGTCCAGCCCTTCCGGGCGGGCGTAGCAGCTGAACACCAGCTTATCGCCGCATAGGGTGCAGCTGTATGCGCCCTCCGGCACCGGCAGCGCTGCGCCGGTGGCAAGGTCGATGACCTGACAGGTGCCGTAGCCGGACTCCGGGACGTAGCCGCCATCGACAAGGCGGCTCTCCTGCAGCACCAGCAGGCCGTTTTGCAGGGTAGCGTTCTGCTCGCCCTCAAAGGACATCACCTCAGTGCCGGTCTTGTCGTACAAGGCGGTGCGGCGTCCGCCCCGGCCGGTAGGGTCGGACCAGCTGCGCAGCCAGTAGTCTGCGGTGCCGGTGGCACTGTCCTCCACCAGCGAGACGTTCTCACTGCGGGTAGACTGGTGCAGCGGGGTGCTGCCGCACAGGATGGTGGTGCTGCTTCCGAAACGACCGTCGCAGTACAGCACCCGCAAACGGCTATCGTTCAGCACGGTGGGGTCGTACAGGGGCTTGCCGCTGTCGTCCGTAGGTACCGAAACGGCAGAGCTTGCAGCGCCCGGCACGCCGGTAGCGGGCGGCAGCAGGGCGCAGCCGCAGCCTAAAGTAAGGGCAAGGGCGGCGCAGACCGCCCCGCAGCCGATACGCAAGACAACACGCTTCATAAAAACCACTCCTTTGCAAAAACAGGGAGGAAAATTTTACCGTTCACTCAGAATACGAAACAGCCGCATTTTTCATTGCAGAGTTTGCAGAAAAATGCGGCTAAAAACGGTTACAATTGCATTACAGCTGCGCCGGGGCAGGGGACGCTTCTGCCTTGTCCATCTGCTCCAGCTGCCGCAGAAAGGCCAGCAAAAAGGGCAGCGAGATGAAGAAGGTGAGCGCATCCGCAATGGGCTGGCAGAGCTCCACACCCACAAGACCCAGCACCCGGGGAAGTACAAGGATCAGCGGGATAAAGCACACGCCCTGTCGGCAACAGGCCAGAAAGGTGGCGCGCCCGGCCTTGCCAACGCTCTGGAAGGTCATGTTGGCCACTACGATCACCGGCTGCAAAAGGACGGCAAAGCACTGGTAACGGAAGGCAGGCAGCGCCACGGCGGTGACTTCCGGGTCATCCCGGAACAGACGAATCAAAGCTTCATCCTTCCACCAGCACACCGCGATCAGCGCCACCAGCAGCACAAAGGCGGCTTTCAGGGTAAAGACAGCGGCCTGCCGCACCCGGTGGTACTTGCGTGCGCCGTAGTTGAAGGACGCCACCGGCTGCAAGCCCTGTCCCACGCCGATGGCCACCGAGAGGATGAACATAAAAATGCGGGTCACAATGCTCATGCCCGCCACGGCGGCGTCGCCGTAGCTGCGGGCGGCAATGTTCAGCAGCATCCCGCCGATGCTGTTCAGACCCTGACGGCCAAAGCTGGGCGCGCCGCCTGCAAGGATCTGCAAAAACTCGCGCGGCTCCCGGGTGACGGCAGAAAGCCGGAACTGGCTGACCGTTTTGCCCCGCAGGAACATATACAGCAGAATGCCAAAGCTGATGGTCTGGCTGAGGGCGGTGGCGATACCGGCACCGGCAGTGCCCAGCCCCAGCCCGAACATGAACAGCGGGTCCAGCGCGATGTTCAAAAGCCCGCCGGTGACCAGCCCGACCATGGCAAGGTTCGCCTTGCCCTCATACCGCAGGATGTTGTTCATTACAAGGCTGGACATCATCAGCGGGGCCGCAAACAGGATGGGCCGGGCGTAGGCACTGGCGTGGGGCAGGATGGTGTCCGTGCTGCCCAGCAGCATCATAAAGCGGGGCAGGGTGGCAAGGCCGCCCACGGCCAGCACGGCACCCACCGCCATGGCCGTGAAAAAGCTGGTGGAGGCAAATTTGGTGGCCGCGTGGGTATCCTGGTTGCCCAGGCTGCGGCTGATGATGCCGCCGGCCCCGTGGCCGAACATGAAGCCCAGCGCCTGGATAATGGCCATCAGGCTGGAAACGATGCCCACCGCGCCCGAAGCGCTGGTGGAAAGCTGGCCGACAAAAAACGTATCGGCCAGGTTGTAGATGCTGGTAATGAGCATACTCAGGATGGTGGGGGCGGCAAGGCTCAGGATCAGTCCGGGGATGGGCGTCTCGGTCATTTTATGGTACTGCTGCTGGCTGAGGTCATTGGCGGGCATGGGCAAAACTCCTTTCGGTGCAAACTGCCATTCCGGCATGGAAAAGCCGCCCTTGCAATGCCAAAGAGCGGCAGAAATCGAATCTATTCCTAGTATAGCGCGGAAAAGAAAAATTGTCGAGGGCGAAAACCATAGCGGACTGGAATGGTGGGTGAGAGAAAATTTTGAGGAAAAACGGGCGGAAAGTTCTCTATTGGGATGTCAAAATTCGCAAAAAACGGACACATTTTGTTAAAACTGCTAAACAAATGGCGAATTGCTTGTGAAAAATCACGGCTGGTGGTATAATTTAACAAAGAAGAGCCAAGGAATTTGGACAAAATGAATACCTTACGGAGGGAATTGCAATGAAATCTGTTGCACAGACCGTCATTGAGGCGGATCGTTTTTATACCATTGCTGCCAAGACTGGCAGCGTGATCCAGGCTGTGGAGAACGCAAAGGACGGCGGTGACATCCGCCTGGGCAAGTATGACCACAAGCCCGAGCAGGAGTGGGCATTCATCCGGGTGGGGGACGGCGTTTACCGTATCCGCAACCGTGCCAATGGCAAGCTCATTGACCTGATGATGACCGGCACCGCCAACGGCACCTGGCTGCACCTGTGGGAAGATGTGGGCGGCACCTCCCAGATGTGGACCATGGAGCACACCCCCCAGGGCACCGTCCGTCTCCGCTCCTCCTGGGCCGGCGGCAAGTGCATTGATACCGTGGGCATGGGCACTGCCGATGGCGCTGTCCTGCAGATCTGGCAGGAGACCGCGGGCGAGGATCAGCTGTGGACCATTGAAGAGGTCAAGGACCGTGCAAAGCGCACGGTAAAGAAAGAGGAACCCGCTGTGGAGGCTGCTCCCGCTGCCGAGCCGGTGAAGACCGAGACTGCTCCTGTGGTAGAGGAAAAGGCTGCTGAGCCCGTGGCCGCTCCCGCTGTGGAGGAGAAGCCCGAGGTCAAGGAAGAGGCCAAGACCGAGGAGAAGCCCGCTGAGGCTGAGGGGAAAGCAGAGCCCGCCGCGGAGGCTCCCAAGGCAGAGGAAAAGCCTGTTGCTCCCGCGGCCAAGGCACCCGCCAAGAAGCCCGCGGCCAAGAAGACCAGCCGCGCTGCCCGCAAGGCTGCCGCCGCGAAGAAGACGAAGAAATAAGAAAATACATAAAGTAAGGCCCGCTGTGAGGAATCTCACGGCGGGCCTTGCTCGTTCTATACGAAAAGGATCAGATGTGGATCATGCTGCGCTGCTCAGAAGCACGGAACTTGAGGGCTGCGGCAATGAATGCCTTGAACAGGGGATGCGCGCGGTTGGGACGGCTCTTGAACTCGGGGTGGAACTGTGCGCCGAGGTGGAAGTCACGGCCCGGCAGCTCCACGGTCTCCACAAGGCGGCCGTCGGGGCTGGTGCCGGAGATGACCAGACCGGCGTCCTGCATCTCCTGACGGTAGTCGTTGTTGAACTCGTAGCGGTGGCGGTGGCGCTCCCAGATCTCGCTCTGGCCGTAGCACTCGGCCATCTTGGTGCCGGGCAGGACGGCGCAGGGGTACTTGCCCAGGCGCATGGTGCCGCCCTTGGGGATGTTGCCCTGCTGGTCGGCCATCAGATCGATGACGTTGTGATGACCCTCGGGGGTGAACTCGCTGGAGTTGGCGTCGGCGTAGCCCAGAACGTGGCGGGCGAACTCCATGACCATGATCTGCATACCGAGGCAGATGCCGAAGTAGGGAACATTATTCTCGCGGGCGTACTGTGCGGCCTGTATCATGCCTTCGATGCCGCGGTCGCCGAAGCCGCCGGGGACGATGATGCCGTCCACGTCCGCAAAGGCTTCCCTGCAGGCCGCCTGGTCGGGCAGGTCCTCGCTCTCCACCCACTTGATCTCCACCTGACTGTCGTTCTCGAAGCCGGCGTGGTAGAGACTTTCCATGACGGACAGATAGGCGTCATGCAGCTTGACGTACTTGCCCACGAGGGCGATGGTGCAGGTCTTGCTGCGGGTGGCGATCCGGGCCAGCATCTCTTTCCACTCGGTGAGGTCGGCGGGGGGAACATCCAGATGCAGCTGCTTGACCACCACGTCGTCGAGGCCGCCGGTGTGGAGCATCAGCGGACACTGGTAGAGGCTGGGCATGGTCAGGTTCTCGATGACGCACTCCGGCCTGACGTTGCAGAAGGTGCTGATCTTCCGGCGGATGTCGCTGCCCACGCTGCCGTCGGCGCGCAGGATGATGATGTCAGGGCTGACGCCCATGCCCTGCAGCTCCTTGACGGAGTGCTGTGCGGGCTTGGACTTGTACTCATCGGAGCCGGAGATGTAAGGCACCAGCACCACATGGATGAAGCAGCAGTTCTCCTTGCCCTGCTCGAGGCCCACCTGACGGATGGCCTCAAGGAAGGGCTGGCTCTCGATGTCGCCGGTGGTGCCGCCGATCTCGGTAATGACCACATCGGCCTCGGTGGAAGAGGCCAGATTGTAGATATAGCTCTTGATCTCGTTGGTGATGTGGGGGATGATCTGGACGGTCTGGCCGAGGTAAGCGCCCTGACGCTCCTTGTTCAGCACGTTCCAGTAGACCTTGCCGGTGGTGAGGTTCGAATACTTGTTCAGGTTCTCGTCGATAAAGCGTTCGTAATGGCCCAGGTCCAGGTCGGTCTCGGTGCCGTCGTCGGTGACGAAGACCTCGCCGTGCTGCAGGGGGCTCATGGTGCCCGGGTCCACGTTCACGTAGGGGTCCAGCTTCTGGCTGGCCACCTTGAGGCCGCGGCACTTCAGCAGTCGGCCCAGAGAGGCGGCGGTGATGCCTTTGCCCAGACCGGAGACGACGCCGCCGGTCACGAAAATAAACTTTGCCATAATGGTTCTCCTCTAATTTACAGATATTCTTTTCCGTGAATATCACGATAAGCAGATACTTTCCCTCAGTGGGGGCGCAATACGGATTATTGCGCGGGGTCGTAGGAGTCCAGTATCTCCTGCGCGACCTCGGCGCGGTCGCGCCGGGTGTCCATTGCTTTTTTCTCGATGTAGCGGTGCGCCTCGGCCTCGGTCATGCGGCCCAGCTCGATGAGGCAGCACTTGGCGCGGCTCACCAGCCGCACCTGCGCCAGCTTTTCCTGCATCCGCTGATTCTCCTGCCGCAAAAGCAGGAGGCGGTGGTTGCTGGCGGCGGCCATGTGGATGGCCTGCAAAAAGAAGGTGTTGGAGAAGGGCTTTGTGACCAGCAGAACGCCTTCTTCGCTCAGCGGGGTCAGAAGCTGCTCGGCGGCTGCGGCTTTGGCCAGAAATATCACACCGGCATCCGTTTTCTCCACGGCGTCGGCGCACAGCTCGTGGCCGAACTCATCCGGAAGCGGCGAGTTGACCACGATGAGCTCAAAGTCGGATTCCAGCATCCTCCGCCGCGCCTCCGCCGCACTTGGTACGATGATGGGCCGCGCATAGCCCAGCTCCGTCAGGCGTGCGGAGATATATTCGTTGGAGCTTGCGCCCGCGCTTACGATCAGGGCACGTCCCATTCGGCTCACTCCTTTCCTATGTCATTCTGCATCAGATGGCATTGAAGTAGTGGACGCGCTCATATTCGGCGGGGTCGGAGGCGTTCTTGAGCGCCTCGCAGCGGCGCAGAGCCTCGGCATAGTAGCGGCGGCTCAGCTCGTCAGGCAGGAATTTGTGAAGGAACTCGCTGTTCCTGGCCACCTCGACGGCCTCTTCCAGCGAGGCGGGCAGGGTCTCGAGACCGAGACCGGCGGCTTCGTCCGGGATGAAGAGGTTGCGGTTGACAGGGGCAGACAGCTCCATCCGGTTCTCGATGCCGTCGAGGCCTGCTGCCAGCACGAGGCCGATGGCGAGGTAGGGGTTGCAGGCGGGGTCGGGGCTGCGCAGCTCCATCCGGCAGTTGTCGCCCTTCACCTGCGGGATGCGGACCAGCTGGCTGCGGTTCTGGCGGCTCCAGCTCACGTAGCGGGGAGCCTCGTCGCAGCCGAAGCGGAGGTAGCTGTTGGGCAGGGGATTCGTGAAGGCCGTCAGCTCCCGGCTGTGGCGGAGGATGCCCGCCATGAAGCTGCCGGGGATGCTGTCGGGGGCGATGTCGCCCTCAAAGAGGTTCTTGCCGTCCATGGTCAGCGAGAGGTTGATGTGGAGGCCGCTGCCGGCCTGGTCGGGCAGGGGCTTGGGCAGGAAGCTGGAGTGGAAGCCGTTGCTGGCCGCCACGGCCCGGACGATCTGCTTGAACAGGAAGATGTTGTCGGCGGTCTTGAGGGGGCCGGCGTAGTGGAAGTCAATTTCATTCTGGCCGTGGCCGTTCTCGTGGTGGCTGTGCTGGGGGGCAAGGCCCATCTGCTCCATGGTCAGGCAGATGTCCCGGCGGATGTTCTCGCCGGCGTCCAGCGGCGCTACGTCGAAATAGCCGCCTGCGTCGATGGGGATGCGGGTGGGACGGCCCCGGTCGTCGTTCTCGAAAAGATAGAACTCGCACTCGGTGCCGACGTTGCAGCGCAGGCCCAGCTGCTTGAACCGGCGGTTGATGTCCCGCAGGAAGCCGCGGCAGTTGCCGCCGAAGGGGGTGTTGTCCGGCTTTTCCACGTCGCAGAAGAACTGCATCACCCGGCCCTCAGCCGTGCGCCAGGGCAGGATGGTCATGGTGGACAGGTCGGGCCGGAGCACCAGGTCGCTCTCCTCCACGTGCATGAAGCCTGCGATGGCGCTGCCGTCGAAGCAGACGCCATCTTCCAGCGCCTTGGGAAGGTCGCTTGCCAGTACGGCGATGTTCTTCTGGAAACCGAAGATGTCACAGAACGCGAAGCGGACAAATTTTACGTTGTTGTCCTCGACGAAATCGAGGATGTCCTGCTGTGTCGTATAACTCATAGGTGTGTGTCCTCTGAAAAGTATGTCTTCTTAAAAAACGCCCAAAGGCCTGCCTCTGTACAGAGGCAGGTCTTCAGGCTGGTGTAAGAAATAGGAAAAGGAGAATGGCTCAGATAAGCGCCTCAGCCGGTGGTGCTTTATTCTACGCTGGTATGTGAAGATCAGACGTAGTAGAGCATCTTGCTGTAGCTGGGCAGAGGCCAGTAGTCCTCGCCGCAGATGGTCTCGGCGTCGTCGGCGGCGGCGCGGAGGGCGTCCATCTTGGGCAGAACATCGTCGTGGAAGGCGACGGCCTTTGCGCTCTCGTCGGAGAGGGCCTTTGCGGCATCGACGGCGGCCTGCAGCTCGTCCACAGCGTCGCTCATGGCGTCGGCGTCAGCGGACAGGCGGGTCAGTGCCTTCGTCTCACTGCGGACGCTCAGGCTCTCGCTGACGGCCAGCTTGGAGGCGGCGGTGTTGGCGACCTCACTCATGTAGGCGTTGACGGCGGGCAGCAGCTGCTTGCGGGCCATCTCCAGCATGGTCAGGGCCTCGATGTTGATGATCTTGGAGTAGTGCTCCATCTCAACTTCGTAGCGGCTCTCCATCTCCACCTTGGTCAGGACGCCGAAGTCCTCCATCAGGGCGATGTTCTTCGGCTCGATGAGGGCGGGCAGAGCGGCGGGGGTGTTCTTCTTGTTGGGCAGGCCGCGCTTTGCTGCTTCCTCTTCCCACTCGGCAGTGTAGCCGTTGCCGTTGAAGATGACGCGGCGGTGGTCGCGGATGGTGCGCTTGACGAGGGCGATGGCGGCGCTGGTGAAGTCGTCGGCCTTCTCCAGCTCGTCAGCGTAGCCCTTCAGCTCCTTGGCGACGGCGGTGTTCAGGATGGTGTTGCAGTCGCTCAGGTTCTCGGCGGAGCCGGGCATACGGAACTCGAACTTGTTGCCGGTGAAGGCAAAGGGAGAAGTACGGTTGCGGTCGGTGGTGTCCTTGCTGAACTTGGGCAGGACATCGACGCCGAGGTCCATCTTCATCTTGACGGGGCCGGCGTAGGGAGAATCGGAAGCGATGGCGTCGATGACGGCTTCCAGCTCTTCGCCCACGAAGATGGAGATGATGGCCGGAGGTGCCTCGTTGGCGCCCAGACGGTGGTCGTTGCCGGGGGTGGCGACGGAGGTGCGGAGCAGGTCGGCGTACTCATCGACAGCCTTGATGACGGCGGCCAGGAAGACCAGGAACTGCAGGTTCTCCATGGGGGTGTCGCCCGGGTCCAGCAGGTTCTCGTGGGTGGTGGACATGGACCAGTTGTTGTGCTTGCCGCTGCCGTTGACGCCCTCGAAAGGCTTCTCGTGCTGCAGGCAGACCAGACCGTACTTGGGGGCCAGCTTCTTCATCATCTCCATCGTCAGCAGGTTGTGGTCGATGGCGACGTTGGTGGTGTCGAAGATGGGGGCCAGCTCATGCTGGCAGGGAGCTACCTCATTGTGCTTGGTCTTGGCAGGGATGCCCAGCTTCCACAGCTCTTCGTCCAGCTCCTTCATGAAAGCGGAGACCTCGGGGCGGATGACGCCGAAGTAGTGCTCTTCCAGCTCCTGACCCTTGGCAGAAGGTGCGCCGAAGAGGGTGCGGCCGGTGAGGATGAGGTCCTGGCGGGCCTCGTAGTCTTCCTTCTTAATAAGGAAGTACTCCTGCTCGGGGCCGACGGTGGTGGAGACATAGTCCACATCCTTGCCGAAGAGCTTCAGGACGCGGACGGCCTGATTGGACAGCGCGTTCATGGAGCGCAGCAGGGGAGTCTTCTTGTCCAGCGCCTCGCCGGTGTAGCTGACGAATGCAGTGGGGATGCAGAGGACGTCGTCCTTCACGAAAGCGAAGCTGGTGGGGTCCCATGCGGTGTAGCCGCGGGCCTCACAGGTGGCGCGCAGGCC
>OGEU01002755.1_pt1 | contig 12104 bp, 8 predicted proteins | sample 1570651 | NCBI WGS metagenome assembly OGEU01 (sample SAMEA2582129, study PRJEB24529) | metagenome | biome: Human gut stool | place: China | collected 2011 | reverse complement strand
TTTCGCAGGGAGTGGAAGGAATCCATTACCGCATTGTACAGGACGAGTGTCCGGAGGGATTTACACGGGCTTTGGGAACACCGGATTTAGAAGATGTTTATTTATACTGGTTAAAAAAATAAGAATAGAAAAAGCGGAGTACTAATTTCTTAGCACTCCGCCTTTTTATTTTACTCCGATTACAAATCAGTTCTTAACTAAGTTAAGATTATTTGCTTTCTGGTGTATGCCATTTCCATTCGCGTACTTCTGGAAGGTCTTCACCGTATGTTCCGATGTATGCCTTGTGAGCTACAAGTGTATCATGCATCTTCTGGATCAGGTGTGATCCCTTGTTTCCAACCTGTGGTAAGTTGTTGATAACATCTTCTACAAGGTGGAATCTGTCGATCTCATTCTGAACTCTCATATCGAATGGAGTTGTGATTGTACCTTCTTCGTGGTAACCATGAACGTGTAAGTTCTTGTTCTCTCTGAAGTATGTTAATTCATGGATTAATGTTGGGTAACCATGGAATGCGAAGATAATTGGCTTATCCTTTGTGAAGATAGCATTATATTCAGCATCTGTTAATCCATGTGGATGCTCTGTATGAGGAGTTAACTTCATTAAGTCAACTACGTTTACAAAACGAACCTTAACATCTGGTAATTCATCTCTGATGATTGTTGTAGCAGCTAATGCTTCTAATGTAGGTGTATCACCACAGCAAGCGATTACAACATCCGGATCTTATCCCTGATCGTTAGAAGCCCAATCCCAGATGCTTACACCCTGTGTACAATGCTTAACAGCCTGATCCATTGTCAGCCACTGGAAGCTTGGGTGTTTGGATGCAACGATAACGTTTACATAGTTCTTGCTCTTGATACAGTGATCGAAGCAGGAAAGTAAGCAGTTAGCATCCGGTGGAAGGTACATACGAACTACATCTGCCTTCTTGTTAGCGATATGGTCTAAGAAACCTGGATCCTGATGTGTGAATCCGTTGTGATCCTGCTGCCATACGTTAGAAGTAAGGATTAAGTTAAGAGATGCAATAGGAGCTCTCCAGTTAAGAGCTGATGTAATCTTTAACCACTTAGCATGCTGAGCACACATAGAATCTACAACTCTGATGAATGCTTCGTAGCTTGCGAAGAAACCGTGACGACCTGTTAAGAGGTATCCTTCTAACCATCCTTCGCACATATGCTCTGATAAGTAACCATCCATGATACGTCCGTCTACTGACATATGTTCATCATTTGGAAGGCTTTCAGCATTCCATGCTCTGTCTTCTACTTCGAATGCATGATATAATCTGTTTGACATAGATTCATCCGGTCCGAAGATACGGAAGTTACGAGCATCTTTGTTTAATTCTAATACGTCTCTTACATAAGCACCAAGTTCGATCATATCCTGAGCCTTTACAGCACCTGGAGCTGTAACATCAACGCCATACTTTGTAAAGTCAGGTGTACGGAGATCTCTTAATAATAAACCACCATTTGCATGAGGGTTAGCAGAGATTCTGTGGTCTCCCTTAGGAGCGATTTCTTTTAATTCAGGAATTAACTGATAATCTTCAGTAAATAACTCTTCCGGCTTGTAGCTTAATAACCACTCTTTTAAGATATCAAGGTGTTCTGGTTTTTCCATTGTGATAGGTACCTGATGAGCTCTGAAAGAACCTTCGATAACTTCACCGTCAACAACCTTAGGACCTGTCCATCCCTTAGGAGTTCTCATAACGATCATTGGCCAGAATGGTCTTTTCTTGTCGCCTGTTTCACGGGCATTCTTTTGGATAGCTTTGATTTCTTCAATACATGCATCAACAGCTTCAGCCATCTTCTTATGCATATCCATCTCTGTATCTTCAGCACTCTTCTCTACGAAGTATGGCTTCCATCCACAACCATGGAAGAAGCTTTCAACTTCATCATGAGAGATGTGTGAGAATACAGTAGGGTTGCTGATCTTATACTCATTTAAGTGTAAGATAGGAAGAACAGCACCATCTGTAGCCGGGTTTAAGAACTTGTTTGAATGCCATGCTGTAGCAAGAGGGCCTGTTTCAGCTTCACCATCACCAACGATAACAGTTGTGATTAAGTCTGGGTTATCAAATACAGAACCAAATGCGTGAGCGATAGAGTAACCAAGTTCTCCACCTTCGTTGATGGAACCAGGAGTTTCCGGAGCAACGTGGCTTGAAATACCACATGGGAATGAGAACTGCTTGCACAGTCTTGTCATACCATCTTTATCAAGACTTACATTCGGATAAATCTCGCTGTAGTGTCCCTCTAAGTAAGAGTTAGCTACGAAGAAGTTTCCGCCGTGTCCAGGACCTGAGATTAATACCATATCAAGGTCATACTTATTGATAGCTCTGTTCATGTGAGCATAAATAAAGTTCTGTCCAGGAACTGTTCCCCAGTGACCAACGATTTTTTTCTTTACCTGATCTCTTGTTAAAGGCTCTCTTAAAAGAGGATTCTCTAACATATACAGCTGAGCAGCTGCAAGGTAGTTAGCGGCACGCCAGTAAGCGTTTAATTTCTCAAGATATTCCTGAGAGTTGAAATCTGTGTTTGCCATTATAAAATTTCTCCTTGTGTTATATTTTTTTAGCCTGCCATAAAGACAGTGCCAAGGGTTAACGTTATTTGTATTATGAGAGCCATGTTTATATTTGGACATAACATGAGCTATTCATTCTACATCTTATATAATAATCTATTTTGCCGAATTTTTAAAGGTTATTTTTGAAAAAAATCAAAATTTCTTTTAAATCTACAAAAATGTATTAAAAAAAATACAATAAGATGTGCAATTCGACTAAAAACGAGCAGAAAATCAAAAGGAATTACCTGTTTTGCTCTTCTTTGTAAGCATTAATCACTTTGTGAATACGTTTTACCGGATCCAGCAACTCGCTCATGGTTGCATCATGATTCAGCGTATCAATGATGAGGGCGATATATTTGGACATATCACAGTTGATGTAATATGGCTTGCTTAAGAGTTCCGGTGTCTGATAAGTCAGGTTGGTGGTCAGAATCTTATCAATCAGTCCCTGTTCATAGGCTTCGTCAAATTTGGACAGACCGTTTGTGAACAGACCAAATGTAGCTGCCGCAAATACACGTTTTGCTTTGCGGGCTTTTAATTCCTTTGCAACTTCGAGAACACTTTCACCGGAAGAAATCATGTCATCAATAATGATTACATCCATTCCTTCTACGGAAGAGCCAAGGAATTCATGAGCTACGATAGGATTTCTTCCATTGACGATGTGGGCATAGTCACGTCTCTTGTAGAACATACCCATATCAAGACCGAGAACGTTTGCAAGATAGATAGCTCTGCCTGTACCGCCTTCATCCGGACTGATAACCATCATGTGTTTTGCATCAATCTGAAGATCCTTAACTTCTCTTAAAAGTCCTTTGATAAACTGATATCCAGGCTGTACGGTTTCAAATCCTTTCAAAGGAATCGCATTCTGTACACGCGGATCATGGGCATCAAAGGTAATGATGTTTTCGACTCCCATTTTTGTCAGTTCCTGAAGTGCAAGTGCGCAGTCAAGAGATTCTCTTCTGGATCTTTTATGCTGGCGGCTTTCATACAGGAATGGCATGATTACATTGATACGGCGTGCCTTGCCTTCAACAGCAGCAATGATACGCTTTAAATCCTGGTAATGATCGTCTGGAGACATGTGATTCACATATCCGCACAGAGAATACGTTTGGCTATAGTTACAAACATCCACCATAAGATACAGATCGCAGCCGCGGACTGATTCCTCGATAACGCCCTTTGCTTCACCGGAACCGAAGCGAGGATTCTTTGCTTTGACAATATAGCTGTCCTTGCTGTATTCAGAGAAGTGAAGCGCAGTAGATTGTGCATGACTTCTCTCAGCGCGCCACTCAGTCAGGTATTGATTAACCTTCTGTCCAAGGCTTGCGCAGCTTTCAAGTGGGATAAGACCCAGTGTGCCCACTGGTATCGTGTTCAGATTCTTTTCGTTTGGCATGATGACCTCCATGATTATAATATGCAGCTTACCTGCGTCCAAAAGTACGAACCTTAACTAATCATAACATGAAGATGTCGAAGATTCAAGCCTTACGTCGAAATGTATAAAAAAGAAATTTACGTAAAAAGAAAGAAAAATTTGTGCAACATGACCCCAGAGAATCAAAGTCATAAGCGAATTAGCAGGGGGCATGTTATTTTTTAGAAAAAAATTATGTCTACGAATTTCTTAAATCTTCTCCAAAAACAGGGATAGGCGTATATTGCCCCATAAGTCGTGAGGAGATTCGCTCAGTGTAGGTACTTTGAAGCTCTTCTGGGCTTAGATTTGTTGAGATAATAGTTGTTTTCCTTGACAGATCACGCGAATTGATCACATGAAACAGCTGACTGATTACAAAAGGAGTCAGATTTTCAGTTCCAAGATCATCAATAATCAACAGGCTGCATGTGAGTGCATATGAATCATTTTCTGATGAATCATCGTTGTTAGAATGAAAACGCTGCATAGCTGATTCAAAAAATTCAGGAGCAGTCATATATAAGACAGAAAAGCCTTTGTCAAGAACAACCTTTGCAATACAGTTACAAAGAAAGGTCTTGCCAACGCCTGGATTTCCAAAGATTAAAAGACTAGGGTTTCCATCCTTGAACTGATAAGCATATTTTTCATAAATAAGTTTGAGACGCTGCATATGGGCGCGATTACTCATTCCGCCAAGAAGTGGATTTGGTGCATCTGAATAGCGGTTTATGTCAAAGGTATCGAAATTTTCACGCTTTAAACGATCCATAATGCCAGATTGTTCATAGAGTAAGCTGATGCCAGCCTGTTCAAAGCAGTGACATTTACGGTTCCCATCAAGGTAGCCAGTATCCTTACAGTCCGGGCAGCTATACTTTGGCTGAAGATCATCAAGTGTATAGTGAAGAGAAGAAAGAAGCGCACCGCGCTCACGTCTAAGTGCATCAATCTGCATCTGCGCATTTAGAGCCTGCGCTTTATTGCCAGTGATTTTAGCCTTTGCAAGAGCAGCACTAGAAGTCGGAAGAAGCTTAGAAATCTCAAGAAGTCTTGGGCACTGCGCATAGATATGGCGCAGACGTTCTTCCATCTCATGCTGGTGCTGGAAACGGATGCGGCTGTAGCGGCGCATCAGTTCATTATATTGTGAATTGGTCAGAGCCATAAAAAGTCAATCCTTTCTGTGATAATCATTCATTTGAATCCTGACTATACTGCTTTAAAATCTTTTCCATGTAATTATTATTTTTGCGCTCAGTAAAATTACGAAACTGCTGTGTACCCTTTGCGACAGAAGAAGCACGGTTTGAACTGGTGCGCTTTGCAGCATCACTTTTTACCTTTTGATCGCGCTGATTTTCAGCAGCCTCTGCATCAGCAAGTGACTGCACATTTTTTTCCTTCCAGCGCTTTAAGATGCTTTCTGTAAAATTAACATTTGGGCGCTGACATTTTTTCATCGTGATATTGCAGGCATAAACATAGACATCTGTAGGAAAACTGTAATCCTTGATCCATTTATTGATATATTCAAGCTGAGCCGGAGCAGGAGTCTGATTGTATAAGCCATATGCCTTCATGATAGCATAGACAGTATCATTATGAAGCAGGTTGTACTGACGAATAGCATCAAGTGTATGAAGACCTTTTTGATGCCAGGACTGGGCAACAGAATCAATAAATTTCATATTAAGCTTGCCCTTGCAGTGATTAGCGCAGTAATCAACAAGATAATCAATGACATCTGGTGAGCGGTTAAACTGAAGATACCAATAGCCAAATGATTCTGTGTCTGCATAATTAAGCGGACGCGAAAAATACTGCTGCCATGCCGACATATACATGTTAAACTCTGGATCATTCTCAAGAAGAATCAGCTCCTCTTGGGAAAGATGAAGTGACTGTATAGAAGGGGTCGCATTTGCAGCAGAATGTGTAGTAGTTTGTGTGGAAGCCATTGAGCCAGAAGCATTTGCAATGGTTGTATTTGCAGGAGAAACTAAAGCAGGAGTGGGCGTAGGAATTACAGATTGTACGCTTGGAGCAGGTGCAGCTGTCTGTGTAGGTGCAGTCTGTGCAGAAGCATCTGTCTCTGCCTGAATAGATGGATCTGTAAATGCAACTCCTGACAATTCGTGACCCGATGTAAAGCTAAGGCGCATCAAACCAACAGATTCCCAATAGCTAAGAGAACGAAGTACCTCGCGCTCTGAAATATCAAGCCTGTCACTAATTGAAGCACTGCTTAAACCAGTGGCTGATGTCGAGACAGCGCGAAGCAAATATAGGTAAACCTTTACATCCGTACCGGAGGCGGCAGGAAGAAAACGGTCTATAAAATAGCCGGGAACAACAAGGGTATCTATGCTGAGCCGGTTCTCCAGTAAAAGAAAGGACATAAAAAACCTCCAAAATCCAAGTATCATCTTTGTAAAGTATAGCACAAGTTATTTCTTTTGAAAAGCGATAAAAAATCCCCAATTATTTCCCTTAGGATCAGGGCAAGCAATTGGGGATTTTGCGAATACCTTATTTAGAAATTAAGTCTTCTCCGATTTTTACAACATCACCGGCACCCATAGTGATCACCAGATCACCAGAGGCTGCATGCTGCAAAATAAATTTTTCAATTTCTTCAAAGGTTTCAAAATAATGAGCACTTGTACCGGCCTGCTCTAACAAAACGCGGATATTGTCGGAGCTTATGCCAAGATCATCAGTTTCTCTTGCCGGATAAATTTTTGCAAGAACGACCTCATCTGCTAAGGACAGAGCTTTTGCAAAATCAGTAAGCAAAGCTTTTGTTCTTGTATAGGTGTGTGGCTGGAAGATGCACCAGATCTTTTTGTGAGGATACTTCTTTGCAGCAGTAAGTGTCGCTGTGATTTCCTGCGGATGATGTGCGTAATCGTCAATAATAGTAATTCCATTTACGACACCCTTCTTTTCAAAGCGTCTCTGTGTGCCATGGAAATTCAAAAGACCAGCAGCGATGGCATCCATTGAAAGATTCAGCTTTTTGCAAAGGGCAACGGCAGCAAGTGCATTGTAAACATTATGCTCTCCAGGAACACTTAACTGAATGTGACCAAGTGTAGTGTTGCTTGCATCTGTGACGTCAAAGGAAGCCTGAGCAAATTCATTATATGAGATATTAGAAGCACGATAATCGCAGGATTCTCCGTGTCCAACAGTGATAATCTCGCAGTCAAGTCCATTGATCAACTCAGAAAGATTATGAATATCACCGTTAATTACAAGTATTCCATCCTTTGGAAGCTTTTCCATAAATAAGCGGAAAGAATGACGGATATCGTCAATGTCCTTAAAGAAGTCAAGATGGTCTGCTTCAATATTCAGGATAACTTCCATAGTAGGATAGAAGGATAAAAAGCTGTTTGTGTATTCGCAGGCCTCAGTGACAAAAAGATTTGAGCCACCTACGCGAATATTTCCTCCGATTGTTGGAAGAATGCCTCCGACAGAGATTGTCGGATCAGTATCAGCAGCCAAAAGAATTTCAGTAACCATAGAGGTCGTAGTTGTCTTTCCATGAGTTCCAGCAATGTTGATTGCCGTTTTATAGTTTCTCATCAGCTGTCCAAGAAGCTCAGCTCTTGTTAACAGCGGGATATTGCGCTTTGTTGCGTCAACAATCTCTGGATGTTCAGGATGGATCGCTGCTGTGTAGACAACGACATCTGTTCCCTGCGGAATGTGAGAGATGGACTGATCATAAAAGATAACAGCGCCAAGTGAGGACAGATGGTCAGTCAGAGGTGATTCCTTAGAATCAGAGCCGCTGACGGTAAAGCCCTCCTTCATCAAAACCTCAGCAAGTCCGCTCATGCTGATGCCGCCAATTCCAATAAAATAGACATGGCATGGATTTTCAAAATTAATATGGTACATGGTACTTCCTCCGAATAATCAAGTTAAATAAGCAAAGTCAATACTGAAAAACAGTTGTTTCTTAACACAAATACTGCTTGATTTAAGTATACTCGATTTTTAAGGAATGTAAAGCGTAAATGTTATTATGCTGTGCGAATGAACGCCTATTCACAAAACTGCAATATTTACAGTATGCCCGAAGGTGAATGGATTTCATGAGCCGGATTAGTTGCATTACAGTTCACGGAACGCCTATTCGCAAAACCGCACGTTCCGTGCGTCGCTGCTAATCGCAAATAAAGTTTGCTTGCAGCTTTGTTTTGCTCATAAACAGGCGTTCACCCCGTCCTGCTGATCTGTCAAATTTCCATGCAAGCATGAAATTTGTCCAGATCTAGCATGACGCGTGAACTGTAACAAATAAATAAAAATGCATAAAAAATTTTTCTGTAAATTGTTCACTTTTTGAAAGAGATGTGCTATAATAACGACAAGTACTAAAAGATTACAGTTCCCCAAACGCCTATTCACAAGACTGCACTTATGTGCCTTCACTGTTAGACAGTTCTATTTCACTTGATGACAGGCGCTTGGTGAACTGATAACACAACAATTAAAGAACAAAGGGGTGATTTTGTGGTTAGAAAGGAAATGATCGCCATGTTATTGGCGGGCGGACAGGGAAGCCGTCTTGGAGTTTTGACTTCAGAAGTAGCGAAGCCAGCTGTATCCTTCGGCGGGAAATACAGCATTATTGACTTCCCATTAAGTAACTGCATTAATTCAGGGGTGGATACAGTAGGTGTGTTAACACAGTATCAGCCACTTCGTTTGAATACCCATATCGGCATAGGTATTCCGTGGGATCTCGACCGTAATTATGGCGGAGTGACAGTACTATCTCCATATGAAGCAAACGAGAACAGTGATTGGTATACTGGTACTGCAAATGCAATTTATCAGAACATTCGCTATATCGACAGCTTTAATCCAGAGTATGTATTGATTTTAGGCGGTGATCACATTTATAAAATGGATTATCAAGTGATGCTTGATTATCATAAGGCAAACAATGCAGACGTTACGATGGCTGCTATGCCTGTTCCGATTGAGGAGGCAAGCCGTTTTGGCGTGCTGATCACAGATGATACAGGCCGTATCACTGATTTCGAAGAGAAGCCTGCACATCCAAGAAGCAATTTAGCTTCCATGGGTATTTACATATTTACATGGTCTGTGCTTCGTGAGGCATTGATCACAAATAAAGATATTCCAAATTGCGACTTTGGTATGCATGTCATTCCATATTGTCATAAGCGTGGTGACAGAGTATTCTGCTATGAATTTAATGGATATTGGAAGGATGTTGGAACACTTCATTCCTACTGGGAAGCAAATATGGAGCTGATTGATATCGTTCCTGTATTTAATCTGTATGAAGAGTTCTGGAAGATATATACTAAATCTGATAATCAGCCGCCGCAGTATATTGCAGATACGGCACAGATTGAGCGCTGTATCATAGGTGATGGCTCTGAAATCTATGGAAAAGTACGAAACTGCGTTATTGGACCAGAAGTTATTGTTGAAGAAGGTGCAGAAGTTTATGATTCCATTTTGATGCAGGGTGCTGTAATCAAGAAGGGAACAAAGATTTACAAGTCAATCATCGCACAGGATGCAGTTGTTGGAGAAAATTGTACGATTGGTGTCGGTGAGTATGCAGACAGCCAGTATAATAAGAAGGTTTACTGCTGTGATCTTGTAACCGTTGCAGAAGGCTCCGAAATTCCGGATGGCGTTACAATTGGAAAGAACGTAGCAATTGCCGGAAAGACCGCTATTGAAGATTATCCGGATGGAAATCTTGTAAGCGGTGGATACATCATCAAGGGAGGCGAGGAAGAATGAAAGCGATTGGTATAATTTTAGCCGGTGGAAACAACAAGAGAATGAAGGAGCTGTCATATAACCGTGCGATCGCTGCTATGCCAATGGTAGGAACCTATCGCAGCATTGATTTCGCGCTGAGCAACATGTCAAACTCCCGTATTCAGAAAGTAGCAGTTTTAACACAGTATAACACCGTATCCTTGAATGAGCATTTAAACTCTTCAAAGTGGTGGGATTTTGGAAGAAAGCAGGGCGGTTTATATGTATTCACCCCTACTATAACCGCTGAAAATAGTAACTGGTATCGGGGTACAGCCGATGCCCTGTATCAGAACCTGCATTTCCTCAAAAGAAGCCATGAACCATACGTGGTTCTGGCTTCTGGCGATGGAATTTATAAGCTGGATTATAATAAGATTCTGGAGTACCACATTCAGAAGCGTGCTGATATCACTGTTGTCTGCAAGGAAATGCCAGAGGGAGAGGATTTAAGCCGCTTTGGACAAGTGAAGGCAGATGATGACGGAAGAATCCGAGGCTACGAGGAAAAGCCAATGGTTGAGACTTCCAGAAATGTTTCATGTGGTATCTATGTAATCAGAAGACGTCTTTTGATTGAATTAATTGAGCGTGCAGCAGAGGAAGATAGATATGATCTGGTCAAGGATATTCTGATCCGTTATAAGGATATCAAGAGAATTTATGCATACCAGCTTGAAACATATTGGAATAACATCTCCTCAGTTGAGGCTTACTACAGAACAAATATGGATTTCTTAAAGAGAGATGTCCGCAGTTATTTCTTCAAGGAAGGCAACAGTGTATTCACAAAGGTAGATGATCTGCCGCCGGCAAAATATAATCCGGGTGCTAATATTTCAAACAGCCTGATCGCATGTGGAAGTATTGTAAACGGTACAGTTGAAAACTCTGTTGTATTCAAGAAGGCATATATTGGAAACAATTGTGTTATCAAAAATTCTATTATCATGAACGATGTTTATATCGGAGATAATGCAGTCATTGAAAATTGCATCGTTGAGAGCAGAGGAACCATCGAGGCAAATGCATGTTATAAAGCAGAGCCAGGTGATATTCGCATCGTTGTAGAGAAGAAAGACCGCTTCATCATTTGATAATACCAGGGGATCAAAGTCACAAGCGAATCATGCTTGCATGAGAAAGCTTGTGACCTTGATCCCCGCCAAAAACATGAGGATGAAGCGAAGCGAATCCGAATGTTTTTAGAATTTATATAAAAGAAGAATAAAAAATTAGCTGCACAAAGGCGTGCAGAGGACGGAAAGGCAATACTGGGATGGAAATTACAGATGTGAGAGTGCGCAAAGTTGCACTGGATGGTAAGATGAGAGCAATCGTCTCTATTACGCTAGACAATGAATTTGTGGTTCACGATATCAAGGTGATCGAAGGAGAAAAGGGAGTATTTGTTGCGATGCCAAGCCGTAAATCGGCGACAGGAGAATACCGAGATATCGCACATCCCATTAACTCAGAGACAAGAGATTATGTGCAGAAGATTATTCTCGAGAAATACGAGGAGGCTTTGCAGGAAGCATAAACTTTGATTTCATAACAATTCGACAAAGATATATGAATACTTATAAAAGAAAGACTGCCCTCGGGCAGTCTTTCTTTCTCTTGCAATTGTCGTCTTCATTCGGTATAATGTGGCTGAGGGAAAATGTAACGTAATTATTTTTGGAAAGGCGAGGTTTTGAATTATGAAAAGGAGAAAAACAGCAGCAGGACTATTGGCAGCATCATTGTTAGTAGGAGCAGTTCCAGTGGTAACAAATGCGGCACCTGTGAGAATTGTATCAACAAGCATAACAGAACAGTCTTCGTCAGGCTATCGTGTAAATGTAACATTTTCGGCAGATGCAGGAGTGAGCCGTGTTATGATGCCGACATGGACAGATGCAAATGGACAGGATGATATTGTGTGGCATCAGGCAAGTGTTAGCGGTAATACTGCGTCCTTTTATGTTCCAGTCAGTGCCCATAAAGGAGAAAGTGGTGCATATATTACTCATATTTATGTATATGACAGACAGGGACAATTTGCGCTCAAGGGCGAAAATGTAACAGTTCCAGCACCGACATCGGCGTCAGCAGGCCTTTCAATCGGTGACGTTTCTATTACGGAACTTAGTGCATCAGGCTACCGCGTTACGGCAAAAATAAATGCACCGTCAGGAGTAAGCAAAGTATTGATGCCAACGTGGACAA
>OGEU01002753.1_pt1 | contig 12106 bp, 10 predicted proteins | sample 1570651 | NCBI WGS metagenome assembly OGEU01 (sample SAMEA2582129, study PRJEB24529) | metagenome | biome: Human gut stool | place: China | collected 2011 | reverse complement strand
CTGGGCAGCGTCCTTGCCCAGGCCGTTCAGGATGACGCGCAGGGGCTCCTTGCGGGCCTTGTTGGCGTTGCGGACGATGCCGATCGCGCCCTCAGCGGCGGCGAAGGACTCGTGACCGGCGAGGAAGGCAAAGCACTTCGACTCGTCGGACAGCAGCATCGCACCGAGGTTGCCGTGGCCCAGACCGACCTTGCGGTCCTCGGCGACGGAGCCGTCGATGCAGAAGGACTGCAGGCCGACGCCGATCATCTTGGCGGCTTCGGCCGCGGACTTCACGCCGGACTTGATGGCGATGGCCGCGCCGACGGTGTACGCCCAGCAGGCGTTTTCAAAGCAGATGGGCTGGATGCCCTTGACGATCTCATACGGGTCAAAGCCCTTGGCCTTGCAGATCTCGCGGCACTCTTCGACGGAAGAGATACCGTACTGAGCGAGGACGCCGTTGATCTTGTCGATTCTTCTCTCGTAGTTTTCAAATAAAGCCATTGTTTCGTCCTCCCTTCCTTATTCCTGACGCGGGTCGATGTACTTGGCAGCGTTGTCCCACTGACCATAGTGACCCTTGGCCTTTTCGAGCGCTTCGTTCGCATCGATACCCTTTTTGATGAAGTCCATCATCTTGCCGAGGTTGATGAACTCGTAGCCGACGATCTCGTTTTCCTTGTTGAGCGCGACGCGGGAGCAGTAGCCCTCGGCCATCTCGAGGTAACGGGGGCCCTTTTCGGCGGTGGCGAACATCGTGCCGACCTGGGAGCGAAGGCCCTTGCCGAGGTCCTCGAGGGACGCGCCGACAGCAAGGCCGTCCTCAGAGAAGGCGGACTGGGTGCGGCCGTAGACGATCTGCAGGAACAGCTCGCGCATGGCGGTGTTGATGGCGTCGCAAACAAGGTCGGTGTTCAGCGCTTCGAGAATGGTCTTGCCGATCAGGATCTCGGAAGCCATGGCAGCAGAATGGGTCATGCCCGAGCAGCCGATGGTCTCGATCAGAGCCTCCTGAATGACGCCCTCCTTGACGTTGAGCGTCAGCTTGCAGGCGCCCTGCTGGGGCGCGCACCAGCCGATGCCGTGGGTGAAGCCGGAAATATCGGCGATCTGCTTGGCCTGGACCCACTTGCCCTCTTCGGGGATCGGGGCCGGACCGTGATATGCGCCCTTCGCAACGGGGCACATATGCTGCACTTCGGTCGTGTAAATCATAACGATCTTCCTTTCTTATCCTCTGTCTCCACAAAAAGCGGAACGTATCCATACGTATTTTTTATCATAGCAAACCCGAACGTCTTTTGCAAGGTGAAAAAACGGAAATACGGGCAAAATCCGTATTCCTTTCCCTCATTTTCCGCTATGCCGCGTTTTTTCGTTACAGCAGGTGGCGGATCGGGCGCTGGACAACGCTCAGAATCGTATACAGCGCGCGCTTTGTCCACGGCAGCGTCACTTCTTCAAACTGCACGCCGTACTCCGTGCCGCCGTCGTGCAGGGCAAGGCGGCTCTGGCCCATGTATTTTCCGCTCTCTTCTCGCAGCGCGGCATTGACCTCCTCGCTCTCGATGACGAGCATCAGCTCCGTGTCGAGATATGCGCTGCGCATGTCGGCGTTGAATGAACCGACGACGCTCAAATCGTTTCCGATCAAAATTGTCTTCGTATGCAGCGACTGGCCGCAGATGACCTCGTAAACATCGACGCCGCGCGATAAAATATTTTGCTTTTCGCGTAAGTAGTCCGAGCAGCCGCTCGGGTTCGCGCCGTTTTCAACGGCATTCGTCAGCACGCGCAGCTGCCGCGTCTCGGCAAGTGCTTCCAAATCGTTATACATTTTGTCGTTGCAGATGATGTACGGCGTTTGCAGCAGGACGTCATCGCCCTGCGCCATCAGGCGGACAAGCGCGTCCCACAGCTCAGGCGCTTTCGCCTCCGCGCGCGGCGAGCCGCTGAGAAGGCTCACATGCGTGACCGCCGCGGTCTCCACCTCCCAGTCGACGGCGGCAAACTCTTTTCCATGCACCGCGCATAGCGCCGCGTAGCGCTCCTGCAGCGCGTCGGTCTGCGAGGACGTCTTGCCTGTGATGGTTTTATTCTCCGGCTGCGACCAGACGCTTTCAAAATACGTCAAAAGCTGGGAGACCGAGCTGCCCTCTCCCCCGTCCGACACGACGAGCACGTCGCGGTCGATGTTCTGGTTCTCCTGATACGAGCCGAGGAACAAATCGTTCGAATTTCTTCCGCCGAGGATGTATTTGCTCCCGTCGGCGATCAGATACTTGTCGTGCAGACGGTAGTTGAGCTTCCACGGGCGCAGCAGGTCGATGGGATCATAAAAGCGCACCTCCACATTCTCCTCCGCCGCGAGGGCACGGAGAACGCCGCTGTTTTGCAGATGCAGAAAACCGTTCAGCCCGTCGACGATGATGCGCACCCGCACGCCGCGCTGCGCCGCGCCATAGAGCGCGGCCATCAAATCCTGTCCGCTGCCGTCCGCGCGCAGGTCAAAGGTCGAGAAGATGACCTCCCTTTCCGCACTCTCGATGAGCTGCAAGCGCCAAAGCAGCGCACTGTCCGTATCCTCGATGCTCCTCACGCGCTCCTGCGATGCGTCCTTGCTCAATCGGGCTTCATACTGGCTCCACAGCTCCCCCGCCGCCTCTTTTTGCGGCAGCGGGACGAGAATGGCTGTCAGCACCCCATATAAAAGGTACACGCCTAGTGCGATGCCAAGCCATTTCAAGATACGTTTTTGCTTCATTTTTCACCTGCTTATCATAAAACTCATGCCGTCAGTTTATCATAAGGGATGCAAGCTGTCCAGCGGCGCGGCGGCGGTAAGTTTTCCCGACCGAAACGCCGCAACTTTCGCCCAAACGGAAATTTCTCGAAAAGAGGTCTTGACAATCCGCCAATTTCCGACCTATACTGTCGGTAAATGAAAAATACCCCACACGGGTATTGTATTTGCCCCGAAGGAGGAATCAAATTGAAAAAGGAAACCTATGACGTGACCGGCATGAGCTGCGCCGCCTGCTCCAGCCGCGTGGAAAAGGCCGTCGCCAAGCAGCCAGGCGCGCAGCAGGTCGCGGTCAACCTGCTGAAAAACAGCATGGTCGTCGAATACGACGAATCCCAGCTTTCGTCCGCGCAGATCATCGCCGCGGTCGAAAAGGCGGGCTACGGTGCGTCTCTGCATGCAAAGCCCGGCAGCGCCCCCGCCGCGCAGACTGCCGAAACCGGCGGCGCCAGCGCCGCACAGAAGGCGTACAGCGACATGAAAAAGCGTCTCGCCCTCTCGCTCCTCTTCACCATCCCGCTGTTCTATCTCTCGATGGGCCACATGATGGGCTGGCCGCTGCCCGCGTGCTTCCTCGGCATGGAAAATGCGATGACGTTCGCATTCACGCAGTTTTTGCTGCTGTTGCCCATCGTCTATATCAACCGCCAGTACTATATCGTCGGCTTCAAGACGCTGTGGCAGCGCTCGCCGAACATGGATTCGCTGATCGCACTGGGCTCCAGCGCCGCCATCGTGTACGGCATCTACGCCATCTATAAGATCGGCATCGGCTTTGGCCAGATGGACATGGACACGGTGCACACCTATATGATGGAGCTGTACTTCGAGTCCGCAGGCACGATCCTGACGCTCATCACCATGGGCAAGACGATGGAGGCCCGCGCCAAGGGCAAGACCTCTGATGCCATCACAAAGCTCATGGACCTTGCGCCCAAGACCGCGACGGTCGAGCGCAACGGCGTCGAGAGCGTCATCCCCGTCGAGGAGGTCCAACTCGGCGACGTGCTGATCGTCAAGGCGGGCGAGAGCGTCCCCGTCGACGGCGTCGTGCTCGAGGGAACGCCCTCTGTCGACGAATCCGCGCTGACGGGCGAGAGCATCCCCGTGGAAAAGGAGGCGGGAGACAGCGTCATCGGCGCGACCATCAACAAATCCGGCTATTTCAAGATGCGCGCGACCAAAGTCGGCGACGATACCGCCCTTTCCCAGATCGTACGCCTTGTGGACGAGGCCACGAGCTCCAAAGCGCCCATCGCCAAGCTCGCCGATAAGGTCAGCGGCGTGTTCGTCCCCGTCGTCATCACGATCGCCGTCATCGCAACGGCAGCATGGCTGCTGACGGGCCACAGCGTGGAATTTGCGCTGTCCATCGGTATTTCCGTGCTCGTCATCAGCTGCCCCTGCGCGCTGGGTCTCGCCACGCCGACGGCCATCATGGTCGGCACGGGCCGCGGCGCGGTGAACGGCATCCTCATCAAGTCTGCCGAAGCGCTTGAGACGACGCACAGCGTCAACACCGTCGTGCTCGACAAGACCGGCACCATCACGCAGGGCAAGCCCGTCGTCACCGACGTCGTCGACGGCGGCATCGGCAGGGACAAACTTCTCTCCGTCGCCGCGTCGCTCGAAAAGCTCTCCGAGCATCCGCTCTCCGAGGCCATCGTGGCCGAGGCGGAGAAGGAATCGCTCACGTTCCTGTCCGTCGACAAATTTGAGCAGATCCCCGGTCAGGGCATCCGCGGCAAGGTCGAGGGCCAGCTCTGCCTTGCCGGCAACCGCCGCATGATGGAAGCAAACCGCATCGAAAACAGTGAGCTGCTCGCACAAGGCGAAGCGCTGGCTGAGGACGGCAAGACGCCGCTCTACTTTGCGCTGGACGGCAAGCTCATCGGCCTCATCGCCGTAGCCGATGTCGTCAAGCCCACGAGCGCGCAGGCCATCGCCGAGCTCTCGAGCATGGGCATTGAAGTCGTCATGCTCACGGGCGACAACGCCAAGACCGCCGAGGCCATCCGCCGTCAGGTCGGCGTGGACCGCGTCGTGGCCGAGGTGCTGCCGCAGGATAAGGAACGCGAGATCCGCCGCTTACAGGAGGGCGGCAAGAAGGTCGCCATGGTCGGCGACGGCATCAACGATGCGCCCGCCCTTGCGCGCGCAGACGTCGGCATTGCCATCGGCGCCGGTACGGACGTCGCCATCGAGTCGGCGGATATTGTGCTGATGCGCAGTGACCTTCTCGACGTCTCGACCGCCGTGCAGTTGAGCCGCGCGGTCATCCGCAACATCAAGGAAAACCTCTTCTGGGCGTTCTTCTACAACGCCATCGGCATTCCCATCGCGGCGGGCGTGTTCTACCCCGCCTTCCAGCTCAAGATGAACCCGATGCTCGGCGCGCTCGCGATGAGCTTCAGCTCGGTGTTTGTGGTGAGCAATGCGCTGCGCCTGCGCTGGTTCAAGGCCAAGCACACGGAGGCAGCACCGAAAACGGTTTCTTCTCCGTCGGATCGCGGAGTGGAGATAGCAAGCAAGGAAATTATGGCAAGTAATGAAAAAGGAGAAACAAACATGGAAAAAGTCATCAGCATTGAGGGCATGGCCTGCATGCATTGCGTGAACCACGTCCAGCAGGCGCTTTCCGCCGTCCCCGGCGTGAAGGAGGCAAAGGTCGATCTCGAGAGCAAGTCCGCCACCGTCAGCGTGGACGGCAGCGTAACCGACGCGGCGCTCAAGGCCGCCGTGGATGAGGCGGGCTATCAGGCCGTCTCCATCCGCTAAGGCCATGAGAGCCGATCGTGATTCCGTCCGCCGCAAGCTGAAAATTGCCCGCGGCCAGCTCGACGGCATTTTGCAGATGATCGACGACGACCGCTACTGCGTGGACATCTCCAACCAGCTTCTCGCCACGCAGTCGCTCCTCAAAAGCGCCAACCAGCAGATCATGCGCGCGCACATCGAAGGCTGCGTGCGCGAGGCTTTGCAGACCGACCATATCGACCCCAAGCTCGAAGAGGCCTTCCAGCTCCTCGAGCGCATGGCGCAGTCGTGACCGCACAAAAAAGGACGACAGCTATTTTTAGCTGTCGTCCTTTTTTGTTATTCGATCAGATCCTCGCGGTCGAGTTTCTTTTCCGAAAGCTGCTGTGCGGTGTGCTCATGTACGAGCTGGAGTACTACCGCCGTGAGGGGAATGAAAAACACAATACCGACAAGGCCGAAGAGCTTGCCGCCAAGCAATGCCGCAAGGAGCGTCCACAGCGGCGCAAGCCCCACGCTGCTGCCAACCACATGCGGGTAGATGAACTGATTTTCCGTGAACTGCACCGCCTGATAGACGATCAGGCACAGCAGCGCCTTCTCCGGCTGGGCAAGCAGCGTCAGCAGTACGCCGATTGCGCAGGAGGCCAGCGCGCCGATGTAGGGAACAAAGGCGAAGGCCGCCGTCAGCGCAGCGGTCAGCCCCGCGTAGGGAATGCCGCACAGGGAGAACGCGAGAAAGATCATCGTGCCGAGGATCACGACCTCCACGCACTGCCCGGACAGGAAACGGGCGTAGGTGGTGTGCGTCAGGCGCGCGATGCGGCAGACCTGATCGGCCTTTCGCTCGCTCAGGTTGGCGTAGAGGAGTCTGCGGCTCTGTTTAGCAAGGCTGCGCCGGTCGAGCAGCACATAAAACATGATGACGATGGCAAAGGTGACGTTGGCCACCGCCGAGACTGTGGTACCGGCAAGATCCACCACCGAGTCGATCAGCGCGCCGGCGCCGGTGAGCGCCTTTTCCAGCACCGTTTTCCAATCGAGCGCGGCGATGCGATCGGTGAGCTCGCTTGTATCCACGCCGTGATCCGAGAGAAGGCGCGCCCAGTCCGGCCAGTTCTCCCTGACCAGTGTGCCGATGCTCTTGAGCGACGCGGCAAGCTGCGGCAGCGCCAGAACGCACAGCAGTACCACGACGATGACCACGCACAAAAGCGTCAGCAGCAGGCTGAGAAGGTCAATGTGTTTTTCCTTTGTCTTTGGCATCAGGCGCGTCAAACGTCCTGCGATGCCCTGCATCGGCACACTGAGGACAAACGCCATCAATAACCCTATGATCACCGGCGTGAAGAGGGTAGCGAGCCTCGTGAGAAACGCCGCGACTTCGTTGAGATTCATCAGCGCGGCATAGAGCGCCACGCCGAACGCGACCAGAAGAAATTGCTGTTTTCCTTTTTTATCCATTGTTCTTTTCTGCACCTTCCGCGCGTTCGCTCTGCCACCGGAGCGGAAGTGCCGAACGCTGTGCATATCCTTTCAGGTTAATTATAGAATGGCTTGCGCTGCATTGCAAGTTCTTTTGCCCGTCGCTTGGTAGTTTCTCCCGCCCGCTGCTTTTTTCGCGCAGACTTTTGCGGAAAATCAGCATTTCTCCCCTTGGCGCGGCGGTGATCGTCTGCTATACTGAAAGGAAGAAAAGCACATCGGGCGGGCGTTGACGCTTCCGATGGAAAGGAAGGCTCAGAATGAATCGAACGGGGAACGGCGCCGCACTCTGCGAAGATCCGCATGACTTTCTTGTCATGCAGAATCTCTATGACGCGGCGGTTCGGCAGCTCACGCTGAAATTCAACATCCTCAACAGCGAGTTCAACGTCCTCTACGCGCGAAACCCCATCCACCACATCGACGGGCGCGTCAAATCGCAATCGAGCATCGTCGCCAAGCTCATCAAGCGCGGCCTGCCGCTCTCGATCGAGTCCGCGCGAAAAAACATCAACGACATCGCGGGCGTGCGCGTCGTTTGCAGCTACATCGACGATGTCTACCGCGTGGGCGAGATGCTGGCGCGGCAGACGGATGTGGAGATCGTCAAAAAGCAGGACTACATCCAGACGCCGAACTACAACGGCTACCGCTCGCTGCACATGGACATCAAGGTGCCCGTCTACCTCTCCGACCGGACGGAATACGTCGTGGCGGAGATCCAGCTGCGCACGATCGCCATGGACTTCTGGGCTTGAGCACGATATCCGCTACAAGGTCGACAAAACGAAGCTGCCCGAGGGCATCAACGAGGAGATGTTCGAATGCGCGGGCAAGATCGCTGAGATCGACCGCCAGATGCAGGACATGTACCAGCGCATCAAGGCCTCGGATGCCTACAACGAAGATTGAGTCCCCTACATAAAGGAAAAAGGATGCATCGAAAGACGCATCCTTTTTGCTTTTTCACTGCTTTTTGTGATACCCGCAGTCGCAGTAGGGGCCGCCGGAGGCGAGCGTGTACTCGCGCACGAAATCCGACGCGCTGCCCGCGTCGCTCATCGTGTAGTCGAGATGGCACAGCGCGGGCGTCAGATCGTAGAGCCCCAACACCTGCATCAGCGTGCAGATGCCGCAGGTCGTGAAGCGCGCCTCGTAGCCGCTGCCGTCCTCGTACTCGAAAAAGTCCATGTTCCACGAATAGGGGTTGCGATCGCCCGCGCGCAGCTTCGCCGTCGCCTTCATGCCCTCGATGTCCTTGGGCGTGAACTTTTTCTTTCCGCTCGCGCGGCAGAAAGCCTTCATCGTAGGCGTCATCATCGCCGCGGCGTAGTAGTCCGTCAGCGTTTTGATGTCCGGCCGCTGCGGCATGCACAGGATAAACGCGGCGAGCATCGCGCAGTTGACGATGTTCATTTCGAAGCGGTCGCGCTTGTCAAATTCCGGCAGCTTCGCGATGATCTCGCGATATTTCTTTTTGGCACGCGCCGCAACGTCCTTCGCCTGCTCCGCGGTCAGGTCGAATTCGACCGTCAGGTGCTTTTCAAACGATCCGGCAAACAGCGCCCACATGCCCGCAGGCTTTCCAAGATACTTCATTTGCTCTCCTCTTTTCGAGTTTGATGTCTCAAACTCGTCTGTATTTTTGACTGCCGTCGTGCTTTTGGTCATAGTATACCGAGGGCGGGAGCGCTTGTCAATGCGGCGCAAAAAAGCAGCGGTTCTGATGAACCGCCGCTTTTTTCAGTTGGATTTACTTGCCCTGATAGGCACGATACAGGAACGTCACGATCTGTGCACGGGTGCAGGACGCGTAGGGGCCGAACATCGTGTCAGACAGGCCGTTCGTCACGCCCTTGTCGACCGCCCACTTCACCGCGTCGGCGAAGTAAGCGTTCGCGGGAACATCAGCAAAGCTGGTAGCAGCAGTCTTAACGAACTCCGCCTCGACGCTGACCTTGCCATCCGGCATGACAAAGCTGTACTTGCCGTTGCCGAGGTCGGCGAGCGGAAGCAGATCGCCGCTCGCATCCTTGACGGCGAGGCTGCCGAGCTCATAGCCCTCGTTGGGCTTCACCGTGACGGTCACATTCGCGCCCTTGGAGGCGTTGGCCGGGGAAACGGTCACCGTGCCGTTGGGGACAGCGGGAGCGGTCGCGGGATAGGTCGGCGCGCCGGGAACGTAAGGATAGCTCGTGTACTTGTGGCAGACAGAGCAGGTCGTGCCGGGCTTGTGCGTCTCGGTGCACTTGGCATCGCAGCGCGCGCAGATACCGTTCTTGTTGCTCCAGTCGTGACCGAGTTTCTTCAGCGTCTCCGCCACAACGGTGGTTGCCTGCGTACCAGCCTCGTCCTTGAAGACTCCACCGCATCTGGAGCAGGTGTAGTACTCGTTGTTGCCGTCTTCCGTGCAGGTCGCTTCCTTGGCGTCAGTCTTGGTCCTATCGTGGCCGAGAGTCTTGAGCACCCAGCTGTCCTTCTCAATCTCGTTGGTTCCGTTTTCGTCAGAGAAGTACTTGCCGCAGCCGGAGCAGGTCCAGTAGGCCTCATTGCCGGCCTCGGTGCAGGTGGCAGCCTTGGCATCGGTCTTGGTCAGCTTATGAGCGCCTAATTCGCCATACGGCTGATCACAGGTTTCACAAACCGCCTTTGCAGTACAGGTGGCAGTACCGCCGGTGTGCTTCGAAAATTCACCGTTTGCACCGCACTCAGTGCAGGTCTTCCAATGGCCAGTGCTGTCGCTGGAATAGGTCGTGCCATATGTGTGGGTATGGTCGTCACCCAGCGTCACCTTGATGTAGTCAAAGGTGTTGGAAAGCTTCCAAGCAGGAGTATCGCCGCCGTCTCTGTTACCGCCGAGGTAATTAAATGTAAAGTTGAGCTTCTCCAAAGCATACTGCTCATAGTCACTTGCAGTCAACGAAGATCCATGGCTTCCGTATCTGCCCTGCGTGTTCAGTTTGGCAAACACCTGCTCACCATCAACAGAAAGAGTCACAAGGCTCGTTTCGGTAGCTTTATCATAGTTATTCTCCAGTTTGACAACAGAATACTCATTGGAGGTTGGCTCTTTCTGATATGCAGGACCGCCAAAGTTGATGTAATCTGTTTTGTTATTTGTAACATCATATGTACCCATATAGATGCTCGGCTCATACAGGAAAATATAGGTCATACCCTTTTCTCTCGTTGCAGTAGAGCTGAAGAGCATATTCTCTTTTGCCTGATTCTTTTCTCTCCACTCGACACACCAATTCTGCGTCGGGTCAAGAGTGAATGGAGTGCTCAGTTTACCCTGATAATCATTGAACTTCACTGTGTTGTCATCGTTCAACGTGGTGCTGCCATGTTTATCACTCACAGTGATGATAACATTGCCATCCGCATCAACAGCGTCCAGATTATTGTCGAAGTCCCACGTAAAGCTGCGGGTCCAATGCGCATACAGGGTCGTACCGTTAAGGTTGTCCTGCATGCCAGAGGGAATCGCCGTGTCCAGAGCGGATGCAATCTTGTTCCCGCCAGCAGCCCGATCGAACCAGCCCACAAAGGCGTAGCCCGCGCGGGGGGCCTTCGGCAGCTTAGCTGTCACGAACTGCTTGATGGGATCCCTGCCGTTTTTGAAGCTACCGCCGTTGGCATTATAGGTGACGGTCTTCTCATCCGGAGTCACTGCCCGCTGCTCATAGAGCTGCTGACAGATGTAGGCCGCGATCTGGCTGTGACCATCCATATTAGGGTGGAGCGCGTTATTCGGAGAAATGCCTTCCTGATTCCGAAGCTCCCGCAGGTCGATCGTCGTGATATCGTAGTGCTTTGCAATCTGCTCGATCACTTCCGCCTGTTTAGGAATATTATTTTGCTCATAATAGGGAATAATTGCGATAATCTCAGCACCCGGATAGGTTGCCTTCATGCGCTGCAGAGAAGCCGCGTAGGCGCTCGCTGTATCCGAATAGGACTGCGCCCAATCGACAGTCTTCGCATAGTCTGCATCGGGATCAAACGCACCAACCGAGCTGTCCGGGTTGCTGCCGCCATAGTACAGGATCACATCCGGCGTGCCATTATCGTCAAGCTTGTTGATTCTATCCTTGCTTGCCATAGAAGCAGCTTTAGAACCGATGGTGCTTCCACTCCATGCCTCATCAATGCCCTCTGCTGCGCCAAAGCGGGTAATGATATCACCCCAGTAATTGCGCTCAAAAGTCATCTCTTTGCCAGTAGTATTATCATAATACAGAGCATTACCGCTGGGGATTTTGTCCTTGATCGTCGAAATGCTGTCGCCCATCACGGAGATTCTTTTCTCGTGGAACAGCGCGTATAAATAGTTATACTCCGCTTCGCTGGCATAGTTATAAACGACCCAGGTAGACTCTCCCGCAGTGACCTCTGCGCGTCCCTCTTTGCTGCCACCGGTCAGCGTCACCGCTGTGCCATTCTTCTCAACACTGACAATATCTGTGTTCGAACTCCTGACTGTGTCCCCCTCGGGAACGGTAATTTGGCCTTCTTTACCCGTCCAAAGGGTTATCGGCCCCGATGTCACTACATATACATTTCTACCGAATCAGCATCAATGCCCTCATCATTCCTTGCCCAAGCTACCGTTGGCAACAGGTTCAGCATCATGACAAGCGTCAGTAAACTTGCCAATAATCGCCGTTTCATTCCATTCCCTTCTAAGATTCTCTATCTTTTGCTCGTCTCCGCGGGCTGGGTTTACTTGGTTTTGCGTCTGGTCTTCCCGGCGCAGACGGGGCAGCCGCTTTGCTGCGCGCCGGTGCGGGCGTAGATGACCGCTTTCCACATGTGGCCGTAGGGATATTGTCACCACACTTTTTTGTGGCTTCCGGCAGTCACCATCTCCGGTGTCAGCGCGCCGTTGAGGCTCTCGTGCCACTGCTTGGCCACAAGCGGTTGAACAGTCGCAAGGTCGTTGAACCCCGGCAGCACCTTTCGGTTGGCGCAGTAGGGGCAGCCGTCGCCGCGCTGCGCGATCACAGCACGGTAGGAGTGCCCCTTTTCGCATCGCCACCACACGCGGCGGTTTGAACCCGCGGTGACGCTGCTCGG
>OGEU01002748.1_pt1 | contig 12133 bp, 10 predicted proteins | sample 1570651 | NCBI WGS metagenome assembly OGEU01 (sample SAMEA2582129, study PRJEB24529) | metagenome | biome: Human gut stool | place: China | collected 2011 | reverse complement strand
TGTTCCGCTATATATCCACATTAAAAAAAATGCATGACTGGCGCCTTACGCCTGTCAGCAATTCCACAACAACAAAGTATCCGGGTTTTGCGGATTTAAAACCTTCCCATCAGAAGATCAGTGATATTTTCAGATTTCTGCAGGAAGCGGTCGTACCCAATGCGCATTTCCGGATTATCCTGAACCAAAGTGCCATAGAAAAGCAATATTATACAGATGAGGGAGGAAGGATGCACTTCAACGGCGCCGTCTGTTCCGCGCTGAGCAGCCATTTATTCATTCTTCCGGACGGAAAGGTTACTATCTGCGAACAACTTTACTGGAATCCCCGGTTCATCATCGGGGATGCTAAGAAATCCGGCTTAAAAGAGATCTGGCAGTCTCCGGAAGCATTACATCTCTGTAACCTTTCACGCAAAGACCTCAGCAGACAAAGCAAATGCAAAGCCTGTACCTATTTTGAAGAATGCTTCGAATACGGAAACCGGTGTTGGAGCGATATCATCAAAGCATACGGCAAAGAGTGTTGGGACTATCCGGACCCGAGATGCTTCCTTGCTCCGGAAATGAAAAACCGGCTTGACTACTGACCACGAAAAAAGGCTGCCCTTTTTCAAGAGCAGCCTTCTATTCAGTCTAAAATCCCGTGGATTATTCAGCCAATTTACCGTCTGAACCAAGCACGTTGATGATCTTATGCATGTACATCTTTTCCATGTTGTCACGAGCCGGGCCAAGATACTTACGCGGGTCAAACTCAGCCGGTTTTTCTGCGAATACCTTACGGATAGCAGCAGTCATAGCCAGACGAGAGTCTGAGTCGATGTTGATCTTGCAAACTGCAGACTTAGCAGCCTTACGCAGTTCTTCTTCAGGAATACCGATAGCAGCTTCCAGCTTGCCACCAAACTTGTTGATAGTTTCAACTTCTTCCTGAGGAACTGAAGAAGATCCGTGCAGTACGATGGGGAAGCCCGGAAGTTTCTCCATTACAGCGTCCAATACTTCGAATGCCAAAGGAGGAGGTACCAAACGACCAGTCTTCGGATCTACGTGGCATTGTTCGGGTTTGAACTTGTATGCACCGTGAGAAGTACCGATAGAAATAGCCAAAGAGTCACAACCTGTGCGAGTAGCAAAGTCGATTACTTCTTCAGGGTCAGTATAAGTATGATGTTCAGCAGAAACTTCGTCTTCTACACCAGCCAATACACCAAGTTCGCCTTCTACAGTTACATCAAATTGATGAGCGTAGTCAACTACCTTCTTCGTCAAAGCAACGTTTTCTTCGTAAGGCAGGTGAGAACCGTCGATCATAACTGAAGAGAAGCCCATATCGATACAAGACTTGCAAGTTTCGAATGTATCTCCGTGGTCGAGGTGAAGAACGATTTCAGGGTGTTTGCAACCCAGTTCCTTTGCATATTCTACAGCACCTTCTGCCATGTAACGCAACAATGTCTGGTTAGCATATTGACGGGCACCTTTAGATACTTGGAGGATTACCGGAGATTTGGTTTCAACAGCAGCCTTTACAATAGCCTGCAACTGTTCCATATTATTAAAGTTGAAAGCCGGGATAGCGTATCCACCTTTAATAGCTTTCGCAAACATTTCTCTTGTGTTTACGAGCCCTAAATCTTTGTAATTAATCATTTTGTTTAAAGTTTATTGTTAGTGAATAAAAATTCTACGCAAAAGTAAGCATTATCCTTCAAATGGAAGAACAGGTTGGGAATAAATTATCGTATTATCCCCATTGAAACAATTCTATTTTAAAGCTATTGGATGATTTTAACAGAATATTGTAATCTCTATGTTACAAACTCTTTTCATCTGTAGCCTTTATCAGCCTCTTCTGCATACCTTTATATAGATAACAAAAAAACCGGAAAGCAAGTTTAGCTTCCCGGTCTTTGTTTACACATTATTATATATTACTTTTTCAAATAAATGATAGTGGGCAAATGGTCGCTGTAACCATTCAACCAAACACGTCCGCCATGCGTACGCAAGGGAGAACCTTTGTACTTGCCATCCTGCTGAAAAAGATACTCACGGATAAAGACTTCATTATGATCGTACTTCAAACCTTTCTTGGCTTTCAGCAAAGGACGGGAGACTACAATCTGGTCGAACAAGTTCCACTTGCCACGATAGAGCAATGTTCCCACACCTTTATCTTCAAGGGTTTCCCACCAGGGATTATAGAATTCACCCTTCTTCACCTGTTTTGCATACTTGCGTGCGCCCAGTGTAGCCATGCTTTCGTCCATGGGATCGTCGTTCATATCTCCCATGACTATCAGTTTCAGTTTCTTGTCCGTACGCATCAGGGAGTCTGTCAATGCCCGTACCTGCTTGGCTGCATGTACACGTACCGGAGACTTAGCTCCACGGGAAGGCCAGTGATTGACGATGAAACAAACACGTTCGCCCGCCATCTGCCCGTCTACAATAAGGAAACCACGCGTCAGGTGCACAGTGTCCCCCTCAAAAGGAGTGGAAAGCACCAGTTTGGAATTGGTAACGGTGAATTGTTCCGGATCATAAAGTAAGGCGCAATCAATGCCCCGTTTATCCGGACCTTCGTAATGCACGAATTTATAGTTGGATATAGCCGGTTGGCTTACCAAATCTGTCAGTACCCGGTTGTTTTCAGCTTCGGCTACACCGATAACGGCGGGTCCTTCAGGTACGCGGTCGCGCGATACTTCACTCAGAACTTTGGCAAGGTTCTTCAACTTGGCCTCATACTTCTCAGCCGTCCATGTATAACTGCCGGAAGGCAAAAATTCAAGGTCGTTCTTACCTGCATCATGAATCGTATCAAACAGGTTCTCAAGATTATAAAACGCAACACTATACAGATCCCGCTCGTTCTGCTGGGCACCTGCCGTAGTGACGCAGAGCCATAGGGAAATTAAGAAAAGTAGCTTCTTCATGCTGAATATAAATTAAAATACTATGCAAAAATCTGAAATAAAAAGCGATAAACCTATTTTTTGAGGGAACTTTTTTCTAATTCGGAGAAATGCACTGCCTTTAAACAAAGGTAGACTGTACCTTAAGCAAAAATAAATCTGAATTTATTTTGTATTATCTGCGACTTGCACTATCTTTGCGCTCTGAAAAATAAGACCATTACACTATTTATTACCAAAATAGTAACCGAATATAATAATTAAAAAAACAAATATTGAAATGAAAAAAGGTATTCATCCTGAAAATTACCGTCCGGTAGTATTCAAAGATATGTCTAATGGTGACATGTTCTTGTCTCGTTCAACCGTAAATACGAAAGAAACCATCGAGTTTGAAGGTGAAACTTATCCGTTGGTAAAGATGGAAATCTCTAACACTTCTCACCCGTTCTATACTGGTAAATCTACATTGGTGGATACAGCTGGTCGCGTTGATAAGTTCATGAGCCGCTACGGTGACCGTAAGAAGAAATAAAATTGACTTCTTTTGAAGTTAAAAAAGGGAAGACTTTCACGAAGTCTTCCCTTTTTTATTATAGGAAATTCCCTATCACTTTGTAGGGAAAAGAACGGGAAAGAGAGAAAACTCTTTCCTATTTTTGTATCAGCAATTTTGATTGCAAGTCAATTGTACAAACCATAAACGAATCCATATGAAACGTCTTATCACTTTCGTTGTCCTCGCCGTCCTCCTCTCCACGGCAGGATTTGCTGCCAGGCAGAAAGACTTGAGCGGCCCAATTGCCATAAAAGGCGAGCTACAACAACAGTATGAGAATTTTCCTGCCGGCACTCCCGTAGTGATCCGCAAGGTAGTGAAAATGAAATCGGCAGACCAGGCAGGTCCTGACATTTTCTATGCAACCGAAATCAATGGTATACAATTCGCAGTACCTGCTTCTGCCCTGAAGACCATTAAACTCTCACCTCCCGAAACCAATCAGGAGTTTTGGCAGCAAACTTATCTGAAGCAACATCTGTATGAGTATTTCGGCGAACGCGGATATAAGTCTAAGTTGCGCAAGGAAGTGGACGAAGAATGTCGGGATTACCTGTACAAGCTGGAAGAGATCGGCTATGAGGATGATTTCATCACTTCGTATGTACAGAATATCTTTGCTAAACTGACTGCCACCGGCATAGATCCCAACCGTAGCGAACGGTTGAATGTACGCGTCATCCAGTCGCCCGAACCGGATGCTTACATGCTGCCCAACGGCACAATGCTGATTAGTACCGGTCTGCTCTGCACACTTGATTCGGAGGATGAACTTGCCGCCATTATTGCCAATGAGATGTCTCATTTCGTACTGGACCATCAAGTTAATAACATCTACCGTGCTGAACGCCGTGCCAAGCGGGCAGCTTTTTGGGGAACGGTTCTTGCCGTCACTGCCGAAGTAGCCCTGGAAGTGGCATACTGGGATGACGATGATACAGCTTTAGGTGTAGGCGCTGTTGCCAGCATCGGAAGCGTTGCCGCCCTGCTGAATGTAAATGTAGTGAATCGCCTGGGAATGAATTACAAGAATAACCAGGAATATGCAGCCGACCAGATTGCGCGTGAGTTATTGGAATTCAAGGGAATGAATCCCGATGGATTGGCGTCTGCACTTTCCAAAGTCATCGGTTACTATAATATACAGCAACGCGGTCATAAGCTGCTTCGCTACGGCAGCATCGACAACCTGAAAAAGCGAATAGACAAAGCCGGTGAGGCGGAAAACCAAATCAGTCATCCTTATCTCAAAGCGACATCGGATGTAGTGACTTTCAACGCAGCCATGAATATGGCAGACCAACGGTATGAAGAAGCCGAAAGATTAATACAGAAGAATATCAATAACAATCTGGCCACCGATCATGATTACGTTATCTTAGCAAAATCACGGATGGCGCTTTACAACACAGAAGAGGTAAACGAAGAATGTGCCACTCTGCTTTGGAAAGCCAAAGAACTAGCAGGAGACAGTCCGAATCTTGACATATATAAACAAGAGATTCTATTGCTAATGCGCATGAATAAACAGGCTAAAGCCGCAGACACATTGAAGGAATATCTGGGATTACTTTCCCGGTATCAGGGACAAGGGGTGCAAGGAGAAGAGGAAGAATGGACAAACAAAGAAATAGCCTGGGCCAATCAATTATTAGATAAGATCAACAGACTATAAAGGAAAGAGTGTTATAAAGTCTTTTTCACCACAGATTACACGGATTTACACAGATTAAATTATCAATATAAATATCTGTGTAAATCCGTGTAATCTGTGGTGAAAAAGACTCCTCTTATTTACGGAATGGCGGACGAACCACTACCGCTTTCAGTTTGCGTCCACGCATATCAATGCAAATCTCCGTACCAACCTTGCTATATTCAGGTTTTACATAGCCCATACCGATACCAATCTTGCGAGTAGGCGACATAGTACCTGAGGTTACTACTCCGATAGCTTCGCCTTCTGTATTGAACAGTTCATATCCATGACGGGGAATTCCACGGTCCACCATTTCAAAACCGACCAATTTACGGACAGTACCTTCCGTTTTCTGCTTTTCAAGCATCGGACGATTGATAAAGTTCTTACCTTCAGCAAACTTGGTAATCCACCCCAAACCGGCTTCAATAGGTGATGTCGTATCATCCAGATCATTGCCATACAGGCAGAAGCCCATTTCCAGACGAAGCGTATCGCGCGCCCCCAAGCCAATCGGCTTGATGCCAAATTCTTCACCTGCCTCAAACACGGCATTCCAAATCTTCATGGCAGCTTCGGGATAGAAGTAAAGCTCAAAACCTCCTGCACCGGTATAGCCGGTATTGGAAATAATCACATCTTTCTCACCGGCAAACTCACCATGCGTAAAGGTGTAATACGGCAGTTCCGACAAGTTTATACTCGTCAGTTTCTGCAAAGCAAGAATGGCTTTCGGTCCCTGTACGGCAAGTTGAGCCATGTGGTCGGAAGCATTTTCCAATTCAGCACCTTCGGCATTGTGCGAAACGCACCAGTTCCAGTCTTTTTCTATATTCGAAGCATTCACTACCAGCAGGTATTTCTCCGGTTCATAATGATAAACCAGCAAGTCATCTACGATACCGCCTTCTTCGTTGGGGAAACAGGTATATTGCACCTTGCCCGGAGTCAGGGCAGCCACATTATTGGAAGTCACTTTCTGAAGAAAAGCCAATGCATTGGGTCCTTTCACCCAGAATTCTCCCATGTGGGAAACGTCGAATACACCCACAGCATTACAAACTGTGAGGTGTTCATCAATGATACCGGAATATTCTATCGGCATATTATATCCCGCAAACTCATGCATCTTAGCACCCAGCGAGATATGTTTTTCTGTAAACGGAGTGGTTTTCATGTCTTAAGGTATTAAATTATTTTATAGCAACAAGTTCGGCAATCTTCACGATGACCTTCATCGCTTTCTCCATATTCTGGATAGGAGCGAATTCATATCGTCCATGGAAGTTCAGGCCACCTGCAAAGATATTGGGGCAAGGCAAACCTTTGAAAGAAAGCTGTGCGCCATCCGTACCACCACGGATAGGTTTCACATTCGGTTTCACACCTACAGCCTCCATTGCGGCAAAAGCCGTATCAATGATATGCATCACCGGTTCAATCTTCTCACGCATATTATAGTATTGGTCACGGAGTTCAAGCGTTGCCGTACCTTCACCATATTCGGCATTGATTTCACTGACAAAGCGTTCTATTTTCTTCTTGCGGCTCTCGAAACGTGCACGGTCATGATCACGGATAATATAGGCCACTGTAGTCTGCTCTACATCGCCGTTGAAACTGATGAGATGGTAGAAGCCTTCGTAACCTTCAGTATGTTCGGGTGTTTCATGAGCAGGTAACATCGCACAGAAACGGTTGGCCACACGAATTGAATTAACCATCTTATTCTTGGCATAACCCGGATGTACATTGCGACCTTTGAAGGTGATTTTGGCAGATGCCGCATTGAAGTTTTCAAACTCCAACTCTCCTACTTCACCGCCATCCATTGTGTAAGCCCAGTCGCAACCGAACTTCTCCACATCGAATTTATGTGCGCCCAATCCTATTTCCTCATCCGGATTGAAACCAATACGAATCTTGCCATGCTTGATTTCAGGATGTTCTTTCAGGTACACTATCGCAGAAACGATTTCGGCAATACCTGCTTTATCATCTGCTCCCAACAATGTCTTGCCATTGGTAACGATCAGGTCTTCCCCTTTATGATCCAGCAGTTCGGGGAACTGAGACGGAGAAAGAACTACATTCTCTTCTGCACAAAGCACGATGTCAGAACCGTCATAGTTTTGAACAATACGAGGAGACACATCTTTGCCACTCATATCGGGACTGGTGTCCATGTGGGCGATAAAACCAATAGTAGGTACCGGTTTATCGATATTTGCCGGAAGTGTGGCAAACAAATAGCCATGCTCATCCAGCGTTATGTCTTCCAAACCTAAAGACTCTAATTCTTCTTTCAGATATTTGGCAAATACCATTTGCCCCGGAGTACTTGGAGTCACCTCTGTCTCTTCACTGGACTGGGTGTCGAAGCTTACATACTTCAAAAAACGTTCTACTAAAGCCATAATATTTACGATTTAATAATTTTCAATTTACGATTAAGAATATGAACTACCAATTGTCTATCAACAGTAGTCAATAGTTCTGCCGTAAAGGTAGAAAAAGGGGCGTGAACTGCCAAGCAATTCACGCCCCTTTTTACAAAATGTTAGTATTTAGAGTTACTTAAAAGCAACTACTTCCATCAAAACAATGTGTACAAACCTTACATTTCGGCAATCCGATGGACTCAATGAGAGTTTCCAGGGTATTAAACTTCAAAGTTGTAAGGCCAAAGCGTTCGGCAATAATGCTGACCATCTTCTCATATTCCGGAGAACCGGTAGTGGCATATTTCTCCAGATTCTTGTCTGCATCTCCCTCCAGTTCTTCTATAACGCGACGTGTAATCAGTTCCAACGGACTCTTGGATGCCGTGAAACCTACAAACGGACAAGCATAAATCAACGGCGGACAAGCAATGCGGATATGTACTTCTTTGGCACCATATTCATACAATACCTTCACATTATCCCGAAGTTGCGTTCCCCTTACTATGGAGTCATCACAGAACAATAAGCGCTTACCTTCCAGCATGGCACGGTTCGGTATCAGTTTCATCTTTGCCACCAATGAGCGCATCTCCTGCTTACTGGGAGTGAAACTGCGCGGCCATGTCGGTGTATATTTAGAAATGGCACGGTGATAAGGAACTCCTTTTCCTTCGGCATATCCTAAAGCCATGCCCACACCGGAATCAGGAATACCGCAAGCACAATCTACTTCAGAATCATCGTTCTGCCCCATCTTCAAGCCACTGGTAAAACGCACTTCCTCTACATTGCGACCTTCATAGCAGGAAGTGGGAAAACCGTAATATACCCACAGGAAAGAACAAATCTGCATCTTTTCCTCCGGCTTCCGCAGTTGTTCCACTCCATCGGCAGTCATACGAACGATCTCTCCCGGACCGAGATAGCGGTCTATTTCATAATCCAGATTCGGGAAACTGCTTGACTCACTGGTTGCAGCGTATGCCCCTTCTTTCCGGCCAATTACAATCGGAGTGCGTCCCCACTTGTCACGAGCCGCAATGATACTGCCATCTTCTGATAACAACAGCATAGAACAAGAGCCTTTGACACGGCGGTAAACATTTTCTATACCTTCTACAAAAGTTTTTCCTTGTATGATGAGTAGTGAGATAAGCTCGGTTTGATTGGTATTGCCTGAACTCAGTTCGGCGAAGTGCATATTTTGGGAAAGTAGCTCTGCTTCTATTTCTTCCAGATTCACAATTTTGGCTACTGTTACAATGGCGAAGCGTCCGAGGTGGGAGTTAATGATGATGGGTTGCGGGTCTGTGTCGCTGATGATTCCTATTCCGACATTTCCTTTAAACTTATCCAGTTCGTCTTCAAACTTGGTTCGGAAATAAGTGCTCTCCAGGTTATGAATGGATCGGGCAAACATGCCCTCTTCTGCATCATACGTGGCAAGCCCGCCCCGCTTAGTTCCTAAATGTGAATTATAATCTGTACCGTAAAATAAATCCGTCACACAGCTCGCTTTGGAGACTGTCCCGAAAAATCCTCCCATAAATCCTATTATTTATTATTGATTTTAGTATTGACGGGCACAAAGGTACAAAGAAGTTTCTTCTCCACGTTACTTTCCTACGAGACAATTTCTAAAAAAACTTATTTTTATGCAGGTTTCCGAACAGCAGATTGAACGTTTTGTTTAATTCGCAGATAAAAGAAATGATATGGTTCAGGATGGAAAATCACAGGAAATACTGTAATCCTCCCTACCCTCGCACATGATTTTGGAACTTCAGACTCTGTGATTACTTGGATTGTCAATGGTTATCAATTGGCTATTGTAGCGAGGTAATGACCGGGTTATTATTAATTCCCTGGCCTCTTGCAACTTTAGTTGCCGCACTGGTTGCCGGTTATTTGATGGAATGTATTCATCCGAGAATATTGGGAAGTATCGGTATGGGGATATTTTGTATCAGGCTTCGATTAATCCTTTGCGGCATTGGTTTCGGACTTTTCCAGACACCGAATAGTAGTTTGAGGTTGTCACAAACGTCGTTGTTGAAAAAATAAAAAAGGCCGAAACTGAGCTTCGACCTTTTCTATATCTTATTTTAAACTACTTTTTCCAAACATAATATGGAATAAACAACCATCTCATAACCTTTATTACCGATTTGATCAATGTACAATACTCCATATAGTCAGAAATATAATCTTGAAATATTCCTTCACCGAACGATGCTCTATATATTTCATATTGTAGCATATTTTATCCGGCAGTATTTGTTCTACATATGCCTTGTCCGCATCCTCAGCCTGTCCTAAAATCGCATTTTCATCTACATATTCTATAGATGCATAATCCGTAATTCCCGGACGAACAGACAACACTCTCCGCTGTTCTTCAGTGTAGAGTTCCACATATTTACGAACCTCCGGACGCGGGCCTACCAGACTCATATCACCTTTCAGTACATTGAATAACTGAGGTAGTTCATCTAATTTATATTTGCGGATAAAATACCCGATACGGGTAATCCGGGGATCTCGTCCGCCTACAGTTATCAAACCTTGCTCATCAGCTCCTATACGCATTGAGCGGAACTTATAGACATAAAAATCAGTCCCTCCACGTCCCACACGTAACTGTTTATAGAAACCACCACCTTTACTTTCCAGACGGATAGCAATATACAGGAAAAGGAAAACAGGAGATAAGAATAGAATGCCCAGGAAGGAAAATAAAATATCAAAAAAACGAATCATCACCTATCAACAGTCACTTTAAGGTATGCATCTTTTACAGCTTTGATTATAAAGTCCAGCTTTTCTTCATCCAACTGCGGATAAATGGGCAAAGAGATTTCACCTTTAAAATTCTCATAAGCTTGTGGATAGTTCTTTATATCATATCCCAATGAGCTGAAGAAGGAAAGCATCGGCATCGGGATAAAATGAACGTTCACGGCAACCTCACTTTTCGCGATTTCATCAATCATACGATCACGCTGTTCCTCTGTGAAATCTTTGATACGCAATGCATAGATATGATATGAGCTTTCTTTTTCTCCATCTTCAGAAGGTGGCAAAATAGCCCAATCACAATCAGCAAATGCTTTAGAATAGGTATTGAATACTCTTTTACGTTCTTTCAGTAGTTCAGGATATTCCCGTATCTGAGCCAAACCGATAGCAGCATTTACGTCAGCCATATTTATTTTCATTCCCAGACCGACTATGTCATAACGCCAACCGCCGGCTTTGGATTTGGAAAAAGCATCTTTAGTTTGACAATTCAAACTCATCATACGCAATTCTTTGTAGAGTTCCGCATTATCAAACGGTTCGGGCAAATTCAGGCAGATGGCTCCTCCTTCGGCTGTCGTCACATTCTTTACAGCGTGAAGAGAGAAGATAGCAATATCCGTTTCGCATCCTGTACGCTGATTCTTGTTATAATAAGCACCCAAAGAATGGGCCGCATCATTCATAACAAGAATACGTCCCAATTTTTCCTGTACCAATGACGTCGCCTGAAACAGGTTGCGTATTTCCGGTTCATTAACGAGTCTCATGATACGGTCGTAATCACAAGGGAAGCCCGCAATATCTACCGGAATAATAGCCTTGGTCCTTGGCGTAATTGCTTTTCGAATAGCATCCACAGAGATATTGAAATCTTCTCCGGAATCTACCATAACAGGCTTTGCACCCGCATGAAGGACTGCTAATGCCGTAGCACTATATGTATACGCCGGAACAATCACTTCATCTTCAGCTGTTACTCCCAACCAGCGAAGCATCATAATGGCTCCCGAAGTCCATGAGTTTACACAAAGCACTTCTTTTGCATTAGAGAATACTTTTATTTCTTCTTCCAATGCTTTTACTTTAGGACCGGAAGTTATCCAGCCGGAACGTAACGAATCAACGACTTCGTTGATGACCGCCTCGTCAATATAAGGGGGCGAAAATGGAATTTTCATGATCTACTATATCGAATTATTTTAAATGAATCAAATATGTAAGTCCACAGGAGAAATATTTCCCTTTCTGCATCATTGCTTGTACCAAAAAATGATGAAAGAGAAGATAATTCATTCCTATCAAAATATCATGTGAATCATATTCAGCTATTAATTTCAAATCAGATAACATGGAAGGGGAATAAGTTATCCCTCCGGCAATGCCATTCAGATGGTAATCATTACGGCGATTATAAAGATAAGATACATGTAGTCCTAATTCTTCTTTATTTACTGGAATATGTTTTGTCATTGCAACATAAAAGCGAGAAAAATATCCATTACCACCATCGCCCGAAGGCATTATCTCTCCACCCCTACTTTCTGTAAACGGATCAGATGTGCCTAAAACTGCTGCTGGCATATATTTAAAGAATTGTTCTTCTTTCAAAACCCTTAACCGAAGCGAGAAATACCGATCCTGATTAGTGAACTTTCCCATTTGAGATTGCACTCCCCATTGAGGAGTTACCTTAAAAAGGGTACAA
>OGEU01002742.1_pt1 | contig 12145 bp, 10 predicted proteins | sample 1570651 | NCBI WGS metagenome assembly OGEU01 (sample SAMEA2582129, study PRJEB24529) | metagenome | biome: Human gut stool | place: China | collected 2011 | reverse complement strand
AATGGGTGATAAGCCAACTGCCCGCGAAGATCATGATCGTACGCAGCACAATCGCACCCAGCACGCCATACACCAGTACCCGACGCTGCAACGCAGGCGGCACGGAGAAGTAGCTGAAGAGCATCAACCAGACAAAGACGTTATCTACTGCCAGTGATTTTTCGATCAAATAGCCGGTAAGGAACGCCAGCGCCTGCGGGTCGGCAAAGACGATGCCCGCGAGGTAAGCCCGGTCGAGCTGCCCGTCGCGGAAAGTCCCCTCGCCGAAGCGGCCGGCCAACTGCCGCCGCAGCGCCCCATCCTCCTGCATCAGCCTTTTGGCCGCAGCGTCCGAATCGTAAACCGCAATGCCCTTCTGTGCAAAAAGGCGGCAGACAGTGCTCTTGCCGCTGCCGATGCCGCCCGTAACTCCTACTTTCATCATTCCTTTCCGTCGGGAAAATCTATCTCGGGAACCGCGTCGATAGAGGTTATCTTAATATCGCTGAATTTCACGGAAATCGCATTCTGCAACGACTGCGGATCGATGATGATCCGCCCCTCGTGCCCCTCCTCGCGCGAGCGCTTGTACTTGAGCGCCGAGAGCGGGATGCGCAGCGTCTTGTTCATGTAGACCTGGTAACCGAACAGGTTGGTACCGACCCCCTCGACGGTACACGTCACATCGAAAACCTGCCCGTCGACATCCACACGCACCTTCTGTTCGGTGGTGTAGATATAACTCAGTTTGGCGATATACCACAGGATGAACGACGCCATGAGCAACGCCAGAAAGACCGGCGAGACATAGCGGTGCATCCACTTCAGCAAACTATCTATTGCACGTTGGAGTTCCATGACGCAAAGTTAAAAATAAAATGGACTGCACCAACCGTGCAATCCATTTTATTTACGTATAAGAAATAGGTGTATTACTCCTTGTCGATCTTGGCACGCTTGGCCATCAGGTCGTAAGCGACCGGCGTAGCGATGAAAATCGTAGCCACAGTACCCACGATGACGCCGACCGTCAGGGCGAAGATGAAGCCGCGGATGGTCTCGCCGCCGAAGAAGAAGATGGCGAGCAGCGTCACGAGCGTCGTACCCGAGGTGTTGATCGTACGCGACAGCGTCGAGTTGATGGCGTTGTTCACGTTATCCTTGAGGTTGCGCTTGGGATAGAGGCCCAGGTACTCGCGGATACGATCGAAGACGACCACCGTATCGTTGATGGCATAGCCGATGATCGTAAGGATCGCGGCGATGAACGCCTGGTTCACCTCCAGGTTGAAGGGCACGAAACCGTAGAGCATCGAGAAGAGGCCGATGATGAACAGCGCGTTGACGGCCAGTGCGAGCGTGGCGCCCGATGCCCACTGCCAGCGCTTGAAGCGGAACGTGATGTAGAGGCCGATGGCGATGAGCGAGAACAACACCGAGTAGATGGCGTTCCAGGTCATGTCCTTGGCGATCGAAGGGCCGATCTTGTCGGCAGTGAGGATACCGTTGACGTCGGTCTGGGTATTACGGAACTGCTCGAAGGAGATGTCGTACGAATAGAGCGGCTTCAGGGCGTCGAAGATGATCTGCTCCACTTCGGCGGTAGCCTCGTCCGACGTGTCGTCGTAGCGGTACTGCGTCACGATGCGCATCTGGTTCTCGTTGCCGTACTGCTTCACCTCGAAGCTGATCGCCGAAGCGTCGGCACCGGCGTGCTGCGAGAACGCCTCGCCCAGGTTCTGGCGCACCTCCTCGGCCGAAACGGCCTTGTCGAAGCGGATCACATAGGCACGGCCGCCGGTGAACTCGGCACCGAGGTTCAGGCCGCGGGCCACGAACGAGATGCACGAAAGGGCGATCAGCACCACGGCGATCGTATAACCCACCTTGCGCACGCGGATGAAATCGAAATGCGTGTTGTTCAGGAAGTTCTCCGACCACTTGCGCGAGAAGGAGATATGTCCCCACCTGGCGACGATCCACTCGATCAGCAGGCGCGTAATGAACACGGCGCTGAAGAACGAAGTGATGATACCGATGATAAGGGTCGTGGCGAAGCCCTGTACGGGGCCGTTACCGAAGATGAAGAGCACGATACCGGTGATGATGGTCGTCAGGTTACCGTCGATGATGGCCGAGTAGGCTTTCGAGAAACCGTCTTTGATGGCCAGCGAGAGCCCCTTGCCGCCGCGCAGCTCCTCCTTGATACGTTCGTAGATGATGACGTTGGCATCGACGGCCATACCCATCGTCAGGACGATACCCGCGATACCCGGCAGCGTCAGCACGGCGCCGAACGACACCAAGACGCCCATCAGCAGGAAGACGTTGGTCAGCAGGGCGACGTCGGACATCCAGCCTGCGGTCTTGTAGAACAGGCCCATGTAGAGCAGCACGAGGATGAAGGCGATCACGAACGAAAGCATACCCGCGTTGATCGACTCCTGACCCAGCGAGGGGCCCACGACGGTATCTTGGATGATCTTGGCCGGAGCGGGAACCTTACCCGAGTTGAGTACGTTGGCAAGGTCTTTCGCCTCCTGAATCGTGAAGTCGCCCGTGATCTGCGAGGAACCCTTGTCGATCTTGGTGTTCACGCGGGGTGCGGAATATACGTACCCGTCGAGGACGATGGCGATGCATTTGCCGATGTTCTCGCCCGTCAGACGCGCCCACTCCTGCGTACCCTCGCCGTTCATGGTCATCGACACCTCGGCCGTAGCGCCGCGCTGGGCGTACTGCTCCGTGGCGCTCGTCACGACCGACCCGTCCAGCGGAGCCTTGCCGTCGGGCGTGGAAACCTTGATGGCATAAAGGTAGTAGCGGCCGTCGATCTTATCGTCGCCCTTGACACCCCACTTGAAGTCGATGTCGGCCGGGAAGAGCTCGCGCACCGCAGGGTTCGCCAGGTATTCGTTGACGGCAGCCATGTCGGCCTTATAGGCGGCACCGATGGCGGCCCCACCCGCATAACTAGGGTCGAGCACGGCCAGCAGCGGGTTCTGCGTACGGTCGTAGCGGCCTGCGTCCACCTGCCCGGCAGCGGCAACGGAATCGGCGCCGATCTCGGCGATCAGGCCTGCGGCGTCGCCGGAAGCGGTCTGCTCACCGACGGCCTCGGCTTCGGCCGAAGCGGTCTCGGGCTGCGTGGCGGCGGGGAGCTCGGCCAGCTCGGCCTTGATGAACTTATCGGCGGCGGCCAGTGCGGGAAGCACCTCGCGGGCATCGTAGGTCAGCCAGAATTCGAGCGACGCGGTACCCTGCAACAGGTCGCGCACACGCTGCGGCTCCTTCACGCCCGGCAGCTCGACCAGGATGCGGTGCGAGTTGGGCAGACGCATGATGTTGGGCTGCGTAACGCCGAAATGGTCGATACGGCTGCGCAGGACGTTGAACGAAGCGGCGATGGCGGCATCGGTTTCCTTCTTGAGGATTTTCTCGACGTCGGCATCGGAGCTTTCGAGCGTGATGTCCTTGCGGTCGGGGCTGACGAAGATCGCAGCCAGCGAACCGCCGTTCGAAAGGCGCTGGTAGGCCTTCACGAAGTCGGAAATATAGTCTTTCGAGGTGCCGTCCTTCAGGGCCGCGTTGGCCTCGGCGATGGCGCCGACGAAGGCGGGATCGTGCTGGCTGTCGCCGGCGAGCGCCTTGACGACATCCTCGACCTGCACCTCCAGCATGACGTTCATACCGCCCTTGAGGTCGAGACCCAGGTTCAGTTCCTTCTCCTTGCACTCCTTGTAGGTGAACTTCTTGAACCCGAGGTTATAAACACCCAGATTCTGAACCGAATCGAGGTAATGCTGTTCGGCCTCGCCCTGCTGGTCGAGGGGGAACTGCGCGGCGTACTCCGACGCCTTCTTCTCTACGCTCCGCGTCTTGAACGTGAAGGAGAGCTGGTAAACACACGCAAGCGCCAAAAGGACTGCGAGTAATTTAATAGCACCTTTACTTTGCATTTGAGTTGAAAAATTTTGTTATTATCTGTTGTAATTATTGTCATTACGCATAATAGCACGCAAAGATAGGAAAAAAGAATTGAAAATCGGAAATAACGAATTAAGATTTGCGTCGGGAAGATAAAAAAACTGTAATTTTGAAGCCGTATGATAAAATATACGGAGTACAAATACCACCTTGCGGCGCTCTTCAGCGTGGCAGTATGGGGAGCGACGTTCGTTTCGACGAAGGTGCTCATCGCCAATTCGCTGACCCCGGCGGAGATATTCCTGCTGCGGTTCGCCATGGCCTACATCTGCATCTGGCCCCTGTCCGGCAGGCGGTTGTGGGCATCGGGATGGCGCGACGAGCTGACGCTCTCGGTGGCCGGAATCACGGGCGGCTCGCTCTATTTCCTGACCGAAAACATGGCGCTGGAATACGCCCCGGCGTCGAACGTCTCGCTGATCGTCTGCACGGCGCCCGTATGGACGGCCGTACTGCTGAGCCTGCTCTACCGCGGCGAACGGATGACGCGGCGGCAGGCCGTGGGTTCTGCGCTGGCGTTCGCAGGCATGGTGCTGGTCGTCCTCAACGGACGCTTCGTGCTCCGGCTCTCTCCCCGAGGCGACATGCTGGCATTGTCGGCGGCGCTGCTGTGGATGGTCTATTCGCTGGTCATCAAACGCATCGGCGGCCGCTACCCTGCCGTCTTCATCACCCGCAAGGTATTCTTTTACGGGCTGCTGACCATCCTGCCGGTATTCGTTTTCCAGCCTTTTTCGATCACTTCAGAGGTGTTGGCCCGCCCCGCCGTGTGGGGCAACCTGCTGTTCCTGGGGATCGTAGCCTCGATGCTCTGCTATGTCCTGTGGAACGCCGCGATGCACAGACTGGGAGCCGTGCGCACGACCAACTACATCTATTTCAACCCGTTGGTGACGATCATCACGGCGGCGGCCTGCATCGGCGAGCGCATCACCCCCGCGGCACTGGCAGGCGCGGCACTGATCCTCTACGGCATGTGGCGGGCGGAACGGGGATAGGCAAAAAAAGGTGCGACCCGGAAAACCGGATCGCACCCCTGGGAATTTATAGGAAAGCCTTGCGGCTGAAGTGCCCCGAACACTTCGCGTATTACTTCACCTCTTCGAACTCAACGTCCTCGGGCTGAGAGCTGTCGCCGCCATTCGATGCGCCGCCGGCATTGGCCTGCGACTGCGACTGGCCGGCATCGGCCCCGGGCTGTGCGCCCTGCGCCTGCTGCTGTGCGTAGATGTCCTGCGATGCAGCCTGCCATGCGGCGTTCAGCTCGGCGATGGCCGTGTCGATGGCCGCCACGTCGGCGTTCTTGTGCGCCTCCTTCAGCTTGGCCAGCGCACCCTCGATCGCGGACTTCTTGTCGGCGGGGAGTTTGTCGCCATACTCCTTGAGCTGCTTCTCCGTGGCAAAGATGTTCGAGTCGGCGGCGTTGATCTTGTCGATACGCTCCTTCTCCTCCTTGTCCTTGGCCTCGTTGGCCTTGGCCTCGTCGCGCATACGCTGGATCTCCTGCTCGGTAAGGCCCGAAGAAGCCTCGATACGGATCTTCTGCTCCTTGCCCGTACCCTTGTCCTTGGCCGAGACGTTCAGAATACCGTTGGCGTCGATATCGAATGTCACCTCGATCTGCGGCACACCGCGCGGAGCAGCAGGAATGCCGTCCAGGTGGAAGCGGCCGATCGACTTGTTGTCGCGGGCCAGCGGACGTTCGCCCTGGCAGACGTTGATCTCGACCGAAGGCTGGTTATCGGCAGCCGTGGAGAAGGTCTCCGACTTGCGGGTCGGGATCGTGGTGTTGGCGTCGATGAGCTTGGTCATCACACCGCCCAAGGTCTCGATACCCAGCGACAGCGGCGTAACGTCGAGCAGCAGCACGTCCTTCACCTCGCCCGTGAGCACACCGCCCTGGATCGCGGCGCCTACGGCCACCACTTCGTCGGGGTTCACGCTCTTGTTGGGCGTGCGGCCGAAGAACTCCTCGACGATCTTCTGGATCGCGGGGATACGGGTCGAACCGCCGACGAGGATCACCTCGTTGATCTGCGAAGCGTCGAGGCCCGCGTCGCGCAAAGCAAGTTTGCAGGGCTCGATGGTCTTGCGGATCAGGTGGTCGCACAGCTGCTCGAACTTGGCACGCGTGAGCGACATAACGAGGTGCTGCGGAATGCCGTTGACGGGCATGATGTACGGCAGGTTGATCTCCGTGGAGGTCGAGGACGAAAGTTCGATCTTCGCCTTCTCGGCAGCTTCCTTCAGACGCTGCAAGGCCATCGGATCCTGGCGCAGGTCGATCTGGTGCTCGGCCTTGAACGCCTCGGCCATGTAGTCGATCAGCACGTGGTCGAAGTCGTCGCCGCCCAGGTGGGTATCGCCGTTGGTCGACTTCACTTCGAAGACGCCGTCGCCCAGCTCGAGGATCGAAATATCGAACGTACCGCCGCCGAGGTCATACACGGCGATCTTCATATCGCTGCTCTTCTTGTCCATACCGTAGGCCAGTGCGGCTGCGGTAGGCTCGTTGATGATACGGCGCACCTTCAGCCCGGCGATCTCGCCAGCCTCCTTCGTAGCCTGGCGCTGCGAGTCGGAGAAATAGGCGGGAACCGTGATGACGGCTTCCGTAACCTCCTGTCCGAGGTAGTCTTCGGCCGTTTTCTTCATCTTCTGCAGGATGATGGCCGAAATCTCCTGCGGCGTATACTGGCGGCCGTCGATGTCGACGCGCGGGGTGTTGTTGTCACCCTTGACGATCGAATAGGGGGCACGCTCTATATCGGCCGTAACCTGATCGTAGCGCTCGCCCATGAAACGCTTGATCGAAAAGACCGTACGCTTGGGGTTGGTGATGGCCTGACGCTTAGCCGGGTCACCCACCTTACGCTCGCCGTCCGCCGTGAAAGCCACCACAGACGGGGTCGTGCGGTGTCCCTCGGAGTTGGGAATAACCACGGGCTCGTTGCCCTCCATCACTGCTACGCAGGAGTTCGTAGTACCTAAGTCAATACCAATAATTTTTGCCATAATCGTATATAAGTTTAATGATATTTTTTACGTTGCCCTGTGCCCCGCCCCTTCGCCCTGCGGTTCCGGTGGCCGGTCACGCCAGTAGATCGAACAAAGGTTGTACCAAACGGCAATCCCTGCCAAATTGTCAGCATAATGACAGAATTTCCCCGTACGACCGTCCCGGCAACTGCGCCCAGGGTGTTATTTTGGCAGAAAGGCCGGGGAGGAACGGGAGGTGCAAAGCAGGAAGGCAAGCAACCGGGCAGCGGACGAAGGCATACGGCAGCGACACGGGCAATCAGCAGGGGCGTCGGACAAGGACGGGGAAAGGAACAGCCGGGAAAAGAAGGGCAGTCGGGGAAAGAAAGGGTTGCCGGAAAAACAAGGGGCGCCGGAAAAACAAGGGGCGCCGGAAAATAGAGCGAAAAAAACAGGCCTGCGTTTTCGCAGGCCCTACGACCCGGCCCGAAGGCCGGACTAACTCTTAACAACTATTTGTTCTGGTCGCCAAGGATACGCATTGCAACATCGAGGATCGTCGTGTCGTCCAGTGTAACGACTCCACCGTCCGGGCCCGGTTCGAAATGAACCCCCACGCACTCCTTAGCCTCGTGCTTGCCCCCGAAATAATTGCGGACGGTTTCTACGTCGAGTCCCAGTTCATCTGCAATGCGTTGCGAGCTGCCGCTGGGCAACCTGTCCTTGATACGGCGCAACTCGTTAAATGTGATAATCATATCCGTTGAATTTTAAGTTGAAGTTCTGCATCACTAAGTTAATACAATTTTGCGGAACTGCAAAATTTCTGCCTTAAAAAGTGAAATAAAAACGTAACAAGAACGGAACATAAATAAAACCGCCCCTTCTATTGCGAAAGGACGGTTTTTCCACACCGGCAGCGAAGCCGGATCAATCTTCCGGTTCGATGTAAAGCTGGAAAATAAGGGGCGTGAACGACGGGATCTCGGTGGTGATGGTCGTCACGGTGGTACCCGTGCTGGAACTGTCGTAGCCGGAGCCGTACATGCTGTCGTAGTAACCGCCGTAGTAGCTGCCGTAATAGCCGCCGTAGTAACCGCCGTAGTATCCGCCGCTGCCGTAGTAGCTATTGGCGTAATTGAGGTAGTTGAGATAATCGAGGTAGCTCGACGAATAACCGCTCGACCCCGAAGTGGACGAACTCGACGAGCCGCTCTTGCCCGACGAACCGTAGGCGTTGGTCGACGTGGTGATGAGCTCCGCCCACTGGCCGAACTTGAGGTTGGGGATGGCGTAGTAGAACGCCTGGATCATCCCGCCGCTCGACGGGGTGTATTCGAGCGCCGTACCCGTTTGCGCGACCTCGCCGTAGATGATCTTCTTCACCTCGTCGATGTTCGTGTCGAAGATGAACCCGTCGAGGAAACGGCCGATATACCAGATTTTGGCCGTGCCTTCGAGCGTCACGGAGTCGGCTTCGAGCGTCTTGACCCCCTCATACTTCTCGTAATCGTCACCCTCGCCGTGGAAACGTTTTTTGAGTGCCTCGGCGATCTGCATGTCGATATCCCTGACCGAAGCTTCGCTGACATAGGGCTCGTAGCCCACGTGGTAAGGCGCAGGGAAGGAGAGCTGATCCCCGGGCTCGGCCGGGTTGTAGCGCACGTTGACATAGACCTGGGGGATCGAGTCGCAGGCGCTGACCCAGCGCTTGGAAGTCTCGCTGTAGGGGTGTTCGGGATCCTCGGGGTCTTCCGGCACCTCCGTGGCGGGCGTGTCGTCGTCGCCCTTACTGTAAATCTGCAGGCCGCCGTTCAGTTCGCAGAAATCATCCACATCGGTACCCTCGCGTTCGAGCGGGTTGCTGACCGTGTCGCGAATCTCCATGGTCACGATGAACGGGCGTTTGGAACTGAGCGAATAACCTTCCTGCCCCTCATATCCGCCCGTACCCTCGACGCCGTTGCCGACCACCGACGAAGGCATGTAGAGTCGGATTTTCGAGCCGTAGCGCAGCGTCACCTCGGGGGAGGTGATGCCCAGCCGGTCTTTGTTATTCCGGAAATAGGTATCGCCGAGCGTCAGCGTACGGCGCATGGCCAGCCACGTCCCTTCCATCAGTCCTGAGTTTTCCGAGCCGCAGTAGCGGTAGAAAGGCACATAGTGGGTATACTTGGAGAAAGACCCGGCCAGCACGGCATCGTCGGCATTGCGCGTGAGGATGATGTTGCCGCTCAAATCGCGCCCCGAAAAATCGAAAGACACCCAGATGTCCTCGGTGTTGATCGGATCGGACGCAAGGTCGCCCGCATCGAGCAGGTCGATATAGTACAGCCCTTCGGACTGGAGGTTCTCCACCAGGTCGCTGCGGTGCTGGGTCATCCATGCCTCGAGCGCCTGGTTCTCGAATTTGTCGTAAGATTCCGTTTCTTCTTTCGCGCAGGACGTCAGCACCAGTAGGCCGGCGAGCGGCACGTACAGAAAACGAGCGATAAATTTCATATGTTCGGTTTGTATTTTACTCAACATTTAATTCGCCGGTTCCACGGGGCCGCCCGGATTCTCCGGGTCGACCGGGTCGACCGGATCCACTGCATCCACCGTAAAAAACCAGGCTATGGGACTCTCCTTCGGGATAATGCCGAAATAGTCGTCGCCATAGGCCATATTGTATGTCATATACACCTCGACGGCATCGCCCTCGCGGCAACCAAGTAACGCATCGGCCATCCCTTTTATTATACCGGGGTGTCGCATATCCACCGTCAGCGGCTCGAACGTCCACCATTCGGTATTGAGCCCCCGCCCTTCCAGAAAACTTTTCAGGGCGGCATCGTTCGTATAATAAGGTACGGTCCAGTTATTTTCCGAACCCGTCGTCACGATATTCGCATAGGTGAAGACATAGGCGCGGAAGGTAATCTTCACGGTCGAGGTCGGGGTTACCTCCGGCCAGTTGACCCGGTCGGGATTGTAGATATCGGTAATGTAGCGGTATACGGCATCGCCTGAAACCGTGTAGTAGGGCTGGTTGCTGCCCTCCTCCAGGTTCTCCTCGGCGACGAGCCGGGGGGCGTGCGTCCCGGTCAGGAAAGAGACTATCTTCTCCTTCTGCGCGGGCTGGATGTCTTCGTCGTCGGAACAGCCGGCCAGCGACACGAGCGCAGCGGATAGGCATATGATCAATAGTCTTTTCATCGTCGTATTATCGTGCAAATTTACAAAAACAATCCGATTTCAAAGCATGAAACGTAAAAAAAGCCCCGGTTAGCGTGCCGGGGACAAAAAAAAGACGGCTTCAGCCGTCATAAATCTCTTTCTGCAATCAGCGGTAATAGTCTTTCCGCGGGTTTTTAAGCCGCTGGAGCCGCCGTTGCTTCAGTACATAGATCCCTATTGCGACGGCGACGGCACCACAAACGATGCAGAGCAAGAGGATAATAAATCCAAGTGGGAGCGCCTCTTCCATTTAGCAAGCAAGTTTAACAAATATTACGGCGTATAAAAATACGATGCCGCAAATGTATAGCAAATAATCTGCCCTGCCAAATTGTGGGGGGGGGGATTTTTTACACTTTTATTGATAAAAAAAGCTTTTTCATAGGATTTTTAAGGCCATTCGCACCAAATCCTCGACCGAAACGGCCGGATTATCACGCATGATGCCGCGCAACGCCTTCTCGGCCGGAGCCTTAGCGAATCCCAGCATGACCAGCGCCGAAAGCGCCTCGTCAAGCGCCTCCCCGCCTGCGGACGGGATCGCCTGAGTATCGCCCTCGGCCAGTCCGGTGAGCTTGCCGCTCAGTTCGACGATGATTTTCTGGGCGGTTTTCAGCCCCAGACCCTTGACGTTTTTGAGCAGTACGGCATTGCCCGAGGTGATGATCCCCTGCAACTCGCGCGGCGAATAGGTCGAAAGAATCATACGCGCCGTATTGCCCCCCACGCCCGAAACGCTGATCAGATGGCGGAAGAATTCGCGTTCGACTTTCGTCGCGAAACCATACAGGATCTGGGCGTCTTCACGCACGATGTAGTGCACGTACAGACGGGCGTTTTGCGCATGTTCGACGGCCGAAAATGTTTCGAGCGAGATATGGAGGTAGTAACCGACACCTCCGGCGTCGATGACCGCATATGCCGGGGTCGCCTCGGCGACCGTTCCGCTGATGTATTCGTACATGAAATTCAAAATTTACAAGGCGTGGGGCAAAAATAAAGATTTTTTTTTACCTTTGTGATTCAAAAGCCGAATATTTAACTAAAACAGATAAAAAACGACATGAAAAAAATGCTTTTTACGGCGCTCGTTGCGGCTTGCGCCATGACAGCCTGCGGTACGAAAACCACCGAGACGGCCGCCGAGGAGGAGGTTGCTCGCGAAGTCGGATCAAGCGATATCGCTTATGTGCAGGTCGAAGCCGTACTGGCACAATGCGACCTTTTCCTGAATGAAGGCGCAGCCCTGCAGGAAAAGACCCAGAAAGCTCAGAAGAGCTGGGCTCAGAAAGAGCAAAACCTGCAGGCCGAAGCCGCCCAGTTGCAGGAAAAATACCAGAAAGGGCTGATTACCACCAACGATGCACAGGCCCAGCAGCAGAGCATCGAAAAGCGTGTGGCTTCATACCAGAGTTCCGCACAGAAAGAGGCCCAGGCGCTCGACGAAGAGAACTACGTGTTCACCAACCGTGCGCAGGATCTGTTGCACCGCGCCGTGCAGGAGATCAACGGCGACAAGAAATACAAGCTCATCATCAACGCCACGGCACTGATCGACGCCGATTCGACGCTCAACATCACGCCCGCCGTGCTTGCGAAGGTCAACGAGCTCTACGCAGCGGACAAGAAAGCCGTCAAGAAATAAGGGAGTGTGCGTTGCCCTCCCCGCCGAGCCGTCCCGATCCGATCCGGGGCGGCTTTTTTTTTCGGGCGGCAGAGCAGGCAACATGCTGCGACGGGCGACGGCAGGCACACCAAGTAACGGGCGGTGGTACGCAGGCGGCGGGCAGCCGGGAGACATAATCGGAGCGCAAAAGCGGAATGTCCGTAATTTTTTATACATTTGCAGGCAAACTAACAGCAACACACAAGCAATGGGTTTCGTTCCGTTCACATTCGTCGATTTCATAGACATCATCCTGGTCGCCGTGATCATGTACTGGATCTATCGCATGACCAAAGGTACCAACGCGCCCTATAT
>OGEU01002741.1_pt1 | contig 12147 bp, 8 predicted proteins | sample 1570651 | NCBI WGS metagenome assembly OGEU01 (sample SAMEA2582129, study PRJEB24529) | metagenome | biome: Human gut stool | place: China | collected 2011 | reverse complement strand
GTAAGCCATTTTGAGGCGAAGAAGTTGCGCCGTGGCGATTATTCGCCGGAATTGTTTTTGGATTTACACGGTCTGACGCAGCTGCAGGCCAAGCAGGAGTTAGGCGCGTTGATTGCCGCCTGCCGCCGTGAACATGTGTTTTGCGCCTGCGTGATGCATGGGCACGGGAAGCATATTTTGAAGCAACAAACACCGCTGTGGCTGGCACAACATCCGCATGTGATGGCCTTTCATCAGGCACCAAAAGAGTATGGTGGTGATGCGGCGTTGCTGGTATTGATTGAAGTGGAAGAGTGGCTGCCGCCGGAGTTACCCTGAGAAGTTTAGCGCGTTGCGCCATGTACGGGGAATGGCAGGGTCAAATGACCCTGCCTTGTGAAAAAGACGCACTAGTACATATTCAGTATGTAAGTGAACCGGCAGGTGGCATCTATTGGCTGTTGCGCCGTTGTGTCCACGCGTAGCTTCATATCATGCAGTTGCCTGGACGTGATCGGTTGCGGCTCTGGCGTCACTGTCACTTTGGCATCGTCACAGCCCGAAGTGGAGAAGGTCATCTGCTGTGCGACAAAACGGCAGTAAGCACCACGCTCGTCATATTTACTACCATCACACAGTTTTCCACCTTCCATCAGATAAGTGGGCAGCGTTTGTTCAATCACAGCACCTGTTGATTGCATCCTGACTATTTTGTTATGCACGACCGTATTTTCATTCCAGGAGACATCATAAGGATCTAAAGGTATTGCGCTACAGTCAGAACTGACTTTTGTCGGGCCAATATAGGGAACATTATTACCTGTATATATTGCCTCCGTTGCGTCCTCACTCTTTACATACGAGGAAACTATCCACGGACAACCATGCATATCACCGTCATAGAAAACTGTGACTTTCATTTCCACGCAGGCCCAGGTCGTTTGTGGGGTGCGAGCATCATATTCTTCAAGGCCCGGGCAACGTGAAGTTGGTAATATGGTTCTTGCGTCTTCTAAATGCAGTTCCGGAGCAGTACCTTGACCAGTCCATGATACTAGTGGCACATTCAAAATCGCAACTGACCTGGATTGATATACCCCATATTGCGCGCCTTCTGGTGTGAGGATAGAAAGATTAAACTGAAAACCTGTGAGCACTCCCATTGATCCCGCAGGAATGTATAACGTCGCGATCTTTTTCGCGGCCTGCACTCCTGTGCTGAGGCAAATGAGCAGCAAAAAGTAAAAGACATAACGTAGAATTTTCATTTTAAATATACTCGAAGGTAGCGGTCAGGCTGGCAGTGAATTCACCGATCGTCACATCGCGACCGCTTTTCGCCTGGATCCAGGCCCGGAAATTAATATCATTGTTGCCGTTGGTAAGCGCAAAAGTCGCCCCGGTAGTGTTGTTAATATCCACCCGCTTGCCGTCGAGCGTTTCCATCCCTATCCCCACGCCCTGCGCGGTGGAGGTGTCATCGACTGCCAGAAAACCCGGCTGACCGCTGTCTTCGGTGCCGCTCAGCGTGACTTTGACGTTGTAGCCCGCTGGCCCTTTGCAGTCTTTCAGCTTAAACACAACCGGCAGATGCACAGACTGTCCGGCGACTATCAAATCCCGGTTGCTGACGGTGGGAAAATGGATTTCTGCCAGATTGGCACCATCCACCACCAGCGTGCAGGATTTACTCAGCAGGTTGCCGTAAAAATGCAGGTTGTTATCGACTGCCCGTGCCCCCGTGCTGGCGGTCAGCAGCAGGCCTGCTAACAGCGCATAACCGGGTGAATAAATGTGTGCTGTTTTCATTGGTAATCCACCCGTAAGGTTGCGTAAGCAGAAAAGGTCGTGTCCGTCAGCACCGCATCAGCCGCTTTGACCGGTACCGCCTCCAGCTTTGGCTTCTGGCTAAAATCGGTGGCGTTAATGGAAAGCGGCTCGTTGAGCTTAAAACGCTGACCGTCATGCTGAAGCTCAATTCCGAAGCCCGGTACATCCGTCTCAATAGCAGAGTCGTTGTAGGAGGTGGCAGTCCCCGTCCATGAGAGTGTCATATTCCACTCGGGATCGCGGACATCAGACTCACAGCTCAGTTCGTAGTCCACTTCCTGACGACCATAATTGCCGTCAATGCTGTCGATAATGAGATCGCGAAATTGCACTTCGATGGTTTGCCCGCCGCTGATGCTACAGGCGGGCGGCGACATCAGCGTACCGTGGAATGTGATGTCATCTTCCGCCGCCAGCACAGCCCCGCAACCAGCGCACAGTAAAAGGAGCAGGAATTTTTTCATTGGTAATCCACCACCATGGTCATCGTGGCGTTAAACTCCGACGGCGTCAGTTGCACCCCGCTCTGTTTTACCGGCACCGCTTTCAGCTGAGGCTGTGTGTTGACATTAAAAGGCGTCCAGTTATTTTCACCAACTGCAAACAGGGAGTTGTCGGCGGCGTTTTCTATCCGCACCCCCAGGCCGGCGATATCCGTGCTGAGAACCGTTTCTCCGTTGATCACGGCGGTATTGCCTTTGAGCTGCATCCGTAAGTCATCGCTGACTTTATTACCGCAGTTGAGGGTGTATTTCGCATCCTGTCGGTAACTGGTGCCATCGATCTTGTTGATCACCACATTGCCAAATTCCACCGCGCTTCCCTTCACGGAGCACGGCGGCGGGCCATCGACCAGGATTCGCAGCGTCAGATCCACCTGTTTGATATCGCTGCCAGCAACGGCTAAACCGCTGACACCCCATCCGGCCAGTACCAGTAGCCCCGCGCCCGCTAAAAACTTGTGACTCATAAGTCCCTCCCGGCATCAGCCTTTGCGGCTCTGCTCTTCATCCACCTGGCAGTTGTTGCCGGTGCATTTGAAGTACAGCGGCATCCGCGCGCCGTAGTCGTTGATGTAGGTCAGCACCGGCACGCTGTCCATCTTCGCATTCAGCGGTGCGGAGGTTTTCGGCTCCATCATCAGCGGTGTGAATCCCGCCGGCGGGTTGCCGCCTTTTTTAGCGCTGGCGTTGCTGATGATCACGTAGTACGGCGTCGGGTTATTGACGGTGAAGTCCTGGCCGTTACGGATGAGCGTCACCTTATGCTGCCACGGACTTTTCATGCTGGTGTTCTCCAGCGCCTTCGGTCGCCAGAACAGTTTGATACGCGTCTGCAGCGCAATCTGCAGTGTGTTCGGTTTATTTGATTTCGGCGGAATTTCGCGCACGTTGAAATAGAACACGCTCTCGCGGTCGGCCGGCAGTTTGTTGATATCCGGCAGCCCCTGCACCTTCACCTGGCCGTTCATCATCGCATCGATGCGCTGCACTGGCGGCAGCACCGCCAGCGGCGAGCTGATTTTGTTGCCCTTTGCATCCTCTATCCAGCTCTGCGCCAGATAGGGCAGTTTCTGATCGTTATTGCGCAGCGTGACGCTGATGGACTTGTCGCTTTCGTTAAACACCAGCCGTGTCCTGTCGGGCGTCACCGAAGCGTGGCTGGAGAAACTGACCGCTGTCGCCAGCAGCGCCAGTGCCGGGACAACGATTTTTGCAGTGTTAGTCAGATTATACATGGATCATTCCTTAATCACGTTACTGGTTTACTGAAATTGAAGTCGGGGGTTCCGTTGGCGTCACCCGCTGTGTCTGTTCCTGAATCGCCGGTTTGACCGCCGGCGAAGTGACAGGTGCTACATTGCCTTTATGCTGGCATGGCAGTAACAAGCCGTTAAACAGATCGGCAGGCAGCGGGTCCGGCAGGTTGATATCGCAATGCGCAACACCACTCCAGAACACACTCATATGTTCGCCAGGTTTCACCCCAGCCAGATAGACACTACCGTCATCATCGACAAGGCCCACTGTCTGCTCGTTATCATTTTTTACTTCTGCGCCAAACGGAGGATGGCTGCCGTCGCTCAGGCGCAGCACCGCCATCGCTTTTTGACCACTGATGACGGTAAATTTGCGGTAGCCAATCGCCCCTTCAGTTAGCGTGGCTTGTACCACCGACTGGGTTGCTTCGGCGTTTTCCGGCAATTTGTTGAGGTCGATATACGCCTGATTGCGATAATAATTGTTAACGTCAGAAACGACGGCTTTACCAAACATATTGGTATAAACAGCAGCCCCGTTACCTTCCACCGGAACATCGGCAACGCCATCGGCATCAATCAACAAGCGTGTCCCGCCCATATTCTGGGTACGGTGAAGTGCGCCACCGTGGGCAGTAAGCGTTGCGCCGCCCTGTAACGACAAGCCCGCAGAGGTGTATTGCCCTTCATGGTAGTTCGCACTGAGGTCAACCTGCGCCAGCGAACCATCATGGCTGTAGTAGCCATCAACGCTGGTGTGTTTGTCACTGGTGCCGACGTTCAACTGATAGTGAGTCGCGTCATCGACACGGCTGAAATAACCGACCTGACTGCTGTCCGTCCCACTGCCATAGTTGCCGTTATAGCTAACGGTACTGTTGTCGCCCCACGGCATACTGAGCGAAATGTACATGCCCTTATCCGCCCGGTTGTCATACTCGTAGCGGTAGCCAGTCAGGGAAACGCTCATATTACGAATGCTGCCCATATTGAAATAGTGGGAGAGCATGATGTTGTAGTTTGTCTGCTCCTCGCGATCCCAGTAGGTATGGCGGGTATAGTTGAGATAAACCGAAACACCCGCATCGCGGAAGTTCTGGTTATAAGTGGCGGTGTACATCTCTTTGTCGTTGCCCGTGCGTACCATTCCGCTGTCACTGGCATCCAGATACTCGCTCATGGTCATAAAGTTCTCTTCCGAGAAGCGATATCCAGCAAAAGTAACGCGGCTGTTGAGCTGGTCAAAGTCTTTGGAATAACTCACACGGAAGGAGTTACCGTCCAGCGAACCTTTGCCATAAGCGGTGTCTTTATCCAGTTTGGTATGCGAATGAGTAACATCAAACGCGACCGCGCCGAAGGTAGACAAATCGCGACCGACGCCCAGCGCCGCAGACTGATAGTTTTCATCACCCAGCGCACCGCCATATAACGACCAGCCGTTAGCGATCCCCCAGGAAGCTTCAGCACCAGAGAAAAATCCCCCCTCGACATGGTGGCCCCACTCTTGCGGACGTCCCATCATGATCTTATAGCGAACCTGGCCTGGGCGAGTGAGGTATGGCATCGAGGCGGTGCTGATGTCATATTCCTGCACCTGGCCGTTCTGTTCTTCAATGCGAATATGCAACGTACCGGAGACAGAATCACCAAGATCCTGAATACGAAACGGTCCAGCCGGAACCTGCGTTTCGTAAATCACACGCCCCATCTGGCTGACGGTCACTTTTGCTGTGGTGTGTGCCACGCCGGAAATGTCTGGCGCGTAGCCGCGCAGGTTGGGAGGCAACATTTGATCGTCAGTGCTGACACTGCCACCAACATAATTAAAACCGTCGAAAATATCGGAATTGAGGTAATCTTCGCCCAGCGCCAGTTTGGCTTTTAATGACGGTAACGCCCGCCAGGCATAATAGCGACTCCACTCCCATTTTTTTTGTGTGTCATCGCCGCTAAATTCCTCGTCATCATCATTACTGCGGGTATGTTGATAGTTGGTCTGCCAGTCAGCGCGCATACGCCATGGCCCCAGGTTAACCCCGACCGTCCCGTTGCCGCTGATCTCGTTACTATCATCACCGCCATTTTCTTCGTGCCGGGTTTGTGCGTTGATGCTGTAGTCCGCGACGATCCCGGAGATGCCGTCATCCCAACGTGAAGGCGGATCCCAGTCGGGATAAGTATATTCGAGGTAAGCCTGTGGCAGTGAAATGACTAATGCGGACTGGCTTAAATCAGCCTTAATTTCCATGCCTTCCAGTTGACCGGATTTCAGGCATTTAGCATCGTGGCTCCATTGCAGATTTTTCGCCACGTCTTCTTTTAAACCAAACTGCGCTACCAGTTCCGGTGTCAGACAAGCATAGCTTTTGCTCGCGTCATCTTCACCAGCATACCAGTAAATATCGTACTCTTCCGCCAATGGCTGTTTATTTAGTTGAACCTGTAAATTGTATTTTCCGGGCTCAACATATCCCTGGCTGGAAAAACGCTTCAGATCAATTTTTGTGTCGCCTTTTAATTCCAGAAAACGGGAATCAAACTGAATGTCGTCTTCAGCCCAGACACTGCTATAACTCCCTGACATTGCCAGCGCAATGCACCACGGAAGAATCCGTAATCGAAAAAGAGAATGGTCAGGCATACACGTTTCTATCCGTTTTTATTCTTGTTCGGTCAAAATCCATTTAAATCCCCCATAGCAGTGTCGCTATGGGGGTATGCCTTACAGGTAAGTAATCTGGAAGGTGGTATTTGCTTCGAAATTACCCAGATCTGGCGCATCAGCTGCGCCGACCAGCCAGGCTTTAAAGTTCAGAGTCTGCTTCGCTTTGCCTTTATTAGTGGCAGTATCTTTCACGATTTTCTGGTCAATACCCATGCCGCTTTTGTAAGAGGTACCCAGAGAGTCACCGATCGCCAGGCTAACATTGTTAAATGCCGCACCGGTATCGGTATTGAAAATGGTGTAATAATTGCCGCTATTTGCAGAAGAAACGGTACCAGTAAAGGTAGTGGTCATTGTTTCCTGAGTATCAAATACGCAATCTTGCAGACGAATCTGGAAACTTTTCGGCGTGGTGGTGCCGTTATTTTTCAGTTTTTCGGCACCGATATCACCCATATCAACTTCCAGTTTGTGATCGTCCGGAACGATAGAACACACTGAGTCTTCAATGGTGCCGTAAAAACGTGCAGTACCGTTGTTACCCGCAGCGATTGTTGCCGTAGAGGTGAACACGCCCATCACCATTGCCGCAGCAATAGCTGTTTTAACAAACTTACTCATTATTTGTCCTTAAACTATAAATAATTAAAAATATAAACATTGCAATACATTGATTCAGTCAATAGCCAATGTTTATACCCAGCCATTGAATACGGCATGCGATCCAAAAAGAACAGGTCGTAGAAAATTGTATTCGTTGGTGTGGGGCCGCATAGTGATGTTTCCACACCCCTGATGCAATTTAATTTTACTAAAGAGTAAATGTAGATTTAATTAATATATTGACAGAAGAAAGGTTATCTTAAGGACATCCTTAAAAAATACGGAATAAGTATTTAGAAAAAATAGAAAGTATATCAATAATGAATATCAACAGCTTAAAAAACAAACAATGAACATATAATGCGATTGGCATTTATCCACTTTTGACAATATAATATATAAACACTATAGCCAGAATTTAATCAAGTTTCAATTACATCCTGCCTGATTATTCAACTCTATTTTCTCTATTATCTGTATTAATAAATGACAATGAGTGTCAAACAGACATTATTCATTTCAACATGTAACTTTGGGCAAAATCAAGATACGCGCAGAAGAATACTTTCCGAATGAAAGTTAAAGGTGTTTTATTTATAGATGGGGAGAGTCTTCGATAGTAGTGAGGTTGACAGATATCCGCTGCCTGATGAGCAATTATGCCCAATGAATCTACCTCATTGGGCATAATTTGGAACTCATCAGATAGCTTTTGCCATCTTCAGATTACACGGGCTCATCTGCCAGTTGAATGTGCCGTTTCCGCTTTCATCAAGCGTTACGCTGGCAATGGCCGAGGTGGTAAACATAGGCGGCGTTTCGCCCGGACATAACTCGGCAACCAGATACCCGACTAACGGTAAGTGAGAGATCACCAGTACCGAAGCAACACCTTCATTGGTCAACGCCTGCAAATAGGCACTGACCAGACCAACATCGCCGCAGGGCGTTAACTCCGGCAGAACTTCTGCACTGGAAGGCAGGTTCAGACAATCCCCTACTTCTTCCAGTGTTTGCTCGGCTCGCAGGAACGGGCTCACCAGAACGCGTTCGATTTCCACTTTTTGACCTTTCAGCCAGTTCGCCATCAGGCGAGATTCGTCACAACCATTAGTGGTCAGAGGACGAACGGAATCACTGGCGGCATCGAGGGCTGCGTCGCCGTGACGCATGATAAAAACTTGCATATTGCACCGCTTTTGTTAACCAGATTCGCCCGTTTTCTTTCATCTGAAACCAGAGAAAGAAAACGGTGGCCGGCATTGTGCCTTATCCATTCACCGAATGAAACGCTGTTTTTTACCTCAATGGCGTAAGTATAGTCAATATGCGTTTACATTTTGACCAACACTCCGCCATTCAGCGCGGATTCATATAGCTTTGACCTTCTTATTGCAGGTCAGTTGCAGTTGTTTTCCAAAAACTTTCCCCACGCGCACCCATCTCGACTAAACGCTCGCAAGGGGTAAAACGTGAACCATACTGCGTGGCCAGTCGTTGCATTATTGCAACCACTTCGCCCGCGCCGAGAGAATCGATATAGCGGAACGGTCCACCGAGAAATGGCGGAAAACCAATGCCAAATACCGCACCAATATCCCCGTCACGCACGCTACGGATAACCTGCTCATCAACACAACGTACTGCTTCATTCAGCATCAACATCACACACCGTTCAGCAACCTGCGGTGCGGAGAGTCGCCCCTGCCCTTGTGCGCCAATGAGCGGGTAAATGGCAGGATCGACCTGTTTTTTGCTTTTACGCCCTTTCTGACCATAAAGATAGAAACCCCGACCATTTTTTCTGCCTTTGCGATCGTCGTTCAAAATTGAAGAAACAACATTTGCAGGCGCGCTAAAACGTTCTCCATAAGCGGCTTCCAGTACAGGAATAATTTTAGTCCCGGTGTCGATTCCTACCTCATCCAAAAGTTGGATTGGGCCTACCGGAAAACCAAATTTCACTAGCGCGGCATCAATGTGCTCTACCCGTTCACCTTCGGTCAGCATGCGGATAGCTTCATTAATGTAAGGCGCTAAGATGCGATTGACGTAAAACCCGGCTTTGTCACGCACGACAATGGGCGTTTTGCCCTGTTTTTTCGCCAGTTTTACCGTAGTGGCGATGGTTTGCGCCGATGTACCCGCATGAGGAATAATCTCCACCAGCGGCATTTTTTCCACCGGACTGAAGAAATGCAGGCCGATAACTTGCTCAGGTCGCGTGGCGTGAGCGGCGATATCACCAATCGGTAAAGATGACGTATTCGAAGCAAAGATGGTATGAGCGGCGCAATTTTGCTCAACTTCCGCCACCATCTGTTGTTTTAATTCGAGATTTTCAAACACCGCTTCAATAATCAGATCGCGATGGGCAAAGCCGCGATAGTCCGTCGTTCCGGAGATTAATGCCAGCTGTTTGTCACGTTCGCTGGCTTTGAGATGACGACGGCGAACTTTGCCCTCCAGCTGATCCCAACTGTACTTCAGCGCATGATTTATGCCCTGCGGGTTGATATCTTTAATTCTGACCGGAAGCCCCGCTTTACAAGCAGTGACATAAGCAATACCGCCGCCCATCAAGCCACCACCTAAAATTCCCACGCTGTTTAATGGCGCAGGCGGCGCATCACTGCCGGGATCTTTCTTCACGTCCGTACTGGCAAAAAAGATACTACGCAGCGCCTGCGATTGTGGCGTCATCGCCAGTTCGCCAAACGCCCGAGCTTCGGCGTCATAACCGCTGCTGGTGCCCTGCGCTAATCCCGTTTCAACAACCTCCAGGATGCGTTCTGTCGCCGGATAATTGCCTTGAGTTTTGTGTTCTGTTTTCTTGCCGACCATTTTGAACAGCAGCGCACGACCTAACGGCCCCGCCAGAATACGCTCGCGTACAGGTAGAGGGCGGGAAGATGGGCGATCCTTCTTTGCCAGCTCAACAGCGGCTTCCAGCAGAATGGAGTGCGGAACAACGTCATCCACCAGCCCCAGCTTTAATGCCTGTTTCGCCCGAAGTTGTTTTCCGGTGAGGATCATCTCTAATGCTGTGCTGACGCCTATCAGACGCGGTAAACGCTGGGTGCCGCCTGAACCGGGTAACAATCCAAGTTGTACTTCAGGCAAACCGAGCACCGTTTTAGGATCGTCAGTACAAACGCGACCGTGGCACGCCAGCGCCAACTCCAGCCCACCACCCAGGCAAGCGCCATGAATAGCCGCGATAACCGGAATGGGCAAAGCATGAATCTCCGCCATCAACTGTTGGCCCTGCCGCGCCAGAGCTTCCGCTTCTTGCGCCGTTTTGCAGTTGCCGATCATGTTGATGTCTGCGCCAGCAATGAAGTTGTCCGGTTTAGCGGAGACAAACACCACGCCTCGCAACTCTTTGTTTTCACGGAGTTGCTTAATAATGGCGCGCACCTGCGAGGCAAACTCCGCCTTCAGGGTATTCATTTTCTCACCCGGTACGTCGATGGTGATAACGGCAATGTTGTCCAGACGAACATTAAGAGTAAACGCTGATGCCATTTCCATTATTCCGCCTCCAGAACCATTGCCGCGCCAAGCCCACCGGCAGCACAGGCGGTAACTAAACCAAATCCACCGCCGCGACGGCGAAGTTCATGCAATGTCTGGGTAATCATCCGCGCGCCGGTCGCCGCGAAGGGATGCCCGTAAGCAATCGAACCGCCAAGCACGTTAAATTTGCTATCGTCCACTTCGCCAGTGGCATGTGCACGCCCCAGTACTTCACGAGCAAAACGTTCACTACCCAGCAACTGAATATTCGCCAGTGTCTGAGCTGCAAAGGCTTCGTGCATATCGATCAATGTCAGATCGCTCATCGTCAAACCGGCACGCTCCAGCGCCAGCGGTGTTGACCAGGCTGGACCGAGCAACATGTCCTGCCAGACATCAATCGCAGTAAATGCGTAGCTGCGCAGATACCCCAGCGGCACCAGCCCTAATTCTTTCGCCCGGGATTCAGTCATCAGGATCACCGCTGCCGCGCCATCGGTCAGCGGCGTACTGTTTGCCGCCGTTACCGTTCCGTGTTTGCGATCAAACGCCGGGCGCAGCTTTGCGTAATCGGCAAGCGAGGAATTACCGCGAATATTGTTGTCTTCGACAAGCGGTTGTTTATAAGGAGGGATAAAGGCAGTCATCACCTCTTCTTTGAGTTTTCCGTCTGACCATGCCTGAGCGGCACGCTGATGCGAACGGTGCGCTAATGCATCTTGCTGTTCTCGGGTGATGCCGTAGGTTTTCGCCATTTGCTCTGCGGTGTCACCCATCCGCAAGCCGGTAGAATATTCTGCTACCGCAGGCGGTACGGGCATTAAGTCGCGCAAACGCAGGCGAGAGAAGAGTTTCAGTCGCTGGCTCATGGTTCGAGCTTTGTTGACATCAACCAGCACGCGCGCCAGTTTTTTACTGACGCCAATTGGCAATACGGAAGAGGAATCTGCCCCACCGGCAATCCCCGCTCGGATAGTTCCCGCCATCAGGCTTTCTGCGACGTTTGCAACTGCCTGGAAACTGGTAGCGCAAGCGCGGCTGACGCTGTAAGCATCGGTATGCACATTCATTCCCGTACCGAGAACAATTTCACGCGCAATGTTGGGGGCTTCAGGCATTTGTACGACCTGACCAAAGACCAGTTGTTCAATCACTTCGGCGGGGATCTCGCTGCGTGCCAGCAGTTCGCCTACCACCATCTTCCCTAAATCAACCGCGGGAATGCCATGAAAAGCCGTCGCCTGGCGGGCAAAAGGCGTACGTAAACCGCTAACAATGGCGATACGATCGCCCTGGCGGGTAACCAGCGGTAAAACCTGACCCATAACACTCCCCTGTAAAAAAATAAATAAAGTGGTCTGACCTGATCATAGTCTTAACCATTTTTTTACATTTAGCCAAGTGGAGAAAAGGGAAAGTGGGAGCTATGACACAGAGAGAAAAGAAGAAGAGAAAAGAAAACGCCCCTGCCAGCAACTGACAGGGGCGTACGTACCCGAGAGGAATTAACGCAGACCCAGCTGGAAGATCAGCATTTCAGCTTCGCAGGCAAAAGTGAAATCGATATCCAGGCGCACACCGTCAGACTCTTCAGTGAAAGTCGGGGTGATTTTGCAAGGTTCAGATTCCACGCTACGGGCTTTCTCAGTCAGCGCCGCCAGCGTTTGTTCTGCTTCTGCGCGGTTTGCAAACACGCGGCTGTAAGACGCGGTGCAGTCGGAGTTGTCCATAATGGTGCCAACATCCATACAGCAGCAAACCGGGGTTTCATCAGCACTACATTTACTCA
>OGEU01002740.1_pt1 | contig 12158 bp, 9 predicted proteins | sample 1570651 | NCBI WGS metagenome assembly OGEU01 (sample SAMEA2582129, study PRJEB24529) | metagenome | biome: Human gut stool | place: China | collected 2011 | reverse complement strand
AATAGTGGATATGATAAAATATAAAGTAATTGGCGTTAAAAGACGGGAATAATTTCCAGTCCGGAAAAACACATATATAGAATAGTTTGTGACAGATTATAAGAGAGAGAGGAATTTTCATGGAAAAGAGATGTTTTGGTGTAGATATTGGTGGCACAACAGTTAAAATGGGGCTTTTTACGGTAGATGGAAAAGTAACAGACAAATGGGAGATTCCGACGAGAAAAGAAGAAAATGGAAAATATATTTTAGAAGATATTGCAAAATCCGTTAAGGAAAGAATGCAAAGAGATACATTAACATTAGAAGATATTGTAGGACTTGGTATTGGTGTTCCGGGACCGGTCAAAGAAGATGGAACCGTATTAAAATGCGCAAATTTAGGATGGGGCGTTTTTAATGTGGCGGATACCGTAAGAGAACTAACCGGAATTGAAAATGTTAAAGTAGGAAATGATGCTAATGTTGCCGCTTTGGGTGAAATGTGGCAGGGCGGCGGTAAAGGTTATAATAATCTGGTGATGGTCACACTGGGAACCGGTGTTGGCGGCGGTGTCATTCTGGGCGGTAAGATCTTAACCGGAAGCAATGGTGCTGGTGGCGAGATCGGTCATATTCGCGTGAATTATGAGGAAAAGGATGTCTGCGGCTGTGGAAAGACAGGATGCTTAGAGCAATATGCATCCGCTACCGGAGTGGTCAGACTTGCTAAGAAAGCATTAGAAAAAAAGGAAAAGAAAACAACATTAGTTGCGGATGATCTTTCTGCTAAAGCTGTTTTTGACGCTGCCAAAGCAGGTGATGAACTTGCAATGGATATTGTTGAAAAATTTGGTTTTTATCTTGGAATGGCTTTAGCACATATTTCACAGGTGATCGATCCAGAAGTTTTTGTCATTGGCGGAGGCGTTGCACGTGCCGGTCAGATCATTATTGATGAAGTCAGCAAAAACTATGAAGAAAATGTTATGTTTGCTTTAAAGAACAAAGCATTTAAAATGGCAGAGCTTGGCAATGATGCCGGTATTTATGGCAGCGCAAGAATGGTGTTGGATTAATACCGCAAAGAACAGCCTGATGGAAAGGATGTGATTGAATGTCTGATTTAGATGAGATTAAAAGAATAGCCGGAGAGGAAAATGTACTTTGTGAAGAACCATTGTCAAAACACACGACATTTCATATTGGTGGAAATGCAAAGATTTTTGTGATGCCTCAATATATAGAAGATCTTGTTGCTTTATTGGATTACGTTAGAAGGCAGAATCTTCGTTACTTTGTAATGGGAAACGGAAGTAATCTGTTAGCATATGATACCGGATATGACGGCATTGTGATCGCAACGCATATGGCTGGAAAAACGGTGAAAGAAAAAGCAGATAAGACAGCACTGGATACGTTACAGATCTTAATGCCGGGCGATTTGAACCGTAAAAAGATCCTGGCGGAAGAACAGACGGAGACAGAAGGTAAGACCATTATCTTTGCCGGAAGCGGGATCATGCTTTCTAACATGGCAGCAAAAGCTGCAAAAGCCGGATTGACAGGATTTGAGTTTGCCGGAGGCATTCCGGGAACACTCGGAGGAGCTGTTGTGATGAATGCCGGTGCGTATGGTGGAGAGATTAAGGATTCCATTTTAGGAGCCATGACATTGACAAAAGACGGCAAAACCGAATATCTGACAAAAGAGGAATTAGAACTCGGATATCGAAGCAGCCGTATACAAAAAGAAGAACGGATCGTATTATGGGCATTGTTTGCTTTTGCAAAGGGAGACACCCAAAAGATTGAAGAAACGATGCGCGATCTGAATCAGCGGAGACGTGAAAAACAGCCATTGCAATATGGAAGTGCCGGCAGTACATTTAAAAGACCGGAAGGATATTTTGCCGGCAAATTGATAGAAGATGCCGGATTAAAAGGATATCGTGTCGGTGATGTGATGGTATCGGATAAGCATTGCGGTTTTGTTGTCAATGTAGGCGAAGGAACATATGATGAAGCACGTCAGGTAATTGAACATGTGCAAAAAACAGTAGAAGAAAAGTTTCATGTATCGTTGGAGTTGGAAGTAAAAATGATACAATAGAAAGGCGGTTGTTATGATACGTTTTGTGATCGTTACGGGAATGTCCGGTGCAGGGAGAGGTTCTGCTCTTCGGATATTAGAAGATATGGGATATTTTTGTATTGATAATCTTCCTGTTTTGCTGATCCCTAAATTAACAAAAGTATTTATGGCAGAGAGAAAAACGATCGACAGAGTTGCATTGGGAATCGATATCCGTAATCAGGAAGGACTTTCGGCATTGGATGATATTTTAGAAGCCATGAAGGAAGCCGGATATCATTATGAGATCCTTTTTTTGGATGCGGACAGCAATGTTTTGATCAAGCGATATAAAGAAACAAGGCGTAACCATCCGCTTGCGTTACAGGGAAGAGTGGATAAAGCAATTGAAGCAGAGAGAAAAGAACTTGCACCGATTCGAAAAAAAGCCGATTACATTCTGGATACCAGTCATATGTTGGTACGGGAATTAAAACAGGAGATTGATAAGATTTTTTTAGAAAAGACAGTATATGAAAACTTCTTTGTAACGATTCTGTCTTTTGGATTTAAATATGGAATACCGGAAGATTCGGATCTGGTATTTGATGTTCGTTTTCTTCCAAATCCATATTATGTTCCGGAACTAAAACCACTGACCGGTAATGATAGTGAAGTATATGAATATGTGATGACAACAGAACCGGCTATGGTCTTTTTAAAGCAACTTTTTCAGATGATCCGTTTTTTGATTCCGAATTACATTTTAGAAGGCAAAAACCAGATCGTGATCAGCATTGGCTGTACCGGTGGAAAACATCGTTCGGTATCAATGGCAAATGCTTTAGCAAAGAAGATGAAAGACATGCCGTATGGACTGAAAGTAGAACATCGTGATATTGAAAAGGATGCCATTCGTAAAGGAGGGTGAGTATGTCTTTTTCACGAAAAGTAAAAGAAGAGCTGGTTTTACAGACAGGCAATGGAAGACATTGTCTGATTGCTGAATTTGCCGCTATTTTTGCATTGACAGGCAAGATCAGAAAGGACAGATATGGTGATATTTATCTGGAAATCAGGACAGAAAACTTGACAGTTGCCCGAAAATCTTATATCTTAATAGGGTATGCATTTTGTGTAAAAGCAGATATCCGGGTGCAAAATCATAATATCCGGGCAAACAGTACAAATTATTGCCTGATTATTAAGGGGAACCGGGATGTTTTGATGGTATTAAAAGCGATCAAAGTGATCGATGATACCGGTAAGCTATGGGGAGCTTATGATAAAGTGCATCAGCTTTTGGTTCAGAATACATGTTGTAAAAGAGCCTATTTACGGGGAGCATTTTTAGTAGCCGGTTCAATCACGAATCCGCAAAAAGCTTATCATTTGGAAATTGCAACCGCGTCAGAAGAATATGCACGTTCGCTGCAAAAACTGATGCAGTCGTTTTCTATGGATGCTAAGATTGTTTTGCGTAAGAAATATTTTGTGCTTTACATAAAAGAAGGAACACAGATTGTAGCCTTTTTGAATGTGATTGAAGCACATATTGCTCTTATGGATTTTGAAAATGTCAGAATTTTAAAGGAAGTAAGAAATTCTGTAAATCGTCAGGTGAATTGCGAGACGGCAAACATCAATAAAACGGTGACTGCTGCAGCCAAGCAGATTGAAGATATACAGTATTTACAGGAGCATATGGGGTTTAGCCAATTAGCAGATGGATTGAAAGAGATTGCCGAGTTAAGGCTGGAATATCCTGATTCCTCTTTAGTGGAGTTAGGCAAAATGCTTTCGAAGCCGATTGGTAAATCGGGAGTCAATCATCGCTTGCGAAAGATTAGTGAATTTGCAGAACAGTTAAGAGAAAAGAATGGTTTCGTGGCTGCAAAATGATACATTATGACTTATCGCTTATCAGAAGGAGGAAAAATAAGCATGATTACTAAGAAGATCAAAATTCAGATTCAAAATGGTTTAGAGGCTAGACCGGTTGCTGTACTTCTTCAGGTAGCAAGTCAGTTTAACAGCAGCATATATGTAGAAAGTGGAGCAAAGAAAGTAAATGCCAAGAGTATTATGGGGATGATGGCATTAGGACTGGACGCAGGAGAGGAAGTTGTCGTATCGGCTGAAGGCGATGATGAGACAAGTGCAATGGAAGACATTGAGAAGTTCCTGAGTGCAGCAGAAGCATAAAGAAAAAGAAATGTTAGAAGCCATGTGAGAGTATTCACATGGCTTTTTTAGGAAATAGAAAACTGCTCGTACAGTAGTGGTACACCAACAAGAATTGCAATAGCAATTCTTGTAGTGCAGCGTGCTGACGATGCACTTTTAGAAGTGGCATTTTAGGAGGAGTAAGATGAGTTTTTCACATTTGCATGTGCATACAGAGTATTCTTTGCTAGATGGTTCCTGCAAGATCAAAGAACTTGTGCAAAGGGCTAAAGATCTCGGAATGAAAAATCTGGCGATCACAGATCATGGAAATATGTATGGTGTGATTGATTTTTATCGTGCGGCACATGAAGCAGGAATCAATCCGGTCATAGGATGCGAAGTTTATGTGACATCCGGTTCGCGTCACGACAAAGAGCTTATCAAGGGAGAAGACCGGTATAATCATCTGGTACTGTTAGCAGAAAATGATCTTGGCTATCATAATCTGATGAAGATTGTTTCGATTGGTTTTACGGAAGGTTTTTATTACAAACCCCGTGTCGATTATGAAGTGCTTGAAAAATATCATGAAGGGATCATTGCATTAAGTGCCTGTCTTGCGGGTATTGTTGCTTCTAATCTGCGCAGAGGTCTGTATGATCAGGCAAAACAGGAAGCACTGCGTTTGCAAAAGATCTTTGGAAAAGATAACTTCTTTTTGGAATTGCAGGATCATGGAATTGCCGACCAGCAGACGGTAAATACCGGACTTTTGAAAATGAGCGAAGAAACAGGGATTGAGCTTGTGGCAACAAACGATGTGCATTATATTATGGCAGAGGATGCAGAAGCACATGACATACTGCTTTGTATCCAGACGAAAAAGCTTGTAACTGATGAAGACCGTATGCGCTATGACGGAGGACAGTATTATTTAAAATCCGAAGAAGAGATGCGAAAGCTTTTCCCTTATGCACAGCAGGCCATTGATAATACTCAAAAAGTGGCAGACCGTTGTCATGTAGAGATCGAATTCGGCAATTACAAACTGCCACAGTTTGATGTGCCGGATGGGTATACCGCATGGGAATATTTACAAAAACTTTGTAAAGAAGGTTTGCAAAAAAGATATGGTACGCAGGCAAAACAGCATGAAGAACGTTTAGAGGAAGAATTAGCGGTCATTCACAAAATGGGATTTGTCGATTACTTCCTGATCGTATGGGATTTTATTCGTTATGCAAGGGAAAACGGGATCAGTGTCGGACCGGGACGAGGTTCGGCAGCCGGAAGTATTGTATCGTATTCACTGGGTATTACGAATATTGATCCGATCCGTTATAATCTGTTGTTTGAACGTTTCCTGAATCCGGAACGTGTGACGATGCCGGATATTGATATTGACTTCTGTTATGAAAAACGTCCGCGCGTGATTGATTATGTGATGGAAAAATACGGGAAAGATCATGTGGTACAGATCGTCACATTTGGTACGATGGCGGCAAGAGGTGTGATCCGTGATGTCGGAAGAGTGTTAGATCTTCCGTACAATTATGTGGATTCAATCGCAAAAGCAGTACCGATGGAACTTGGTATTACGATCGAGAAAGCCTTACAGCATAATCCTGAATTTAAAAATATCTATCAGACAGATGAACAGGCAAGAAACTTGATCGATATGTCCAAACGATTAGAAGGACTGCCACGTCATACGTCAATGCATGCAGCGGGTGTGCTGATCAGTCCTAAGCCGGTCGATGAATATGTGCCATTGTCGAAGGCAGCAGACGGTACGATCACAACGCAGTATACAATGACAACGCTAGAAGAACTTGGTCTTTTGAAGATGGACTTTTTAGGACTTCGTACATTGACTGTGATCCAGAATGCAGCAAAGATGGCAGGATTAAAAGATGATACATTAATGGATATTGACTTTGATGATCAAAATGTCTATGAGATGATCGGAGCAGGAAAGACCGAAGGTGTGTTCCAGTTAGAAAGTGCCGGCATGACACAGTTTATGACAGAGTTGAAACCGGAGAACATGGAAGATATCATTGCCGGAATTTCTCTATATCGTCCGGGACCAATGGATTACATCCCGCAATATATCGAAGGTAAGAACAATCGTGACAGTGTTACATATGACTGCCCACAGTTAGAGCCGATCCTTGAACCGACTTATGGCTGTATTGTCTATCAGGAGCAGGTTATGCAGATCGTGCGTAATCTTGCCGGATACAGCTTTGGACGAAGTGATCTGGTACGTCGTGCGATGGCAAAGAAAAAAGCCGCAGTCATGGCAGCAGAACGTAAGAATTTCGTCTATGGTAATGAAGAAGAAGGCGTAAAAGGCTGTATTGCCAATGGAATATCAGAAGAAATTGCCAATAAGATCTATGATGATATGACAGAATTTGCAAAGTATGCGTTTAACAAGTCACATGCGGCTGCATATGCTGTGGTTTCTTACCAAACGGCATATTTGAAATATTATTATCCGGTTGCCTTTATGGCAGCTTTGATGACATCTGTTAAAGATAACACCGCAAAAGTGTTAGAATACGCGATGAGCTGCCGAAAAATGGGGATTGAGATCTTAGGACCGGATGTCAATGAAGGAATGTCTGCATTTTCGGCAGCAGACGGAAAGATTCGTTTTGGTCTTTCCGCGATCAAAGGTGTCGGAGACGGTGTGATCGAATCTATTATTCAGGAAAGAACACAAAACGGACCATTTACATCAATGGAAGATTTTATGAAACGTCTGTCATCGAAAGAAGTCAACCGTCACACAATAGAAAACTTTATCAAATCAGGTGCGTTTGACAGTATGGATGGCACAAGAAAGCAGAAATTTTATGTCTATGAATCAATGCTTGAGCATGTCAACCGTGAAAAGAAAGACAATCTGGCCGGACAGCTTTCGTTGTTTGACCTGGGAGATGAAGAGTTAGATCAGGCGGACCGCATTACGTTTCCCAATGTAGGAGAATGGGATAAAGAAGAGTTTCTGATGTATGAAAAAGAAGTTTTAGGAATTTATATCAGTGGTCATCCGCTCGAAGAATATGTGTCTCTTATGGAGAAGAACTGTACCAGAAATTCACTGGATTTCCAGCCGTCTGCTGAAAACGAAGAAATGATGGCGGCTGTTGACGATGGTGAAAAGGTAGTTGTCGGAGGAATGATAATTTCCAAAAGTGTCAAAACTACAAGACAGAATACGATGATGGCATTTCTGACAGTTGAAGATCTGTATGGAAACATAGAAGTAGTCGTATTCCCAAGAGATTATGAGAAAAACAAACCGTATCTCGAAGTTGACAGCAAAGTTTTTGTCAAAGGAAGAGCACAGGTAGAGGAAGGAAGAGGCGGAAAACTTTTATGCCGGCAGATCATACCATTTGAAAAAATTCCATGTGAATTATGGATCCGTTTTCCGGATATCGCATCATTTCAGGAGAAGGAAAAAGAGCTGTACCAAAAGATACTGCCTTTTGATGGTGCAGATACCGTATGTATTTATGCAGAAAAAGAAAAGCAGGTTAAAAAACTGGCAAGAAGCTACAGTATAGATGCACGCAGGATCTTACAGGAAAATGTATTAAAAGAATTCGGTGAGAATGCTTTAGCAATTCGTGAAAAGAGTATTGAAAAATGATCTTAATTAGCGTAAAATTTATAAATAGATTAAGGCACAAAAGGAGGACAATATGAGTAACGCAGTAAAGACAATTGGTGTTTTAACAAGTGGTGGGGATGCACCGGGAATGAATGCAGCAATCCGTGCAGTAGTTCGTACCGGTATTTCAAATGGATTAAATGTAAAGGGAATCCGTCGTGGTTTTGCAGGACTTTTAGAAGAAGATATCTTTGATATGAATAATCTGACCGTATCGGATATTATCCAGACAGGTGGTACAATCTTATATACAGCCCGATGTCTTGAGTTCAAGCATGAAGAATACCAGAAAAAAGGTGCTGAGATCTGTCGTAAGCATGGTATTGATGGTATCGTAGTAATCGGTGGTGATGGTTCTTTCAATGGTGCGAGCAAGCTTGCACAGCATGGAATCAATACGATCGGTGTTCCGGGAACGATCGATCTGGATATTGCATGTACAGAGTACACGATCGGATTTGATACAGCGATCAATACAGCAATGGAAGCAATCGATAAATTAAGAGATACTTCAGAATCACATGAACGATGCAGCATTGTTGAAGTAATGGGACGTACAGCAGGTCATATTGCACTTTGGACAGGCATTGCCAGCGGTGCAGAGTATATATTGACAACAGAAGAATATCATGGTGATATCCAGAGAATCATCAATAAGATTCAGGATAGACGACGCATCGGTAAGAAGAACCATATCATTGTCAATGCAGAGGGAATCGGAAATTCAGCGGAGATGGCAAAGGTGATTGAGATTGCTACCGGTGTTGAGACAAGAGCTACGGTACTTGGTCATATCCAGCGTGGTGGTAATCCAACATGTAAAGACCGTGTATTTGCTTCTGCTATGGGTGCGAAAGCAGTTGAACTTCTTTGCGAGGGTAAATCTAACCGTGTTGTAGGATATAAAGAAGGCGAATTCGTTGACTTTGATATTCAGGAAGCTCTTGCAATGGACAAAGGATTAGATCCATTCTTATGGCATATTACAAAGAAACTGACAACTCGTTAATAATGTTTGAAATGAGGGATGATTTATGAAGAAATTTTTGAAATTTGTAGTAGGTGTTGCTGCAGTAGCAGGAAGTGTTGCCGGTGTCTTATATTTCTGGGACAAACGCAAAGCAGACTTAGAAGAAGATGATTTCGAAGATGACTTTGATGATATCTTTGAAGATGAGAACGATGACAGTGACAGAGATTATGTGACATTAGATATCGGTGGAGAAGAAGGAACAGAAGCAAAAGAAGAAAGCACAGAAACTTCTAAAGAGGAATAAGAAGTACAAAGTGATCGATGCTAAAATTCCACAATGATATGAGAAAATTTTTATTCCTTTTTGGCATCATCATTGTATTAGATAAAAAAGAAAATTCATATCATAAAAAGCTCTATGTTATAGAATTCTGATACCGCTTTCCAAAGTAGATTTTAAATCTGATTTTGGAAGGCAGTATAGTTTCATTCTATCGCATAGAGCTTTTTTGCTATACAGGGGTTTTCGGACAGATATCGCTCTATTCATACAGATAATACTCTATTGTATTAAGAAAGACGTATCTGTGCTTTCTGCCCCTTCGCACCACGTTTGCGGTTTCGTATCTTCTTTGGATTGTATTTAGTCTGTTCAAAAGTGACCTCTTCACAATCCGGCGTTACGACGGAAGAGTATTCGACAAGGTCCTCTTTTTCCAGTGCAATACCTTTAACGCCACGGCTTGTTTTTTTGAGCTCGCTGACTTCTGTGAGTGGAAAGCCAAGAGACAGTCCATCTTTTGTGATCATGATGACTTTACGATCCTGTGCGATCGCATCTTCTACAGTTAATAAAGTCACACCGGCAAGGTAATCATTCTCATCCAGTTTTGTAGAAGCGATTGCCAGACGGTTCGTATCGAATTCAATACCCGATACCAGCTTGACAAAACCATATGCTGTTGTAAAGAGAAGCCGTGAATTAAATAATGTTTCTGCGTCGACATAAAGCAGAGCATCTTCGTGCCCAATCTTGCAAAGTGACTGGATCAGCACACCCTTATCGCGGCTCCTGCCTTTTGGTATGTTCATGGCTTTGATTTGATACATGTTACCCGCAGAAGAGAAGACACAAAGCCGATCTGTGTTACGCATACAGACGATATGTGCATAATCGTTGAGCGTTTCTGCAGAAAGGCGGGAATAACTTGTGGCATCAACAGATTTGATGTAGCCAAAGCGATCGATCAGAACATAGATATCCTCTTCTTTGATCTCTTCAACATATTTGACCTGAGAGACATTCGCAAGTTCTGTTTTTCTGGGTACTCCAAATTGTTTTTTGTATCGTTTCAGACGGGCAATGATCGTTTTGTCTAATTCTTCTTTGTTGTTTAAGATCACAAGATATTGCGCAATGTTATTATCAAGTACATCTTTTTCCTGGTGTAGTTTTAAAAGTTCAAGACCGATCAGACGGCTTAACGGCATAGCGAGGATCGCATCTGCCTGACGTTCGGTAAAAGAGAGCGTAGCGGCATCTTTTTCTGATTTTTTGGAACGGAATGTGATCCCTTCGGTGATCCCATCGATCAGGCAGGATTTTGCCTGCTTGACAGACTGGCTGCCACGTAAAATCTCAATGATCAGATCGATCACATCGGTTGCCTTGATCAGACCGTTTACAATCTCAAGGCGGTCTTTGGCTTTGGCAAGAAGATGCTCATATTCTTTGGTATATAACTCTTCCTGGAAAAGTACAAATTCCTGAAGCATATGCTTTAACGTAAATGTGATCGGCTGTTTGTCTTTGACTGCAAGCATATTGACACCATAGGTATCTTCCATGGCTGTCTTTTTATAGAGCCCATTTAAGAGATTTTCGATATTACGGTCTTTTTTTACTTCGATCACAAGACGGATTCCTTCTTTTGAAGACTCATCACGGACATCATAGATCTCATCAAAGACTTTATCTTTTGTCAGAGCGACAAGGCTTTCTAATAATTTTGTTTTGTTACCGGCAACGGTATAGGGAATTTCGGTAATTACAATATTTTTGCGTCCGTTATCGCTGTTTTCAATTTCTGTTTTGGCACGGATCGTTAATTTCCCTTCACCGGTATTATAGATCTGTTCAATGCTGTCAGCATTTGTGATCATTGCTCCGGTTGGAAAATCCGGTCCCTTGATGATATCCATTACCTCATCGATGGTGGTTTCCCTGTTTTCTTCTACCTGGTTGTCGATGATCTTGACAACCGCCCCGATCACCTCCCGTAAGTTGTGAGGCGGGATATTGGTAGCCATACCAACTGCAATACCGGAAGTACCATTGACCAACAGGTTCGGGTATCTGGAAGGAAGAACGGTCGGTTCTTTCTCAGTCTCATCAAAGTTCGGTACAAAATCTACGGTATTTTTATTGATGTCCGCCAGCATTTCCATGGAAATTTTGCTTAAGCGGGCCTCGGTATATCGCATGGCTGCCGCGCCGTCTCCGTCCACGGAACCAAAGTTACCGTGACCATCTACCAGCGGATAACGGGTGGACCAGTCCTGAGCCATATTGACCAGGGCTCCGTAGATGGAGCTGTCGCCGTGGGGGTGATATTTACCCATGGTATCGCCGACGATACGCGCGCACTTTCTGTGGGGCTTATCCGGTCCGTTATTCAACTCGATCATGGAGTAAAGCACTCGCCGCTGTACCGGCTTTAAGCCGTCCCGCACATCCGGAAGGGCACGGGCTGCGATAACGCTCATGGCATAATCGATATAACAATCTTCCATGGTCTTTTTCAAGTCCACGTCATGGACTTTGTCAAAGATATTGTCTTCCATTTTCTATTCTCCCTTACTAGGTTACGGACATTCAGCCGCGCCATTCGCAAAACCGCTCCTTTGGAGCTCCCCGCTGCTACACAGCTCTTTTTGCTCATCTCATGGCGCTCATCTCATGGGTCCATACAGGCAGATTCTTATGCAAGCATAAAATCTGCCTGCACAGACCCATGGCTGAACTGTTAAATGTCTAAGTTTTTCACGAATTTCGCGTTTGTCTCGATAAATTCACGCCGGGGTTCTACCTTATCGCCCATCAGTGTATTGAAGGTCAGATCGATCTCGGCGGAATCCGCATCTTCCATGGTTACGCGACGTAAAATTCGCTTCTCCGGATCCATGGTCGTCTCCCAGAGCTGTTCAGCATCCATCTCGCCAAGACCCTTATAACGCTGGATCTTATTATTCTGATCGCGGCCCACCTCGTTCAG
>OGEU01002739.1_pt1 | contig 12158 bp, 10 predicted proteins | sample 1570651 | NCBI WGS metagenome assembly OGEU01 (sample SAMEA2582129, study PRJEB24529) | metagenome | biome: Human gut stool | place: China | collected 2011 | reverse complement strand
GGTAATGTATTAAATTTTCAAGGTACTTATAGTGTTCATTTGTCGGGCAACTCATTATATGAGTCAAGCGACAAATGAAACATATTTTTGTCTCTGTACTATCTTGTACCTTGAAAATTTAATACATTATCTTGATTTTATGAATATCACTATTAAAAGAACTTCGTTTGAGCTTATGGACAGAGTATTGGGGATCCTCTTTATCAAGCTATTTCCGGGGTTATGGCACACTTGCTAAAGCTGCTCATATATTTAACCAGCTTCCTTACATTCATTGCTGCTACCTTAAACCCAAAATATAACCTGCAACGTATCAATCCTCTCACAGGCATTTTGTCAACGTTATGTCGTTTCCTTAATGCTGCCGGAATGGTTTCTACTCCGTTTCTAAAGCGGGCATATTCTTTGAATTTTTCAGTTTTAAAGAATCTTTGCTGCTTTGCATGGTAAGAAGTTCGTTTTGCAAGCTTTATTGTTGCAACCCTTACATGGATTTGGGGATTACATTCTGTGAAATGTGGGCAACCCTTACATTGTTCTATTAGAAAAGATGCTTTGCATTTTTGTGTATTGATGTCATATACATTGCTTTTGGGTTTATGACCTGCAGGACAGGAAATGATTTCATTTCCATCCTCTGAGAATTTAAAATCTGCATAGATATCTGCCACATCAGCTCCCTTGAGATCTGTTGTGATAAGATCTACATTTTTTTCAGCGGCCTGCTTTACATTTTCGTACCCACAATAGCCCCCATCTGTAACCAGAACAGCCCCTTCTTCGGATACTGGCTGTTTATCCAGATAGTCCTTTACAAACTGACTGTCACTGTAGATGTTCTTCTCAAACTGATAATCAACAGCTATGGTATGGTTTTTATCTGCTGCTTCAACTACATTTGCTATATATCCGCGGTAGTCCTTACCAGCTTTTGCTCGATACGTTGCATCCGGATCTGCAGGATTTTGAAGGAGCTTAGAGTTCATGTCTGATTTTCCGGATTTGAGGATCAAGTTCCCATCCGATCCCTTATCAGTCTGTTCCTCAATCACTCTTATTAACAGTTGGTACTCACTTGATTCATCGTAGCGGCTTCCACAGGCTGTGATGATCTGTACGGCATCCTTTAGTACCTGTGTGATTTTACTTTCCGTATTTTCACTCCGATTGTGATAAAGAACCCGGTTATGATCATCTTCCTCTGTATAATGAATGAGAGATTTGGGAAATGCGTCGTCTTCTGATTTACGCATGAATTTCGCTAAATTTGCAACGCAGGTATAAAGTAATTCAAGCCGACTCATTTTTTTGATGTTGGAAGCAACCATTAGAGAATCCATTCGACGCATTCCAGTATTTATTTTCATCATGTTCGCCATCTCAGACGACAGGCCAACAATACACTGGTGAATCAGATCAATTCCGGTGCGTTCTTCATAAGTATTGCATCTGGCACGGAATCTTCCTAAAGTACGGTCATTTAAAGGCTGTTCCTCAAAACTTGTTGTATGGAGTGCATACTGGTACCGGATATCAAATGGAAGTGTTTCAACAATTTCTTCATCGGTAAGTTGAAAAATCTCTTTGATGATTAAGGCACCAATGATAACATTCACCGGCGTGTTGTGCCTTGAGGGACGATCACTGTAAAGAACTTTGAATGGTTCTTCATTGATTGCAGGGAAAATATTTTCAGCAAAGTATTTTGCCCATGATTTTTCAAGCATTTTTATTTCCCTTTGGGTTAAGTTTGCAGTAGCATCAAAGATGCTTATTTGCTGAGATGAATTGACTGAAAATGCCATAATGAAACCTCCTGAAATTCATCTCTATTATACTACATATTCACAAGGTAATGTATTAAATTTTCAAGGTACTTATAGTGTTCATTTGTCGGGCAACTCATGGAATAAGACACAATAAAGCAAGGATGAAAAAGCTTCGTACATAGGAAAGCATGGTATGGCTGGACGGTAAAAAGGAGGGTACAGTATGGGTCGAAATAAAAAAACAAAATGACATGCTGTATCAAAGGTCGAGAAAAAGGGAACATTTTTTCAGAGATTAAAAAAGGATCTCTGTAAAAACTGGATCCTTTATGTCATGATCCTGCCGGTAGTCATTTATTATGTGGTGTTCGCATATGCGCCCATGTACGGCATTCAGCTGGCATTTAAAAATTATCGTGTAAAGCAGGGTATCTGGGGTAGTCCCTGGGTTGGCTTTGAGCATTTCCAGAGATTTTTCAGCGCTTACAATTTTAAGCAGCTGATCGGCAATACCATTGGCATCAGTGTATATAGTATTCTGGTAGGCTTCCCGATCCCTATTATTTTTGCACTGATGTTGAATTATCTGAAAAATAAATTTATGAAAAAGACAGTACAGATGGTATCCTATGCGCCGTACTTCATTTCTACTGTAGTAATGTGTGGTATGATCGCAATTTTCTTAAACGTGGATACCGGTATCTTCAATACCATACGAAATCTCTTCGGTCTGGAATCTGTTGATTTCTTAGCAAAAGCAGAGTGGTTCAAATCCATCTATGTGTGGACTGGCGTATGGCAGGGAATGGGCTGGAGCTCCATTATTTATATCTCCGCTCTTTCCGGCGTGGATTATCAGCTGCATGAGGCTGCTATCGTGGACGGCGCTACCAAGATCCAGCGAATGATCCATGTGGATCTGCCTTCCATTAAGCCCACAATTATCATGCTGTTCATCTTACAGATGGGTTCTGTGATGAACGTAGGCTTCGAGAAGGTATTCCTGCTTCAGAACTCCCTGAACCAGTCCTCTTCAAGCGTTATTTCCACCTATGTGTATAACGTAGGTCTGATCAACCAGGATTACGGTTATTCCACAGCAGTAGGTCTGTTTAACTCCGTTATCAACCTGATCCTGATCGTAGCATCTAACCAGCTTTCAAAGCGTCTGACACAGGAAAGCCTGTTCTAAGGAAAGGGGGATAACGAATATGAAAAAATCACATAATACAACCGTAAAAACCTCTTATGCAGATAAGATTTTTGACATTATCAATGTGATCGTTATGATCATCCTTCTTGTGATCTTTGTCTGGCCACTGTGGTTCATCGTGATTGCATCCGTAAGTAATCCTAATGAAGTATGGAACGGAAATGTCCTGCTTTGGCCCAAGGGCTTTACCATGGCGGCTTATGAAGCAGTTATAGAGTATAAGAGTATCTGGATTGGCTACCGCAATACTATTTTTTACACTGTAGTGGGAACCATAATCAATTTGGTAATGACGGTTTGTGCGGCATATCCTCTTTCCAGAAAGGACTTCATGCCCAGGAATTTCTTCATGTTTATGTTCATGCTGACTATGTACTTCGGCGGCGGACTGATCCCTACTTATCTGATCGTAAATAAGCTGGGTATGATCAATACGGTGTGGGCAATGATGATCCCGGGCGCCTGCTCAATCTATAATGTTATCATTACCAGAACCTACTTTATCAACAGTATTCCGGGAAGCCTAAAGGATGCGGCGGAGCTGGACGGCGCCAATTCCTTCCAATACCTGGTAAAGGTAGTGCTGCCCCTTTCCAAGCCCATTATCGCAGTTATCGCTCTGTACTATGCAGTAGGTCACTGGAATGATTACTTTACCGCTTTGATCTACATCAATAAGACTGGATTGATGCCCCTGCAGAGCTTCTTAAGAGACCTGCTGATGTCCAACAAGCTGACAATGGGCAACAGCATGGGCGGATTGGATGCAGCTACCGCAGAAGCAAAGATGCAGCTGTCACAGACTTTGAAATACAGCGCCATCATCGTTTCTACCGTACCGGTTTTGTGTATCTATCCTTTCATCCAGAAGTATTTCGTAAAGGGTGTTATGATCGGCTCCGTCAAGGGATGATCAATGACTGAAAGCAGGAAAGCAGTTATACCGGATATCCAGTGAGTTATCCGTTAACATAAAATCAAAATCAATTATAAAGGAGAGAAAGAATGAAAAGAAAACAATTGTTACACAAGTCAATGGCAGTCTTAACTGCACTGACACTCATGGCAACTGCTTTTACAGGCTGTGGCTCGGGTTCAGCCACGAAGCAGGATGACAGTGCGCAGAGCACAGATGCTGAAAGCCAGAATGCTGATAACGGAGCAGATGGGTCGGATCCGTTTGCATTTGAATCGGCGAAGGACGTGGTGTTCCCACTGAAGGAAAAGCTGACACTTACCGTTTTTGTTAATAATCCTGATCAGAGTGTGACGAGCTACCAGGATAACTGGGTTACAGACTGGATTGAAGAACAGACCAATATTCATCTGGATTATGTTTATGATTTGACCGGTGATGAGGCAACACAGAAGCTGAACCTGATTATGACGGATCCCGGTTCCATGCCGGACTTCTTCCTGCGTACCGGATGGTCGAAAGCAGAGACGTTATCCTATGGTCAGCAGGGATTGATTCTTCCGATCGAGGATATGCTGGGGGAAATGGAAAATTGGACGACCATGAATGAAGAAAGTCCCATGAGAAAAGCAGATTTAACATTGTCTGATGGACATGTTTATACCTTTGGCGGACAGAATGAATGCTTTCATTGCATGTACCAGCATCGTATGTATATCTACAAGCCATGGGTTGAGAAATATCTGGGCGGCAAGAATCCGGAGACCACGGAGGAGCTTTACAACTTCCTGAAGATGGTAAAGGAAGATGATGCCAATGGCAATGGTATTGATGATGAGATCCCAATGACTGGATTTATCGGTGGTTGGGCAAGTGATCCTACCGTATGGATGATGAACTCGTTCACCCAGTGCGTGAATCCCTTAAGTAACACCAATCCTACGGTTGCCGGTGGACTGGTTGTGAATAATGGAAAAATAGAATATGCCGTCATGAAGGATGAGTATAGAGACGGTCTTCGCTATATGCATAAACTCTTTGAGGAAGGACTCCTGGATAATCAGACATTCCTTCAGGATAATACCCAGTTTTCAGCTACCATGGATGCTTCAGAGGGTAATAAGGTAGCAGTCTATGCGAATGGTGGCGTAGAGAATTCGGAGTTCTGGCAGCAGGTTGACGGTGAATGGCAGAACTGGGAGATTTTAGCTCCTGTAGCAGGTCCTGATGGTGTCAGATATTCCGGACGTTGTATCCAGACATATTTTGAGGGCTGCCTCGGAGTAGTTTCCTCTACCTGTAAATATCCGGAGATCGTGGTAGCACTGTTTGATTTCATGGCTTCGGAGGATGCAGCACATCATATTGGAGGAGGTCCGGAAGGTATTAGCTGGGAGTATACCAATGAAGGTGTTTCTCTGAGTGGTGGAACCCCTGCCTATGAACAGTTTACCGTTCCTGAGGATTTTGACTATGTAAAAGAAGGTGGTCTGCCAAAGGCTTATGCAAACTATCGGTATACACCGGATGCCATGATCCAGCGTGGATCTGCTGAATACAGAGGAGGTCTGAAAATTGAGGATCCGAGTCATTCCACCGAATACTGGTTCCAGCAGTGTGCAGAGCTTTACAGTCAGTATGCACCCGATGTGAATACACTGGTTCCGAACCTGTCCTTTGAGGGAGAGGATGCAAAGATTGTAACAGAAGGAACTCTGACGATTGGTGGTTATGTAAATCAGGCTTTAGTACAGTTTATTGATGGAAGTCTGGATATTGAAAAGGATTGGGATGCTTATATTGAGAGCATGGGTGTAGACGAGTATGTCGCTGCGTACCAGCGCACTTATGACGCATATATGGAAGCTCAGGGAAAATAAGAGCATTTAAAAGGGTTAGTCTGACCGGATTCCCGGCCGGACTAACCTGTTTGTTATTGACAATTTAAGATATGTTTATGCTGTCGGTACCGTTACTTTTCTGAAAACTGAATGCTGCAATCTGAAGGAAAACCGGTGTAGAGACAGAACAGGCTTTGGAAACCGGAAGATGAGAAAAGCTGCTCCAATTCGGCCAGAAGGCGCAGATGCACAGCACCTCTGTGGATTGCACAGGGTTCTTTGTCATTGAAGAATTCGATACTTTTCTCAAGAATAATTTCTTCTGCCAGGGGAAGTTCTGTCCAATATCCTTCATAGAGAACGGCTTCATGGCATGTAACGGTGAGATAACGTTTCTTTTTGGCTTTTAAAAACATAATATATCCTTTACATCAATTTTGATTTATTGAAACTTTATTGTTGTCAATTGTACCATAAACAGGATATTCTGTACAGGAAGGAAAAAGAATGAAAGAGATATATGCAGATTGTGCTTCAACGACTCCGATATCTGAACCGGCGCTGCGAGTGATGACAGAGTGTATGAGAACCTGTTATGGAAATCCTTCCAGTTCACATCATTGCGGGAGAGAGGCTGCCCGTGTCCTGGAGGAGGCGAGGGATGGAATTGCCGCCTGCATCGGAGCCGACCGGGAAGAAATCTATTTTACATCGGGAGGAACCGAGGCGGATAATCAGGCGATCTTTACAGCAGCAGCGTATGGGAAAGCAATGGGAAAACACCATATGATTTTTTCGAGCATAGAGCATCATGCGGTTTTAAACTGTATTCCGGCGCTTAAAAAGGCAGGATTTGAAATCACACAGATCGGGGTGGATCCATGGGGACGGGTATCCATGGAGGAGCTAAAAGCAGCCTGCAGACAGGACACCATTCTTGTTGCGGTAATGTATGTGAATAATGAAGTGGGAACGATAGAGCCGATAGCCGAAATCGGACAGCTGTGCAGGGAACGGAATATATTGCTTCATGTTGATGGAGTGGCTGCTGCCGGACATCTTCCTGTTCATGTGAAAGAACTGGGAGCAGGAATGTTTTCTCTATCAGCGCATAAGTTCCGTGGACCAAGAGGGATTGGGGCATTGTATGTGGATAAGAAAATTCCAGTGGCAAATATGATGTTTGGTGGAAGTCAGGAACGTACAAAGCGCCCAGGTACACAAAATGTTCCGGGAGCAGCTGCCATGGCACAGGCACTGTGCGACAGTGTGGCAACTCTGGAGGAACAGACGCAGAAGCTGGAACGTCTGCGGAAACGTCTTCTGGATGGCTTGCAGGATGTAGAAGGAATGTGGTTGAACGGTCATTTAGAAAGCAGGATTCCGGGAATTGTAAATCTGGGATTTGAAGATGTGTCCGGTGAAACGCTGATGCTTCTTCTGGATCTGAAAGGAATTGCTGTTTCCACCGGAGCAGCCTGCAATACCCATTCTGTGGAACCAAGTCATGTGCTCACAGCGATGGGGCTTACCAAAGAGCGGGCAGGGAGCTGCATCCGTATTTCTTTTTCGGCAGACCATACAGAGGAAGATATCGACCAGATATGTAGTATACTGAAGCAGGAAGTTGCGCGTGCCAGGCAATAAACAGATCAGAAAAATTTACAGGAGGAAACAGTAATGAAAAAACAAGCATTTAACCCTTATTTACCGTCGTGGGAATACATTCCGGACGGAGAACCCTATGTGTTTGGAGACCGTGTTTATATTTATGGTTCCCATGATTTCTATAACGGATATGTTTTCTGTATGGGAGACTATGTCTGCTGGTCGGCACCGGTGGATGATCTTGGCAACTGGCGGTATGAGGGAGTGATCTATCCGAAGACCTCAGATCCGTTAAACCGGGATGGGAAGATGTGCCTGTATGCACCGGATGTTACGGTAGGGCCGGACGGAAGATATTATCTGTATTATGTACTGGATCATGTATCTATAGTTTCGGTTGCAGTCTGTGATACACCGGCAGGAACCTACGAATTCTACGGATATGTACATTATGAAGATGGTACCCGTCTGGGAGAAAAGCCGGGGGATGAACCGCAGTTTGATCCCGGAGTACTAACGGAAGGGGAGGATACCTATCTATATACCGGCTTCTGTGCGCGGGGAGATAAGTCCCGTACCGGAGCTATGGTGACGGTGCTCGGTCCGGATATGCTGACCATTAAAAAGGCGCCACAGCGTGTGGCACCCGGCTGTGAATACAGTGCAGGAACCGGATTTGAGGGACATGAGTTCTTTGAAGCTCCCTCCATACGGAAACGGGATAATACCTATTATTTTATCTATTCATCGATTGTAATGCACGAGCTGTGTTATGCGGTGAGTGACCATCCTACAGGTGGTTTCGTTTATGGAGGAGTAATTGTCAGTAACTGTGACCTGCATATCGACAGCTATAAGCCGGCGGATATGCCTGCGGCCTATGGCGCGAATAATCACGGAAGCATGGTACAGATCGGTGAAGACTGGTATATTTTCTATCATCGCCATACGAATAATACATGGTACAGCCGGCAGGGATGTGCGGAGAAACTTACCATCCGGGAAGACGGAAGCATCGAACAGGCAGAGATTACTTCCTGTGGCTTAAATGGCGGACCTTTGAAGGGAAAGGGAGAGTATCCGGCATATCTGGCTTGTAATCTTTTTACGGATGTGCCGTCTGTATATGTAGGAAAAAGCAATGTCCCAAGAGTCATGCAGGATGGCAGGGACGGAGATGAGGAGCCGGGATATATCGCCAATTTTACGGATTCGGCTACAGCGGGCTTTAAATACTTCCTGTGTGAGGATATCCGTGAGATCAGTATTTGGGTAAGAGGCTATGGAAATGGCTTCTTTGAGGTGAAAACGTCATGGAACGGAGAGGTACTTGCAAAGCTGCCGGTTCAGAATACGAATGTCTGGGAAAAATATACGGCACCGGTTTCCATACCGGATGGCGTACAGGCAATTTACCTGACTTACCGGGGAGATGGAGCACCGAGTCTGCGTTCCTTTGAACTGGCGTAGGACGGTGAATGATTTCCCATAACTATGACAGGTGCTTCCGGAATTCCCGGGGACTTGTGTTGTAGAATCTCCGGAAGGAGGAAGAAAAGTGTTCAATAGAGGAGTATCCCAGGTTTTCTGCAATGTCTGTGATACTTAAGGATTGGTCGGAGAGCAGAATGGCGGCAACGGACATTCTGGCTTCGGCCTTTTTCTGTTGGAAGGATTTCCCATAGTGTTCCATCAGAAGACGCTGTGTCTGTCTTGCGCTTAAGTTCAGTCTCTGGGACAATCCCTCTAAGGACAGGGTCTGGTATTCATAGAGAAAATATTCGTCAATAATAACAGATTTGGAGTCAGCCATGCTGTTATGCGAAAGAAACAGATTGGAAACAGGGCGATCCTCATAATTACGGACAGTGTAAATCAGCAGCTGGGATAAAAGAATCCGGATCAGATCCTGCTGTCCTGTATAGGAGTGCCCCAGTTCATAAAAAAGCTGTTTCATCAGAGCCTCCATTCCCTGGGTATCCTTGCCGATCCAGAAGGGAGCAGAGGTAAAAGCGCTGATGACAGGTGTGTTCTTTGTTCCGGCAGGCTGGCTTCGTATTTTTAAATAAACACAATATTCCTGCATGGGATCTGACTGAAGCGGTGTCTGGGCATGCTCAATGTGGGGACCGGTGACAAAAAGAGTATTGGGCGATATGTCATAATACTGCCCATTTGCGACCAGCTTCCCATAACCGGCCGGAATATAATGGATTTCGTAACAGTGATTCCCATGGCTATGGGTGGGAATCGTCCTGGTAAAAAGCTCAAATACAATATTCAACGCGTGGATCTTTACATTTTCAACTGAAAAATGGATATCAATATCATGATATGAGGTTTTCATAGAATTACACCTTCTTATATTTTCAGCCAGTCTGCATCGTCCGGCAGCTTATGGATGATGTGGCTGAGCGATTACAGTCTGAAGCTCAAAGCACCTGCTCCTGATTACAGGGAAGCACTGATATTATAGCATGAAAGTTATAATAATACGACATATTTTTGCGAAAAACGGCAGATATGACACTAATAATTTTATGTGAGGAGCTTATAATTACAGTATAAAATACTTTATTTGAAACAGCGCGCAGATATCAGAAAGTATCAGATCCGTAACAGAGGGAACAAAAGTGACATACATGTTAAATGAAGAAAGAAGGTATGATTATGGCAGTGAAAATGTTGATGAAGGGAGCTGTTCTTCCGGGAAACAGCACCGTAGAATTAAAGGATTTTGAAATTCCGGTACCGGGACATGGACAGGTTTTGATTCAGACAAAAGCAACCACCATCTGTGGCAGCGATATCCGGTGTATTTACAGGGAACATACAGGGAAAGGACCGGAAGGCTATATTCCCGGTATGGTTGCCGGACATGAGCCCTGCGGTATTATTGTGGAAGAAGGAGAAGGCTTGAAACGCTTCAAAAAGGGTGACCGTGTCATAGTATATCATATATCAGGCTGCGGTGTCTGCAATGACTGCAGAAGAGGATATTACATTTCCTGTAAGAGCAGATTCCGTCAGGCCTATGGCTGGCAGCGTAATGGCGGAATGGCACCCTATATTCTTGCTGAGGAAAAAGACCTCATAGCATTGCCGGATGAGCTGACCTATAAGGATGGGGCACAGGTGGCCTGCGGATTTGGTACCGTATACGAAGCAATCGAAAAAATCGGTATCTGTGGAAACGATGCAGTTTTAGTCACAGGTCTTGGACCGGTAGGACTGGCAGCTTTGATGCTTGCCAAGGCATTGGGAGCCAATAAGCTGATCGGTGTTGAAATGAACGATTACCGGATTGATCTTGCAAAGAAGCTGGGACTTGCCGATTATGTGTTTAAACCGGGAGAGGATACATTGGAAAAGATTCTGGAGGTTACGGATGGCAAGGGCGTTGAAAGAGCCATTGATGCTTCTGCAAACGATGCAGGAAGACAGCTTGCTATACGTGCGACCAGAGAATGGGGTAAAATCGCATTCGTAGGAGAAGGCGGAACCTGCACCTTCAATCCAAGTCCGGATATCATCCATGGACAAAAGACGATCTATGGATCCTGGGTAACTTCGCTTTGGAGAATGGAAGAACTTGTGGAGAGACTGGTCCGGTGGAACATTCATCCGGAGGATCTGATCACCCATGAATTCCCGATTGAACAGGCAGACGAAGCATACCGGCTTATGGCTGGAGGACAGTGTGGCAAGGTTGCAGTCGTATTTCAGGATTCATGTGGAGGAAAAGAATGATTGATGTGATGGAACAAAGCAAAATTCCGACCAGGGAATTATACAGTGGTGAAAAAATTCCCTGTGTGGGACTGGGAACCTTCGGTTCAGACAAATACGGTGCAGATGCGGTCTCAGAAGCAGTATATGGTGCGGTGAAATACGGCTACCGGCTGATTGACTGTGCTTCTGTATATCAGAATGAGGATAAGATCGGACAGGTGCTCCACAGGCTTTTTGAAGAAAAAGTGGTACAGAGACAGGATTTATTCATTACCTCCAAGGTCTGGAATGATATGCACGGGCAGGGACAGGTTATGGAATCCTGCCGTAAGAGTCTGAAGGATCTGGGACTTGAAACGATAGACCTGTATTTTGTACACTGGCCATTCCCGAACTATCATGCTCCGGGATGCAGCGGGGATGCGAGAAATCCGGATTCCAGACCGTTTTCACTTGAGGAGTTTATGTCTGTATGGAGACAGTGTGAGGAACTGGTGGATCAGGGACTTGTCCGCTACATCGGAATGAGCAATATGACGATTCCGAAGTTAGAAAAGGTGCTTCCACTCTGCAGAATTAAACCAGCTGCGATCGAGATGGAGCTTCATCCATGCTTCCAGCAGCCGGAGCTGTTTGATTATGCACGTAAGCATCATATTCTTCCCATTGGATACTGTCCGATTGGCTCACCGTCCAGACCGGAAAGAGACAGAACATCAGGGGATGTGGCAGACATGGAGCTCCCTGCAGTGGTAAAAGCGGCTAAAGCACATAAGGTGCACCCTGCTGTGATCTGTCTGAAATGGGCAGTCCAGCGCGGGCAGGTACCGATTCCTTTTTCCGTGAAGGAGAGCCAGTACATTTCCAACCTGAAATGTACCACCTGTGATCCGCTGACAGACGAAGAGATGGAGGAAATCCGGCAGGAAGACCGGAACTGCCGTCTGGTGAAGGGGCAGGTATTTTTGTGGGAAGGCGCCAAAGGCTGGGAAGATCTCTGGGACGAAAACGGAGTGATTACGACGTAATACGAATTAAGAAGAGAGGTTTATATGTTAAAAGGAATTCCTAAAATTTTA